>Ga0099805_1063169_pt1 | contig 16206 bp, 6 predicted proteins | sample OrbCnscriptome_2_FD_81143 | JGI IMG/M metagenome (GOLD analysis project Ga0099805, IMG submission 81143) | Coral microbial communities from Puerto Morelos, Mexico - Orbicella C B metatranscriptome (Eukaryote Community Metatranscriptome) | ecosystem: Host-associated > Invertebrates > Cnidaria >...
CGAGACTCCTACAATGTGGTCGCTTATTATTCTTTGTTTGGGGCATTTCCGTAGGATTGCAGCAGTTTTCAATCATCTTGAGAACTCTAGTGCGAAACTGTGGGAGTTTGCGTTATTATGGCCCGAGATATTGAATTGTGTTTGGAGAGTCGCTTTAGTCATCGTTTGTGTTTGTTCGGGTTGATTTCCTCTCTGTTTACACTGCTAATCAAGGGACAAAAACTGGCTTTAATTATGTTATTTGCCGCGAACGACAGCTTCAATTGTAGTTGTCACAAGAATGTAAGGAAAGGGAATTTCGCTGCAAACTATTTCCAATTAGACAAAGTTGAAAATTTAGCTCTCCCCCGCTGTTAGTTTACCACGAAAGGACGAAAGGCAGAAAATGAATACAGCACAAAAGAAATAAAGCTTACAAAAACATCGGTCTTTGTTCTATTTTTTATCTTTTCTTTCGAATGAATTATCGACGGCAGCAACTGTCGCTTGGAATAGCTTGCAGGAAGAAACTTTGCCCATCCGTGAAATATCTTTGATAATTAGAAAGCAAATAACTGATAGTGCTTTTCAGGAAAAAAAAAAAAGCCAAATGAATGTGGGTTAACATTTTCTAAACGCGCAACTTTTAATTGGCAAAGTTGTTTTCGCTCGGGGCCGATGTTACTCGCTCGTTCGTAAATTAACGTCCTTCGCAGAAATTTCGTTTATTGCTGTAATCCCAGCGTATCGTTATGATACGTTTCCCTGGATGTGTAAATAAACCTTAACCGGCAAATTAAACCAGCTAGTGAGACAAAGATCAATGTAAGGCGATCTCCTGAGAAAAATAAACATACTGTTGAAATATCGCTTGAGGCAGCTCAAGAGAGTAGTTAAAATTACTTTGCACCTGTCCTCGTCTCGAGAAAAACCATTTAGATCTTAAAAGGAATTTTCAAGTTCAAGATCTTCAACGCGATATTACTTAGCGAGTCAGACAAAATTTGGAGAAATAGTCTTTTTTTTATCTGGAAAAAGTGTTCACTTTAGAGTTGTCTTTTTGTTTGTCGGGAAAAAAACAGTTTACGTAAATTGGGTTATCACCTAAGCGTACCGCTAAAGCACTTTTCTTTTAACTTAACTGAGATCTAAAAAAACACAGTAAAACAATCTTTATTTCTTACGCGATAACTGCGAGAGAAAAGAAACTAAGATAACATTTAGCAGCGAATTTACACTCGCACTTTGTCCAACTACTAAACCAATTTATGACTGCAAAAAATTTCGAGCAATCTTTAAAAATTATCACCTATTCGCTTAGCGGGAGTCTAGAATTTCTCGTGACCGTGTAGCTGCCCCGTTGCGGCGAAATTCCCCCCGTCTGAAACAAACCTTTCTTTAATTTTCAAAACAACGCACAATGAAAAGCCGTTGAAATGGCTATAGAGAAAAGGGCAGAAAATAAATGTTTACCCTCCATAGAATAGCAGAATACAACGATTTGTTCGCTAATACGACCATAGTTTCGGCAATTTGCATTTCTAGCAAGTGAAATTTGCCGTCCGTACAAAAGAGATGCTAATAAGGGATGTGAAAAACAGTAGGTACAGATCGTGGTTTTCAAACTAAATTGGTAGACTGGTTTGAATTGAATGGCTAAAAATTACTCGTGTGGAATCAGCTAGTCATCGAAGTAGAAATCGCGGCGGGCTTGTCGAGTGTTTCGATGAAAGCGAGAAGTAAAAGCACTGCTTTATAAAACCAAGATCGACAAGATAGAGTGGAAAATGATTTATATCAAGTAAGTTGGAGGGCGTTAGAAACATTCGCAATTACGGAAAGATGGATATTTAGAATCAGTTTCCCTTTAACTTTGAAATGTCTTTTTTTTTGCGTGCAAAATGAAGAAATGTACCACGCATTTGCAACGAGCCGACACCTGTTCCGATCTAAAAAAAAATAACGAAATTTTGTGGGCCATTGGGATTGAAAATCTTTCCAATTTTGATCGTATCTACTATAGAATGTTTTATTTTCTCGTTGAAACTTACCTCAGAAGAATGCACTATCTGTTGGACAAATGGGAAAATCGAAATCTCTTGTCGAATTTGAAAACGGATTTTGCGAAGACAGCAGCGGTCAATTTGGTAGCGAATGAACAACAGAAACATGGTCTACGTTTTAAAAAAACATAAATGTATTGGTTCCCGAGAAAAGATTATCTAAAATTTCATCTCATTTGACGTTAGGCTTGCATTTTAACAATGTAATTGCTGATTTTTATCGTAGATACGTCTCTCAGTAATGTATTTCATTTTTTTGATCACTGAAAGGCAAGGCGGTTATGTTGTCGATTAGTAATTCGCGCTATAAAATTATTTGCGGTACTAAAATGTAACGTTAGGACAAAGTATCCTTTCTTAATTTCACAAGTAAACTATCTTTTAACCCTCGCGAAATTTCTTCAGTGTTGGGGTTTTTGTAAGAAGCCCCATTCGAAGTGAACGAAATTATTCGGAGAATGCTATCCCGCTGGGAAATGTCTAAAAATACGATTAAATTCATATCGTTACCAAGCACTTGTTTGTTAAAAGGTGCGGGGAGTTTAAAAAATGATTCTACGCAACTCTACCTCTCTTTCCCGGTCTGTTAATTTTTGTCTTTGACGTACGATATTTTTCTCTTGGACATCTAAGATAACGTTTTACCTGTATACCTTGATTAATTGAGACTTGCTTGTTTTAAACTCCAGCGGCCGCTATTCGGAATTTTGCTCTCCATGTATTAGTGTGATTATAACTTCAAGCCGAACCGCCTAGAGCCAAAAAAAGTTTCTTCCTTAAATTATTCAGCTGACCCGCTCTTCGGTGTTGTTATGGTTTAAGGGCCTTGAGCTTCGAAAAAAAGGGAAAGCACTTGCGGATTGTTATGACTCTTGGGGTTGGATTTTAATTACTAGCTGTGTGCTCTCTCCGCCTTCCACTTAGTGAGCTGTGGTTAATATTTGTTTTATCGGTTTTAGATATCCATTGCCGTACAATCACAAAACTGTTAATTTGTATCCTGTTTATTTTATTTCCTGGTTTTAAGCTGATGTTGTTTTTAGAGGTAAACCCAGCCTGGTTGAGAAATATTTTTCCATGTCATGCTAAACCATTTAGTCTTGGCTTTGCCGCTCACACGAAATTTCACTAGTAAATTACTTTTTCAGTCGGCAATTGGTCTGTCGGATTTGTTTCTGATTTCAAGTACTTCAAGTGTCGTAGGAAAAAGTACAGCTTAATCAAAATGTTTTCCGCTGTTTGGGCAGTGGACAGGTAAATTAAACTGTCAATTATAGTATCCAAACATTTGCGCGTTTATTCTGTTTTTCCCAGCGGCTATGAGTTCAGAATTTTCATAGGTTCTTTGTGACGAAAAGAAATACACTTTTTCCTCTGACAAATTTTGCTGGCGGCGAATTCAAAGGTTAAAAATTTAAGCTCTCTTTTTCTCATTAGTGGGCTGAATGTAGAAAGCTCTAAAAGTCGTCCTAAAATATTACTACTGGGGTTTAAAAGAGTTTAACATAATGGCTTAGAAAATATAATGGAGTTCGGAAAACTATTTGTAGTTACTTTGATCTTTTTTCAGAAAAAACTGAAGCACAGAAATTTTGAAACAAAAAACTGAATTGTCTCTCATTTTTTTTTCTGAGTGGCAATTGCGTCTCCTTCTTGTGTGATTTTGAGCAGTTTTTGGTACCAGAATCAATTTTCCAACTGCCGAGAAATCGAATAGTGTTCAAACTGACGAAAGCAACGAAATATTCGTGCAGCGAAAAAGAACGCGCTGGCTATAAAAGTACTTTGGCTCAGCGAAGAGTTCAAATGCGTTTTTTGATTAAAACAACCTTTAAAGTGAGAATAAACACAAAAAGACAATGGAGGCTCTTATTCATGAGAAAAAGAAAACTGCTTACATGATTGCCATGCACTTTAAGGAGTAATTAACGATACAGCGTTTGGACTAATAATTTACAGATTTATGTATTTGTGGGTATATTTTTCAGTCAGTTCCCCAATAAAATGCTGGAACTCTACCTTCAAACTCTAAGTGAGAAGAGGAATAGACAGAAAACCTTTTTTTGAACGGTTTTGAAGGTACATTGTAAAGACAGATTGAGTGAATGCAACGAACTTAGCATGAGAAAATCAAGCAGCTATGTTTCATTTACTTTCTTAGGATTCGGTGGAAGGTTGCTTTAGAAGTATGGTCGCCAAAAAATCAGACTTAATTTAGATGAGTTCTTTTCGTGTGTTGGATTTCCCTCGCGGAAAAGCTTTATTACCTTAACAACGCGTGTCAATTTGAGTTCGTCCATTATATCTGTGGTCTATTTCAAGAGGCACTTTGTGTGCGGTAGCTATTAAGCCGGTGATTACCACTTTTGTTTTTAGTTTTAGACGAAAGAGGAAGAAACACACAGACTACTATATATCACTGTTTTTGCCTGGAGCGGAGAAAAGAAAATTGAAACCGAAACTTGTCCTTGTGAGAGTTTTCTTAGTGTGGCGGTCGACGAAACATTCTTGACTTATCATGCACGAGAATCACCAAAAAGCGAAATTGGATTCCGGTTTACGTTTTTTCTTAAGATCTATTCAAATCGGAAATTATTTGCATATAATGTAAAGAACTCTCGGAATAAGGTGTTTTACAGCTCTTGTTCGTGGAAACACAACCAACTGTTCTTAGGCAAAAATAGTTTTATTCGAGAAATGTCAATGTGTTGTTTTCGCTCGTTTTCAACAACGTTTATGGCAAATAAAACCCCAATAAATTGCTTCTTTTTGTAAGTTTAGTCAATAGCCGGCTGAAAGTAGCGATTTTGAAAATGAAAATTATATCTGAGAAGATAAACTTCTTCAAAATAGTCTTCATTTATTTTTTTTATTTTTTTTATTTTACGTTTCCAGCTGTGATTTTCCAGGGATTCAGTGCGTGCTAACAGCTTTCTTTACGCGTGTGTCATTTGTAAAAGTTAAAACAGCCAATTTCCGTCTTTTTTGCTTCAAAACTGATCAAGTTCTCTTTTTTACTATATCCAACAGTGGCAACGAGGAAATTGCAACCAAACAAAAACTCACACGAAACGGCAGAAGAAAATGTGAAACAAAGAGAATTGCACGCCATTTCAATAGCTACCAGTTTTGTCTTGTCCACGAAATCTCCGGTGCAAAGATTAAGCCCGTTTCGAAGAGACGAAGAGCTTTGTAACTCTGAAAAGATATACAGAATAAACTTTTGAATAGATTCCATGGCTTTTTTCAGGGGAGGAAAAATTATCAAAGTAAACAATGAGTCAGTAATTTTCCTGCTTTCAGCCTGTTAAATTTCCACAGTGTTTAGGGTTCATTTAAGGTTTCCGATGGAAAATAATCCCAAAAAATTTGCATCAGAAACAGAGTGTGCATAATACTGACCGTATAATATTCATTTTGAACAAACATTTACAGGAATTTTGGTTTTTTAAAAATCTCGCGCCATTCTTATATTCTCTTTGGGCCATAAGATAGTCATTTCAAGCAAATTACTGAATGGCTAAACTGCTATCTGCCAATTAAAATATCTTTCTTATTGATATATACATTTAGGTATAAACTACGGTAATCAGTCTAGGACGGTAGTTAAAAATTTTGTTGTCGATAAACTAATTTCACTCATGGCGTATGAAATAACCAGTGTGCTGAGAGAAAACAGAAAGTGAAAACCATGTTGTTCGTTGTGACGTATGTCATCTTCCTACCACAAATTCACTTATGGAATCGAAACAAGTCAAAATTCAAATTAACTGGTACCACTAAGGCAGTTAAATTGAAAGGATTAGAGTACAAAATAAGACACTGAGTACAAAATAACTAAAAATAAGTTTGTAACTTGTACATGCGTTGCACAAGAATTAGAACTGTATGCGGCGCCATTTTACTTAAAGGTTATTTTCACGGTGGGAAATAAATTTCGTGCTCAGCATTTGAAGGGAACTTGGTTTATCCGCAGCCGGGATTACTACCCTTTGTTTTCTGAGTTTTATGCGCGCCAAAGATTTTGTACATTTGCTTTTCAGTTTGAAATTCGCTGGATTTCATTCAGTTGAACTGTTTGTTTTCGATCGTGTTGATTTTCGGAGCACAAAGGAGCTGAAAGTGAAACAGTCCCTCGTTTTGTCTCCGAACAACGCTCAGTCTACATCTGCACAGAGGAAAAGAGTGTATAAGCAAAACAGTGCTTCCAAAATTAACGCCATTATGTACAAGATATTTTGTAGCGCACAGAAAATTTGTTATATTAAATAAATTATTGATTGCTTTGTTGTTATTTGTTATTTCTGTCCGCGTAGAATACGATTTCGTATTTTCTTCAGTAACTTCCCTTTGTTGCACTGAAAACATGACTGATTCGACTGGAAAGAATAAGGAACGAGAGAATTGGTTCATTTGTCAACCAAGGATTTAAAAAAGGACAGCGTGCATGACAATTCTGAGACGTAAAAAGAATTCAAGAGAGAATGGTTGCTCGCGCTTCGTGCGCGCTCGTGTATCGCACTAGAGCCCGCTAATCCCCCTGTACTGCAGGTTAGGGTTGTTGATGCGCTTGGCGCAAATCTTACTCTCAGATATGCATGGATGTAAATTTAGGTCTTCCACATAGTAGAGCAAGTTTTATATATTAATATTATACATTTCTTGGTAATTGGGTTCTTTTAGATTCTTGTCGATGTTACGTAAGACAGTTTAAAGCAGTGTTAGAATTTAAAAACAAAGCGACTGACACTTGAGGACAATCTTTGGCTCCTTCATCGAGGCTGAAGCGGATAAATTTATCCCACACCAGGCATTTGCAGCTGTGCTGTTTGGATTGTTTCTAGGAAGTTATTTTTGTAAACAAGTCCAGAGCATATCCTTTCATTTATTTTGTATTTTAGTTTGTTTTTTTTCGTATCGATCGTAAGCAAGCTATGTCAGGTGGTAAAGATGGCCGGTAGTTTATGCTGTGTGTTGGCGTTCAGGTGTAGCAGATGAAGCGTGTTTAATACGAGATATATATTTCAGAACGCTGAGCTGTATACGTTTATACACACTAAATGGGTTTGTTTTCTATTTTGGGCTTTACCGTAAGGTTCTAGAATTTTGCACTGTTGTTCTGTTATCTCTCAGCTGGCAATCAAGGCCGGAATTTAAAATTTGAATCCGTTTACTGGCCGTGAGTGCGTGCTTAATGTAAGCCAACGCGCCTATGTATAGTTTGTGTGACACAGCTTACCGAAAGCTGCGAAGGCTTGTTCAATTGAAGACAATATTACTGTTCAGTATCAGCTATCCTGAGTTCTGTATTGCTTCTTTATGAATCGAGTACAAGCTTGCCTATATTTTAGTTCATCCGACTGGTTTCTCCACTGCGTAAATCGCTTAGCGGTCTTTGCTGCATATATGGGGGAGATGTGCAGATTCTTTCTCAGAGAGTATTGTTCTGATGCGAGTAAACATTCAAGAGGTACCATTTTTCTATGCTTCGCCGCTCGTACAAATGCAGATTCTTTTGGCACGAGCTTGGATACGACGCCATGTAAATAAACTATCTCTAAAATCACGGTATCTTTTAATTATGAAGAACTGTAAATGAATGAGTCTCCCCTCCAGAAAAAAAAAATTAAAAATAAAATATTCAGAATCGACTTTTGTCGAATCAATCACAGAAAACGTTGTCTGTGATAATTGAATGACCTCAACTTGCAGAGTTTGGCCTCGTTCGTTTTTACGATGGAATCCGCTATGAAAACTTATAGAACTTGAAATTAAAAGATTTTGGATGAAATAAATCATGATCGTGTTTAGTTTTCACACTTCGTTAAATAGCTACTCTACAGTTGATTTAGTAACTCGCAGCACATTGTAAAACAGTTGGCTGTTATTTGGTTTTCAATGAGCTTCACCTTCTGCTCCTTTTGCTTGGAGATTGGGAGGAGGAGCAGTCATGTCTGTCCTCTTAAAGTAACGATTGAATTACGGAATTTAAAACTATGATCATAGAGATTTAAGAAACTCGTGTACCATATCCGATATTAAATGTGAATTTTTGGAATCATTCTCAGTTATGTAATTTCTTGTTCCTTCTGCATTATTTTATGTTTTATTCCTATATTTACGTGACAAATGATAATATTTAGAACAGGACCTCTCTTTATATCACCGGTAGGTGAGAGAGTTTCCTGTGGTAAATATTATTATTATTATACAAGTTTAGAAACCCTTTTTTAATTTTCAGCTTTCAGAACACGTAAATAAATTGTTTACACACTTTTGTGATTGAGTCTATACACCCAGCGCCAGTTTAAAAGTCAAAATGGAAGAAGGCACTCGGCTACAACGATAAATGTTAAATGCTATGAAATTGCTAGCTTAGAGGAATGGTAGATGTTTTTTATCCACGTTTTTCAGGAAAGATGTCATTGAAAAGTTGGAATTGTAACAGGTTGAAGGCGGACTTCTCAATGTGTTTGTCACTCCGCCTCATTTTGCCAATTCTTTGTAACTGTTCTGCAAAATACAATCATCAGAGCATACAGCGCAAAGAAATTCCTGGTGCTTTTGTTTTGTATTGTCTTCAGCTTTCTGTTCTAAGTACACAGTAAAAGTTAAGTTGTTCAAAATAGCTATTGTATAAATCACTTGTGTGGTTTTTTTTAGCGTCTTTTGGCGGTGATGTTGTTGTCACAACCAGTTTGTTTTGTAACCGTAACTTTTCTAATACAACTACCACGTTAAAGATTCTGTTTACTTAACCACATTGTCCAATAATTATCACTTTATCTCGAGCTCCGTGGAAAGAGAATCCCCACGTGGAACAAAATTACCCTCATTATATTAATTATTGTCAAGCAAACAAACGGACGATTTTGAGGTTGTCGAGCAGAAGATCAAAAACCCATTTCAATTCATTTGTTGTGATAATAGGCAGGTGTCTGTTACGACACCTATCGAATAGTCGCGTGTTGTGCGAGCACGTGGCGTTTTCGTCGTTGCGATCACATCATGATCAGGATTTTAAAATAATCGTCAACATCTTTCGGCGGGAGGTCCTGATATCTGATGGAAGGGCTAAAAAGTTGATAAAGGTTCAAGGGATCCGCGCAAGTATTTTCGTTCTTCGAAAACGACGAAGAAATAGTTTTTTTTTTGTTCAAGTAAGAGGAATATTGGTAAACTTTACTGATATTAATTCTAGCGTTGAGTTAGTGACCTAACACTGAAAGAAGTCAAGTTACTCAACATTGTAGCCTGATATTTGTTCATGGATGCCATGTGATTCTTTGGGTAAAAAATGTGCTAAACTAAGTAACAGATTTGCACAAAGGATATTACGGTCGTGTTCCTGATTCCCCGCGGTGTTGCAATTTCGTTAAGTGTCTGATAAACAGCGGTCTTGTTTGTAAATAACACCGTATGGGGCCTTAATTCTAGTCTCCGGTGTTAAACTCCTATCATCTTTTCAGCTTTGATCAGTGGCAACCTTAAGTCTATTAAAGCTTTAGGGACACTAAAAGTCTTAAAAAAATCAGTTGACTGTATATAAGCTATATAATTAGGAAAAAAGGTGCGAAATGCAACATAATCTGTAATTTGTCAGCTTGTTGGAAAATAATAGTATTTGGAGGTTTGCAATCGATTTTAATTATCCCCGTTTCTAGCTGTCCTTGTTCTGTTATGGCTGGTTATCTCTTTACTGTTTCTCTAGCCAGTGATCTATCATATCACGTGACGATTTTCCTTGATATAAAGAATCTCTCTTACATGATGTGACTTAACTGGCTTCGAAGACCGCGCAATATCACTTCTTAGTAATTCAGCTATACTACGAGAGTTTGTAACCTCTTGTAACAGTTACAACAAGGTGTGCCAGCTGTTGTTCATTCAAACTTTTTATTTCCTCTCGCCTCTGAAAAGAAAAAGCTTAATATACGAGCTGGGCTTGATTTATCTTCAATTCTTCGTCCTTTTTCAGTTGTGAATTTCTTCTATTGTTTTGAACTGTTTTTATAACTGTGTAAAAGAGCTATTTAGATTCTGTCAGTGAAAGTTCATTGGAATTGTTTTTATAAAATTTTGACCATTATGCACTGGTCTTAATTAGCCATTCTTCGAGATTGAGAGGGAACGAACATACAGAAACTCAAGTAAGACAAATCTTGGATGGTCTTGAATGAAAGATTACTATTTTCAACTTAACCAGCGACATTGCGCTCGAAATATTGTGAACAAACGATACGCACAAAGTAGTGAATAATGCTTTCATTTTACGTGACGTCCGCGCGAGAGAGACACGCTATAGTAAGCTGAGGGCACTCGACGACTTCTTATTTAAGCTCCACAGAAGCAATTTGGTTTAAAGCTAACTGGGTTGATGCGCTCTGTTTGTAGTTGAAATGAAACTGTTCGCGCGCGCAAACAAAAGAGGGACGCGTGAAAGTGTCTCCGCTTTCAATACCAGTTAATTTCAAAGCCTGCCTTGTGCGAAAACAAGGAAGTTCCTTCGAATGGGTGTTTATAAGTTCCGGTTTTGGTTTTCATTCGACATAAACGTGACTTCTGCGTGGAAAAAATCGCGTGCCTACTGTGAAACATGATCTTTGACAATTGACGGTCACCTTGGGGGGGGGAGCGTTTAATGTTGTGATTTAATTCTAATTTAAACGCAACAGGTAGTCCAGACACACCGGGAAGTTAGACAGCTCAATGTACAGCTGTCAGAACAAGGTATCACATACGGCTTGTTTAAACATTATAACCCGCGCAACGTGCAGTAAAAACATAACTTCCTTTGTTTCACGCTGTTGTGTCACTTTAACACTTAGTAGCGTAATGAGGCACGAAGTGGGAGGCATGAAGTCACGGAAAACATCATTCCTCGCTGCAGTATCTCTTTGAGAATAAAGCTTACAACAAAGTGAGAAATTTACTCTCCCTTTCGCGCGAAAGTGCGCGTCACACGAGCGAACATCGGTTTCCTTGAATTCTTAATTTCATTAACCGGCGTTTTGGCCAAAAAATTGAAAGGTATGAAATGGGAGTTCTTTAAAATGGACGCCTAAGTGGCAAACCAAAGGGACGTGTTTGTGTTATAGAAGCCGTATAGACTATATGAATTCAGAGTTCTTTGGGATTAAATGAACCGTTCGTAATCTCGATGGTCGGGTTCGTAAGGAGAGTTTCCACACGGCTACGCTTATTCAGAGGGTGCCTAGGACTGGGCACAGTGACTGCTTGTCAAAACAGAGTTATAAAGTGCCCTGATGCTGTCACTATTTAATCTTGCAATAAACGCATGAAGTGAGAAGAGCTTGGCACTGTATGTTGTGTTTGCTCACCAAGTGTCAAGCAGCGTGTGTTACATATTCACTCTACTATTTTGCCGATATAACCGAGTTAATTAGAACAAACGTTTTGGCGAATACACGAGCTTTTAAGCGAGTATCGATTTGTGAGAAGGTTAGAGGAGAAGGGAAACATTCGAAAATCAAGGACGCCGTATAAAACCTAGGTAGACTTGAATTAATGTTTGTTCCTCCACTCTCCAACTAGCGAGGCTGTCGATGGATAGGCTGAAAGAATGAAGTAAACGATTTGCGATCGAACAACGAGGATGTGCTGTGACTACAACACTGTTAATCCAATGTACGTTTTTTTTTTTTTAAGTATAAAGTTTATTCATCTCAATATGGCTTTTTATTTCCCAAATGTGTGAGAAATGTGCTTATATTTTAGTTAACAATGGATAATGAAAACGTCATTTAGATGTTTCTTTGTCACTGGAAAATGAAAATCGTGTCGGTGTTTAAAGAAAGCAGTAGTAACAGGGATTTTTACAATGTGGTCTTTTGTAAGTGTGCAAGCGATCCTTTGTTCGACCCTCTGTTATTTAGCCAAATGATTTAATTCACGGTCTTTCACTAAGGAACAAAAGAACACATGCGCTATATAGAGCGAAGAGAGAACAACGAAACGAAACAACTCAGATACAATCATAATGATAATAGTAGTAATAATGATAATAAAAAGGTTCGTGTGCTTAATAACAAACTCCTCAGGACTATACGGTGTCTTTTTATGACTGAACGAAATTGCCTTCCAACAAAATTGCTTCCTCAAGAAGTCCGCCATAAGAGGCGTGCCGCCATTACGCGCCGTCTGTACGAGCTTCCCGCGTGGAGCTACCGCCGTGAGACGTTTACGGCACGCAATAGATCACACGGGTGAATTTCATGAATGTACGTGCTGTTACTAAAAACTGAGTGGAAAAGTTGGAGAGTGTAAAACATTAACCACAGCTGGACTTACGTGCTCAAAGTACGGCCATTACAACTTTAAGTTAGTTTTGAGTTTTTTGATTTATTAGAAATAAGCGCATTTTGTTGGTACGCGAGAAATAACATTTTGGCTTTATCTTGAATAAAGTACCATTCTTTCTGAGGTACGAGCAATTGTATACATCTGCAACTGCTCATTCTATAAAGTCCCTAAAGCTACCGAAAGGATACTGATTTTCTTTGCATGTTTTTGATGTGATCGAGGTCATTGTCCGTGAGATTCTACCATGCATATCAAGAGGTTTTGTGAGCATTTTGGGGATGCCATGTCACAAATTGGAGACATAAAGTTAAGGTTTATTAAGGATGCTCTTGAAAAGTTCATAACATAAAGTATGCAACACAATTTTACTGAACTTCGTAAACTTCATAAACTTACTCGAGGAACCATTTTGTTGCATTGGATAAGTCGAGTTAAAAAGATTTCATGTACAGCCATCGGTTTATTTCATCTTATTACGACTTTAAGTCGTGTTAATGTTTGCTTAATATTGTAAAATAAAGAGAAACAAAGTAACACTATACTTCTTGAAATGCAAACTACATTTTGTACTCTGCATGATGGAACCTAACATTTTCTGGAGTTTATCCACAGCCGACAATTCCGTGTGTAAAAGTTCCTTGGCTGACAATCGTCGAATTCGCGCCAGTTACTGAAATCGGCGACCTACAAAGGACGAGCAGACTTAGCCATCTTCTGCCCAGAATCAGCTAAAGTACATTTCAAATGCCAAGTAAAATAATTGTCCAAAAAATTTAGCCCAATCTTTTAGGGTGAGAGAGAGAGCAAAAGACGAAAATTGACCGCGCAAATACTGGAGACGAAGTAAAAGTGGGAAGTAAATCTGACAAGCTTATGAACGGCAGATCGACCACCTTGGGAAAGAGACATCTTGAAGCTTTAGCTTGCGAAATCAGCTATCGTTTTCAGTTAGTTGCCTTAAAGTAATTTGCTACAGGAATTTTTTTGCAGGGTTATGCTTACAGAAAACAAGAGTGCAGATCAAATTTGTTTAACATTGGAAATCTTTCCAGCCACTGAAACTGGAGCTAAAGGGGTTTCTGGCAAAGCTTTTCATTTTCCTCAGACTGACTAGGAGGAGTTCGTACTTCATTCAGATACTTGAGCGCCGACAATTTGTTCAAGCAACTAAGAAACTGGTCATTTTTCTCCGTTCATGTTTTGCTCTTCTCGCTCGACTGCCCGTCGTATGTATCCCTATTGCTTGTTTATTGTTCTCGTTTACACGGGTGTTTCGTTTGTTAAATTGGCCGCAGAATCTGAGAACATCGGTCATTTTATGGAGCAAAGGTATTGATTTGCGTTGTTGAAGCCCATGACAAAGCACTTATTGTTATGGCTTTTGGAACATTTGGGTCGCTTGGGTGAATTTCAAGAGGATGTTATTACGCAGAGGAACCGGCTTCCTGTGAAGTGTTTCGAGAAGGAATACTTGCCCTAAGGGTTCTTGTTAAGAACAAAAAGAACAACATCATGGTTACGTACAGAGCTAATTAATTTACCATCGATAGACAGCAAGTCTTTGTGGACACTTAAAACTGCTTGAGGTTAGCTTAATAGACCCGTGGTATTAAGGAAAATCTATTTTTAACGTTTCTATCCACTTGTTTGCCACTGGAAATTGATATAATTATCTTTCAGTTTTCAAACTTTGACTCAAAGCGCATGGTTCGTAAACCATGCATTTACTACCCAACCAAAACATCAATTTTGTCGTTCTGATTGCCACATATTACTCTGCATTTGTGTCGAGACAATTTGTCGGTACATCACTTATTCAAGAGATTCAAGATTCTTTATTCTCCCGTCTGTCCTCTTGAGAATGTAACGATATTGAATAAAAGAGTTAAATTCTGGGGACCTTTCTCGAGATAAAGTAAAATTAGTCCATAAAGTTCTATTCATTACATTAACATGCGATTGTCTGTTAAGGAGCTTGTTTTGATGTTACACTTTAAGTGCTTTTTCGATTTATTATTTTTTTTTTGTGAAAGGGGCCCCTTTTGTTAACTAATGACCCGAAAAACCAACGGCGCCTGTCGTGAGGGATTCAGCGAAAGTCAAGGGTTTTTTTCGTCAACACTTTGAACATTCGTGGCAAACACCACTAGGTTTAATCTTCAGCTTCCAATCAAGAGATTATTCGATTAGAACTCGTATTTTGTACAAACTACTTGGGCTAATGGCTTAAATTTTGAAAATTCCATGCTTATATACATTCCAAGTCACTTAGCATAAAGCGTTCTAGAAATGCGCAGAATGTATTGTTCTTCTCTACTGCCCTGAAAATTGATGTTCGTAATTTATCATAGATATGATATCTTAAATCACAACCCGCTCATTGGAAAGAAGGAAAGCAGTGAATGCGATGGGGTTGGTAATTCACAGGAAGCGCGGGTTTGACCACTCCATCGACACATTTTCCGCTTAGGAGGCTCTTAAAGCGGTAGAACAATATCGCATGGAACAACACGTTGTAAAAAAGATGTTGTACCCGCGTTTCCACCACATGGTGGATATTTGGCCACTCTGTAATGGACACTGAAGGGCAAAGACGTCGGCTCCTATCCGGTCGTGTGCGCTTTGTCGAAAATACATTTCAACTGTGAACTTTAAATTGCTATTCGTGTTTCAGTAGTGTTGCGAACGAAACGTCTAGAAAGGGAAGTTCTGGTTTCAGCGCAAATTTAAGGGCTGAAAGAGTTGTTTTCGTAGACCACCTTATTGTTTTGGCTTCATAGATCACTTATAACCAAACATTCGCGATTTTACGAATCAATTTTGAAGTTCAACTTGTTACGAGCAAGATAATAATAGCGTCAAATCAAGTTCTCCTCATCTCAACATGATTTCATTCAGGGTTTGAAGTTAAAGAGACTTAACATAGATGTATTTCATAATGTTACTGAGCACGTGCCTGGTGGAGAGTAAAAATATAATTCAAGAGACACTCGTGGGTCTTGCACAATCAGCTGTCACTCACATCCGTTGCAACCGACTTATATTTCGATTATATTGGCTTTTGACTCAAACTGCGGCTTTGTAATTATGACACGGTAAATTTTATACCTTGCCGTTGGACAGCCTTTTTAGCAGTCAATATTTGAACCGTTCTTATGACTCGGTTTTCATACCATAAAAAATACGATTTCGCTCCACTGGCGGACTGCTCTGGTCATGATCTTTTTGCTTTCTTCTGATTGCATAATTACACTTTGACAGCCCTACAATAGTTGGGTTCTACCAATTTTCTTTAAAACAGTATAACTAGGATGGAAAAACTTAACAATTACCAAACTGTTACATTGTTTGAATGCTTTACTCCGTATTTGCGTTAAAGTACTCAATATTATTGCTTAGTAATAGCTTCTTATTTTCACCTAAGTGGTAGTCACAATCACCTCAACATTCCATGAATTCTGTAAATTTTATGAAATTATGATCATTTGGTAATGTCTCCACACAAATGACCAGATTTACTTACAGAGATACTGTAAAAGATCTATTAATTAAGCTCCTCGCATATAGTCCTGCCGTGAGTTCGCCATTTGCGCTAACTTCTTTATTACCCTTTCGGTAATCTGCAAGGTGGTTGCCGTTTCAGTAGGGGAGAGGGCTTTTCCCCAGACTTGTACCCAGAAGCTATTCAATTTTTTTTAAAAATTGGATTGTTTTAAAGAGAAAGCGGTCTGGATCGAGTGGAACGCGCGGGACGTTATGGAAAGAGGCGGGTAAAATGAGCTACTTTTCCTTCGACCCTTCTCATGACACCCCGTGCGCCTTAATCCACCCTAGTATCCAA
>Ga0099805_1178301_pt1 | contig 15997 bp, 4 predicted proteins | sample OrbCnscriptome_2_FD_81143 | JGI IMG/M metagenome (GOLD analysis project Ga0099805, IMG submission 81143) | Coral microbial communities from Puerto Morelos, Mexico - Orbicella C B metatranscriptome (Eukaryote Community Metatranscriptome) | ecosystem: Host-associated > Invertebrates > Cnidaria >...
ACCCGAAGTGTTGTCTTGGCTTTGGCCCGATGGTGGCATCGTAGTTATTATGCAATTAGATCCTGTAGATCGATCGGGAGAGAGATTAACACCTTGGCAAATATTAGGAACCCTTGGAGTAGCGCTGGAGCAGCTTTGGAGGCACGATTCCGGGAGACTAAGGATGTTCTTCACGGAAAAAGAAGACATAACGCGAGTCCCGACGGACGGTGCTCAAGATGGCTGCTGGCCTATTGACTGTATACAGATCAAAGGGTAGGTAGGAATGTGTGGGTTGGTTAATGAGCAAGCTTGAGACACGTCATGTATGACTCGCCTGAATTGACATAGAACACATGTTATTATTCACTGTTTGAGGAGAATTTATTTAGGGTGATAAAAAGATGTCACCTCTTTGACATGTACGTTAATTAAAATGATAGCCATTGAAATCTTTTAGACAAAGCAAAAGACTTTATAGGGCTTAAAACGATTCACTTTAACTTGGCCTTTTCTTTTCGGTGACTTGCTGCTCGTTAACAGCGTATCCCAATTAAAGCCTTAATCCCATTTAGAGAGCTGCCAATCGTGCGTTCGTTTAGCTTTTGTGGTGTAATTGAACGATCCCTGACCACTTCCCGTCCCCTAATGCCATTTTCCCTCACGCCTCTCAAAACATTGAATTAACTCGGTAAAGGGAGGCGGGAAAGGTATTGTTCAATGGCGGAGCTCGCGAATTGTTTATTAAATACAGTTAACTGGATTAGCTCTTGAGCAATTAACCGTTTAGAAATCAATTTCTCTCTGTGTTCTTCTGAATTGTTCAAAAATAGTAAGCCTTTTTCAAATAACAGTGTAGGTGTTTAGTGTGTTAGCCTTGTTGCCTCAGTGAGCTAGGATGGGGTTTTCTTTCGTGAATTAAAGGATCAATGATTTTGAATTGCTAATAACTAGAATCGACAAGCTTGACAACTGTGTCTTCCTATAAAAAGCTTCAGAAATTAGATTGATTGATGGATGTTTTTCTTGCCAAAATTAAAATAGGTTCCTTTGTTTTATCTCGACGGGTGAAACTTTAAAATACTGCTGTCACAACAAAGTCGAATAGCAATCTCTTCCCTTTCACGTCGTCTTAAAATCCAAAAACAAAATCGAAACTTAAAAGGTTTTAACAGATTTCGACTTCTCTAATTCCTTGGTTGTTGACAGCTACTTCAGTGCACGGAATCTCAACTTGTTTTGATTCGGAGACGATATTTCAAGGAGATATGTTAAATCGGTTAAGTCCTGTTCTCGACAAATTTGTTTTGGTCAGGGTTAATCTCAAAATGTTTGGCACGAGTTTGAATGGGAGTACCGCCAAAAGGTTGAAAACACCGACCACTACTGAGTAGTTGTGAGAATTTTTTGTATCTCAACCTCCCACCATTTCTGTGATTACTATTTAATGAACTGTAGGGGTGGTCTTGCGTTTCAAGGACTCTCGCACGCTTTTTTGACAATAAAGGAGTCATGTACGTTCTTCAGGTTTGGGTTTTTAAGGGCCATAGGTGCCGTGATTGTTCCCAATAGTGACAGATCTTATAATTAAAGCTTGCCTCTGGCACCTTTGTCATTCTCTGACAGAATGTTTAAAAATGACGGTAGGCATCACCATATCTTCCACAGTTGAAAACACAGGAAACAGCTACAGTGACCTCAACAAACATCCATGCTTGCTACAGTGAAACATAAATGTTTTGAATACCTGTTTGGGGATTACGATCAAAAGTGACAAAGACGTTTCTTTGACCTTGAACAGTTCATGTATAACCTTCCCTTCTGTCACATGGTTTCTCTTCACTGATTTTATCACACATCCCAAAGAGGCACTCGGAAGAAATCTTTAAGTTAAAAGTGGCAAAGATGTACTAGTACTCTCTGCCTGTTTGTTGATTTCGAGGTACGTCGAGAGACATGAAGTTTACTCAAATGTTTCATTGTTTTCGTTACCTTGTTCTCCGTTGTTAATCTAAATCTCAGCTTCATCTCCAAAGGTCATGAGGACAGCTCTTTGGCGTCATCTGCTATCGTTTCTGACAAGTGGTCAGTATTGAAATGACGGTGATTCTACCAACGATTGGCAACATCACGGAATCGTTTTTCACGTCTGAAAGCCTTTTTTCTACAAAACGGGGTTGTAATAGTGTTTGAAATGCTTCTTTTGGGTCATGAGAAACTTTCAGAAAAAAAATCAACGGCTAAACTCGCAATTATTATGAGCAATTACTCTCACTTTGTCTTCATCAAGTTACGCCCCTTGTCTTTGCCTTTTCTAGTTTAAATGGTGGGCAGGACTAACATTTTGACCCGGGCACACAAGAAAAACAATTTGGCGCCTCATCATGACAAGAAGCAGATATTGTCATCGAAACGTCTTTTAAGGTTAAAATCAAAACAAATCAGTGTGTTTTATGGTTTTCGAAAAGATCCCTTGACATTACATTAGTGATTCGTAAAATCCCCGAGTTCTGAGATTAATGGATTAGTGAGTGGTTGAATGTGCGAAAATAAAATTTGGCCTGATTGAGGAGAGTTGTTTGCAATTTGCACGTTAAATTGATTCTTTTATGTAGTCTAGGCACTTATTGAAGCACGTTGCAAATTCCTTCGTGGGGGCCATCTTCGATGTTTGCTGGACCCCATGGATCCTTCAGAGTCATACATGATAGATAATACAAAACTAATGATTTGAAACTTTTCTTCTATTAGTTTTAAACCTCGCGTAGCAAAGACTCTCCGATGCGCGATTCAGTTACAGGCTTCAGGCTAAATGCCGGCTTTGCTGTTCCTTCAGGGTCGTACATGATAGATAATGCAAAACTATTGATATGAAACTATACTTCTATTAGTTTTAAACCTCGCGTAGCAATCAGACTCCGTTAAGCGGTTCCCTTACAGGCTTTAGGCTTAGTGCCGGCTTTGCTGTTCCTTTAGAGGTATACATCATAGATAATACAAAACTATTGATATGTAACTATAGTTCTATTAGTTTTAAACCTCGCGTAGACACGGTTCAATTACAGGCTTCGGGCTGAGTGCCGAGTCGCCTAACAAATTTGGAGGTGTGACGATGTGAAACCGCACAGACGACATAAACCCGTGTATAGTTATTTGATAAAAAAAAAAAGTCTCGTCCGAAACGTTAAAAACAACAATATTTAAAAGCGGTTCGACGTATTCGACGAATTTATTCGTTTTTATTATCTTAGACTCCATATTTCATCTTTCATCGTGGTCACCATATGTTGAATTTTTATCACATTCGTAATGTCTTTCCTCTTTACAGGCTGTTCCTGGAATGGCATGCGAAATATTTTCTGTTATCGTGGACTAAAATAGGGTCCATTACACTGTTCAGACAAGTCGTTTTAGACAATACATATGCATGAATTGAACATCGTGAAGAATCAGATTAGTCAAGTAAGACAAATAGCTGATTGAGGCCATCGACCCAGGAAGATAACGAACCAAACCCGTGATATGATAGGCCTTAGAAGTCAACCAATCTTAGAGAAAATGAGGTCAGAGAAAACGGGTGCTTTGGTGATTTGGTGATTTGGTGAAAGGCACATCACTTAATCAATCTTTACAGGCATCTTAGTCGTTACAAATGACAAGAAGAAAATAGGAAGCGTGTAGATGCAGTAAAACAGTTGCTTAAAACTAGGATTAATTTGTGCCATCGGACAAAAACCACAAGTTGATCTTAAAGATCGTTTCCTGCGGATATAAGAGTGAGGTTTTGAAATATTACAATAAAAAAGTTCATCATTAGACTGTATAGACTTATAGATCTAACTTCGATTTAATCAAATCTACGAAGACGACTCCGCGAAGAAAGTTATCTCGGGGATCCCAAAAACGAAACTATGCCAGTCAGCCTGACGGAGGCCGTCTAGGTTACATTCTTTTGTTGAGAAACTAATTAACTCTAGTTCTTCTTATCTGCCATTCACGTTGGAACACTGCAAGAAAGTTATCCTCATTTAGTTGTCAAGACGTGGACAGCTACTATGTTGTAATAAAGTTCATCTTTTGTTGTGGACCATGCGGGTGGTCCTTGCAAGCAAACACTTTGACGTTTTCAATCAAGTGCATACAAGGAAACACACAGAGCTAGCAAGTCGATGCTGTGTACGTGATGTTACTGAAAAACAAATCGTGAAATATTCATGTTAAAACGCACAAAACGGACCCTTTGTTGATGACTTTTTTAATGTATTTCTTTCTTTGTTGTTTTGTACAGTGCTGCTATTCTTTAGGTGAGAAGGGTAGAACGAAAGGAGATTCGTGACACTGTACTTTTGTTTTCAAACTCAACTAATAATTTTTAAGAGTCTGATTTGAAAGTTAATTTCCTACAATAAAACTTTGAAAGCTTTCCGGTCGAATTCAGGTGCTTTCTTTACTTTATTTTAAGACTTCTGCAATAAATGTGTTTATAGATAATGAAAACTTTAACTTTCCTTTTAATGAAAAAAGGTCATGTCAAAAACAATATTGCAAGTGAAACAAAAGTAAAAAAAAAAACATATGACCTTTCTACTCCCAAGAACATCCAGGTTAGAATAGAAAGAAATCAAATGTTCCTTTGCAAAAGTAAGAAAGCATAAGTTTTTCCACAAAGGTAAACACATTAGGGCTCATTCCACAGGCTCAAATGTTAGTATCGCCTTACGGAACAGCATAACCGCAAAAACTACCGCATGCAATCGCTACTTAAGAGTTTCCACTGAGGTTTCATGACGACTCAAACGCCAGTTAGAATCGCCTTGTACAACGTTTTAAATAGCAGCACATGAAAAGTCTGTAAGGTAGCTTTCATATGCGTGGTCACACACTAGGGTTTTATTCAGAGAGCTCAAAGTTAAACCACCTGTGCAGCATAATAATAATGCCTATTGGCTTCCAGATGAATGGTCACACAGTACGATTTTTTTCCACAGACTTGAATGTTACAGTGACCTTTTACAGCGTACAGGGTCACATGAAAGTGCTGCTCATGAGCTTATATAAAAATGGTCACACACTAGGGTTACATCCATAGCCTTATAAGTTAGAACTACCTTATACAGCATAACCAACAGTACCACATGAAAGTACTGCTCAATAGCTTTTCATTTGAATGGTCACACACTAGGGTTTCATTCACAGGCTTAAAAGTTAGAACCACCTTGTACAGCATCATAAACAGCACCACATGAAATTACTGCTCAATAGCTTTCATTTGAATAGCTTTCATTTGAATGGTCACACACTAGGGTTTCATCCACAGATTTTATTTTAGAATCGCCTTCAGTAATTAACTCAAAGTTTAACTCTAGAAGTAAAGGAATAATTGCTAGAAAAACGTCTGTTTTAAGCGCTTCAACGAATGTAGTATTATTTCCAGCACTTGTGGTATCAAAAATAGCTGTTATCTTTTAGAAGAGGCTCCAAGCATGTGTGAAAAGACTGAAATACAGCCGTTCTGTAATGAAAACGCTTGACATAGCTATTTCCAATCCAGCTGTCGTCATCCACGTTGTCTTGTGACACTTTGAATTGCCCCTCTGCTTGACTGATATTGGGACAGTTTTTCAACCAAAAACATGTGATTTATTTCCCTCTCTGACGGTCCGAAATACGAGCAGCAAGTCATTTAAACCAGCTTCTCAATATATTTTTAAGGTAAAATAAAGAGTTATTTAATAGGCATTTTCATTTCTACTTGTCAGCTCGAATTAACTTTACACTTTGAGAGTATGTATATTGGAGGTAATATTTTTCTCAATTCGAACTGGCTGCACTGACTTTGATCTTTTTCTTAATTACTTATCCCCAGACGTTGACAACGCCCAGAAATTTTTACAGCAAATGGATATCGCATATATTTTTTTTTATTAAAATGGTAACGGAAGTTTTAATGTGAAAATAAAACCTTTGGGTCGCGTTTTCTCGCGGCAATCAACCGGCTGAAACAAAAAAACACTTTCTCATTAAGAGGAAGAATTAAAATTGTTTCGCGTTTGTAATAAATGTCTCTTTGTTTAATCTGCCTTCCCTCACCTGTGGTGACACACACGAGCAATGTGTTAACTTTTTATTCGTTTTCATTCAATCGATGAATTTCACGGATAACAATACGAGATGCGCGTGGCAGAACACAAACGAAGCTGTCATTATCGAGTTATAGACGCCCGGTAGATGAAAAACACGCACTCTGACTGTCAAACTAGTTTTATGAACTGGAGCTAAAACTAATTAAACCCCAAGCAAACTGACCGCCAGTTTCATTCAGTTGAAAAAAAAAATGTGACACTTGACATGCAAGGAACAAAGGCACAACCAACGCTTTTATGAGCTCTTGGATTCTTCAAGTATTGAAACATCAATGTTGTGGGATATGCCATTTACCTAACGTTCTAATTTGTTCTAATGTGCTTCCGACAGACAGACAAAAAGTGTTGGACGTATTATTGAATAGCAGGGTGTGTGTTCATTTCCATTGTGAACAGATCCCGGGTTCTCACAAGAAATCGGCCACCATCAACAAACAAGTGAAACAAGGGGAAGTGGAAAACCTTCACAGTTAATTCTGTCCACAGAAAGTTGTGATGGCCATAGAAAAAATATCACGAACGCTAAGGACGCGTTTTATTGCGCAGATAAAGCTAGGACAAAATGGATAAACTTGTCAACTGGATATGAACCTGTATGTGCAAATGTGTTCCGAGTAAATACAGCGACATATTGCTTGATGTCTTAATTACTTAGTTAAACCTTATTACGCTTGGATCGGAAGCAGTCATCACTCTATTTACTTTCAATTCCAAACTCTGCCAACTTGAAGGGAATCGTTATTTCCACGCTAGGAAAATATTCCAAAAAAAAAATTACGATCGTCTTCTTTTTATTCTTGAATTCATAATTTAGGTATTTGTCAAGTGTTTTATCTCTTGTGATCTGAAGGAGAAAAATGAAAAGTGATACGAGCCCCCCCAAAAAAACTGAAAATTGATTTTTATTGGGTAGACTTGAAGTGAAGAACTTCATGGGGATGGTTTCCAAGCATGTTAAGAGCCTTGGGGCCAGTATTAAACATAATCGTCCGGTGTACCTCGCTTCAGTCGTTTCATATTTCTAAAAATCGTGATTCTAATCATTATTATAGCTTGAGAAGGAGTAAGCGATCGTGTACTCGGGGTGAGGTGTTGGTGAAAGTGTAGCAATCTTGGCAAGGCCCCGTAGCACAACGTTGCATGGTATTCGTACAGCATCTCAGTCCCGCATTCCCTCCACGGCTAAGAAAGTTGGAGATAACATGTTATCAGAACATAGCTTATTGATCATTTGCTGGCCGCGACGGAAACGTCTGTTCAATGGGTAAGGCAGAGATGCAACTGGTTACTGTCATTATGTATTTGTTGTTGTTATGAACTAGCGTGCCAGCCTACATATGGCTTCAGTTTTGGCTACTCAGATGAACTCAGGACACTGTTCTAAGTACAGTCATTCGGGTATATCTCTAGAGTTCGTCAAAAACCCTCATGAGTAATGAAGAAATTGTCTATAATTAACAAGGATAGAATCCCTTGATTTAGTCCTATCAGTGGCAAAAAGATGTACAGTAAATAGTCTATCTATCTACAATGTGCTATTGCGGCCGTGCAATCGCCAGCAGCAATCCCTAGCTTAAAAGCTGAAGAAAATGTAATGATTTATAACGTGAAACATTTGATTTCGCTCGTTTGTATTGACAAGCATAGGGATCAAACCTTTTTCTCCTAAATAGTTCAGACTCCGTGAAGTGACGATCGAGATGTAAAATCTTTATATGTTTATGAGGTCCATTGTGGTAACGCCCGTATCAACGCTAGGTGGAAGTTGAGTTCAGAATAAATGTTGAAGTGAAACAAAGTTTGATTGCTGTTAATTCAAGGAGAAACTAGTTCGTACCGCAAACACTACTTTAAAGATTTCAACTCGCGATAAGATTTAGTAAGACATGTACAATCTTTAGCAAAATATTTCAGTTTCTCTCTTTGCACTGCTGACTACCGCTGTTATTGCTATCATTATTATTTACAATTTAAGTCTATGATATTTTATTCTCTGAAAAAATGTAGGTCTTACAATTCTTATTTTAAATTGTGATCTGAATTTTTTATGATGTCGAGCCGTGTAAGGCCCGAAAGGACCTTGTGTGAGAAGGCCAAATATTTGTTTCTATCAATTCAACCGAAAGAATAAAACATTCTATCCCTTCAGATTAATTTATGTGTAGCTGCAACCCTCCCATGACATCTTTATTATAAATTTAGTTAATTCTAGCTTGCACAACATTCCATTTACATTAGCATACGAGACCAAAGGAAGCCGAGCGGGTCTCATATACCAGCACTAGAAAAGACTTGCGTTAATTTGTTATGATCGTATTTGAGATTACAGTTAGCGGTTTACCTCTGTCCCCTAAAGGGGGGCTGTCTCAAAGCTCCTAAGAATCAACCGCTTTAGAGAATGAATGAAACCTTTTCTTAGTTTTATATAAAAGAATATGTTTCCAGTTTGATTCTGGAACGTGCGTTTTACGCTTGGAGCACTGGTCTTCGCACAACCACCTAATGAAATATAATTTTTAATCGCTCAAGATGCAAAATAGAAGCAATTTTTAAATTCCCTTCATTAGAGGAAGCTTGAATTAGACTTTTACTGCAGCGGGGTAAATGATCAAGGCAGTATCGAAATATTTGTGTCAGCTGCAACTGTAATCAGATAGTCCGGCGGCCATCACTGATTCAGCTGCTTGTATACCATTTACTGCTCACGTCCCTCAAAAAAGTAGTAAAAGGCATTTTAGCTTGGTGTCTGCTACATTGTTCTCAATCTTTTCACTGCTAAGTGGTGTAAAGAGCTCTGTTCTTAACACGGGCACGTTAGCCAGTTTTGAAGCCAGAAGTGAGAAGTGCGGTATAGTTCTTGCACAATGGAAATGCGCGAGTCTCGAGCGGCCATCTCATTCAGCTAAAAGAAAAGGCCACAGGCCTTAAAGGAATTTGTCACGTTCCAAGCACCTCAATTGACACAATTCTTTCATGACATTGACATTTTCATAACTTTCGCGAACCAAACCCGCTTGTCGGCTCTTCTTTTTTATGGTTTGTTTTTTCAGCGCGTCAAACAGTGGTCATTTTAATTTTCGTATTGCGGCCATGTTTACATTCAGCTACTGCTCTTAGATCAGCTGTCCACATTAAACAATGCCATATTGGTTGCGCTTTCTTTCTTATCAGCTGGTTAAAGCCGGTACTATTAAACATGAAAACTCTAGTACGAATTCATTCCCCGCCTCAACTCTGCAAATTAGCTCAGTGTGGTAGTGGGTTGAGGTGTTTTGAGCACCTTGTCAAACTGTGCCGCGCCTACTTCGTTTGTAGTGAACGGCTTATCTCTAACTTTATCGCAATCCTTTTAATTCCTTTATCTTTCCTGGCTATATTATACGATACGAAGTTCTGCATTTTGGCGCATATGGCATATTGAATTTATCGCTATATGCTCTGCCACGTGAGCTTTTGAAAAGCAAATCATTATACGCTAAGTGCTGGTAATCCGAAACCTTCTCAAGACCTGAATAAATCCATAATTTACATTTCGTAAAGGGTCGAGTGGCTTTCTTTTCACGGGTTTTTAGAAACGGTTTGGTGTAAAATGACTGCTCTTGAATTGAAAATCGTTTCACCTCCACGATCGAATTTCCTTTCTCGTGTTAAGGAAAGTATATGGTCGCTAAAGAGTTTCGTGGGACGTGCTTCTGATTAACACTGGCAAAGTTTCACAAGCGAGACATTCCCCGCTAAAGAAAGCCCACCGTGATTCGTGTTTCGTGATTCTTAAGCTGAAGTCTTGAATCACCATAGAAAAATTTCAATGAGTTGTTAAAAACGCTCGTTGAACCCTTAAACTGCTCAGAGTGACAATTTTTTACACTTCTAACTGTCCCTGTAATGAGACCCAAGAGGGTGTAATTTCTTAGTTGTAAATTGGTTTGTTTTGGAACCATTCAGCTTTGCAAAAATATAGTGTCGGCTACAGCACATACAAGTGGCAAGCTAAGCTACTTACAAGCTTACTTCATTTCCTAGCGTATGTGGAGGTCACTGGCCGAGTGGTCAAATTCTCAGATAGCTGCAACTGCTACAGGTCGTGTGAACATTACAATTACTTTTTTCAGCATTTACTCTTTCCTCTTTTCCTCAACACCGATAATGTCTACCGCAGATATCTGATCGAAAAGCTGCGGTGCGGTTTTATAATACCGGTTGGAGAAACCCGTTCAATCATTTCGGATTCTACACTGGGCGGCAAGCGTCGTGGTTACATTAAAGGTTCGCTTTTTGCAACCCCAGAATTAATACAAACTTGAAGATAACAGGGGAGTTAAGACTTCCTTTATTGTCAAAATGGCATCGGTTACGAAACCAGATCTAGTGTAATGGCAAGAAATCTTGGTGATAAAAAGTAACTTTGAATTTCTAAAAGGGTGGCTCTTGGCTCTTGAAACGAATGCGGGTTACAGACAGTTTGGCGCCAATGAAATAATATACGAGCAGTTACTTCGCTGTTCAGTTGAGTTTCCCGCATTGAATTGTGACACACTGACCACAAAGTAATAAATATACACTGAAATATGGAGCAGATTTATCAGCAGATTAAAATTGTACTAATGCCCTGTATGCCATTTGTTTGTCAAAAATAAGATCGAAATAAACCAGGTATATCACGAACAGTCTATAAGAACACGGAGATTGAAAAGCGCGTAAATTTTTAAACAGAAATGTAGGTGGAATTTTTACGGATGCCTTGAGGCGAAGTGGTGAACTAGGTTAGGCTTGGATGGCGCTACAATGCAATCATCGAAAATTATTTTTCCTCTTTCTTTCGTTTTCTTTTGTGTGTGTGTGCCCTTTGAATGCTAATCCGAAATCAAGCGGAAATGCCACGTTCAGGAAAAAATTCTGAAGGATCCAGATAAAGCTATGTACATTTTATTTTGCAAAAGCCTGCTTGTGCTTTATAACATACCGCATTTTTGGTCTTCCATTTAGAAAGGCGATTTGTAAGAGCTCTGTTTGTTTACATTGAGTGCTATCATTTCAACTTTCGGGGCACAAAAGAAGAAATGTGCAATCGATACCGCAGTGTTGGTGTTAAAAAAAAGAGAGATTACAGGATTAATTTTAAGTCGCCTGACTTATCCTTTTTATGTCTGATATTTTTCCGTGGGTGTGGTTTTGGAGGTAGTTTCGAGGATCACTTTCACTCGTAGAAATGTCAATATCTTAGTGATGCATAAGGTCAGGTTAAGGCCATGCCATAAGACACTTTCAAGTCGTAAATTCTCATTAAGCAGCTGAAAAATCGTTTCTTCTTGCTGCGCTAGCTCATTTTGGATGTTAGAATCGACGCCAGAGAGTAACCGGACAAATCTATCCGGATTTAAGCGAGTCACGGAAGTCCCTTGCCGACCTGTTGTTCAATGAACCCTGACAACTATGTATGTAAAGGAACTTGATTTCCATTCAGTTTTCATGTGTTCTTTTTAGTTTATACAACAACTTTATTCATTTACTAAAGAAGCACTTGGTTGATAACAACATACATACGGGTGTCATGTTTTTTTGAGTGTTTTGAATTTGATTGATTCAACTACCGAACAAAATGAAGTGTCGAACTACGGTTGCCGCAACCAGGCATCGATGGACTGAATAACCTCGTACCGACTACAAACAGTAAGCTTAAAGCCCTCCAAACCAATATAACTTATCAAGGGGGGTTCTTTTCGTAGCCACTTGAATAAAAATGAATTCTCGAAACTATCAATTTCAATTTTTTGGAGAGAACCTGTGCTTGTTTGTGAATGTCGAATGCTTAAAGAACTCTTTGTAAATCGAGTGTCTTGCGCCAGTGTTTGTTGACGAAATCCGTGTTGTGGTGTTAGAATATGGTAATTTTCGTGTTAAAATATGGGTAGTTTTCGTGTTAAAATATGGGTAGTTTTCGTGTTAAAACGCGTGGGTATTTGTTAGTTGTGGCAGAAATTGTGTGCAATTTTAGTTCAATAGAACTATATGGATAAATGTCTTTGAATATATCGGTCTACCTAGCGACTAAAGAAACCTCTAAGCCTTTACCAGTGGTTTTAATTTCAGGAAAAAGGTATTGCTCCAAAATACAAACGTAAGTTGTCGGCTGTTTTCGACCAAGCTGGCGTTGAATAAGAAAGTAATTCGGACTATATCTCCTATATATGCAAATGAAGTTTACTAAAACGTTCTCGTCGCGCCAGCCATTAGTTTAGAGTCTGCCATCTTGCGCTAATAATTGGCTCGACCCTTGCAGGCTTTGAACTCGAGAAATGAGCACAAACTCGCAGCCAAAAGTCGGCATTAGGTGATACTTATTTTCCAAGGAGCAGTCTTTTCTTGCTAGCCTTTGCATGATTAATAAATACTTACATCAAAATAGCTCAGTGGGGTGTCCCTTCCATATTCATAAACAAACGTACTGTTTTGGCTTCGTAACTGGTCTTAAAATGAAACTTAAGGGCTTCGGGGCTGGGCACGGTATCGTCGTACGGGGCAAACGAACTGAACCTTCAAGACTTCAGAAGGAGGACATTCTGCAGCGGGTGAAGTGGCTTCGTTAGATCTCAAAGAAAAACCCTTGAGTTTGTTGTTAGAAAATTCTTTCGCAATTGACATCGCTGCCTCGCTTTTCATCCCCATCTCTACAGATTGTGACAAATAGCTATGCGTTTTGTCCGTGACAGGCCGAGTTTTAAGCACACACGGTGGCGGAAAGCGATTCCATTTACTGCTAGTAAAACCCATTAAATTTTAGCCACTTACACAAAATCCCGCACTTTTTTCGCGGCTTTTTCCCCGGTTTTATCTGTGGCCACCAGCTGTGTGTGGCTGGTGGCCTCTAAAAGGGAAATAAAAGCCGAAAGCCAGTGAATGAATTGTAGATCAAATGATGAAGAAAACTCATAGCCAAGACTTGAAAATTATCATCAAAAAGTCGCGAGGAATTTACAGTTCAGTTGCCTTAACTTTAAGCTAGCGAGTACAATTATGATGGTCCTTTTATAGACAAACTTTTTTTTGTCACCTGTACATCGTACGTTTTACGCATCTCTAACTGCACATAATTCATTTAAAAAAAACACACATTTTGCGTCTATGTCTTAATTTTAGTGCCGACAATGTCTTCAGCGAACGTTCGCGGGAATATTTTCGCAGACATCAAGTCGCGATCAAATAGAGAAGTACTTCCCGTACTTTTCGAAACATTACTGAGTTATTTATTTGAACGTTAGAGCCCTCTCCAGTTACTCTGTAAAGAAAACAGCTAGCGACCGGCTGGAGCGATATAATTCTATGAGCAAGATATGGAGTTTATTGAATTTTTAGTTCGGTTGTTGAGTTATTCGCGGATAATTCTTCAATAAATTTTTGTCAAACTGCTATAAATTGTCGCATTTCTTTATTACACCCTAGGAAATCGACTGGCTCACAGGAATGCGAGGGCGAAAAAATAAGCTGTTAAAAAATACTAAATGAGTCTGAAAACTCATTTGCAAATGGGTTTTTGGGGACTGCCATGTCTTCAATTTTTTTTTAATGAGATGAAAACACGATTTGTCCTTTGTTTCTTTTATTTGAAAGTTTTTGTGTACATTTGTGTTGGATAACTTTCACAACTAGGGTGCAACTATAGGGGGTATAAATACATACATTTATTGTTCGTTAAAAATAGCACCGAAGAAATATCGATTGTGGATGTCTCTTAACTACTGGTAGAGTCAAATTTAAGGATGGTTGCCCGAGCTTCTCGACTGTTTTAGATTATTATTCCAGCAAGCTGCGGTGAAAAGTCAAACCGACCCGAATCTCTTGTTAAGTGAATATCTTGACGAAAGCAATTTTTTATGGATCAGAAACCATGAACCCTTTTAATTTAAAAAAGGCGAGTGATTTTCACGGCGAATGTAGACTTGAAGAAGAAAACTAGTGATTAAAAATTGTTCTTACTAAGGAGGATTCATAACTCTGCTAACACTCAACACTCGTCCCAACAAATGGTTTTGTTTCCCCAATTTATTAACACTTTTGAACAAAGAGGTATAAGTGAAATAGTGGATTAATGTTTTATTCATAGTGTTTTCTTCACGATTTATTGCGTTTTTCTTTCATTAACAAGGTCTTTGTCCCAATACCAGGCGAAAACTGAAGCGTTGAAGCAACAAAGTTTAGCTTTTTGAACAACGTGCTATCCCTCCGCTACAATGAGAGTTTTTCGTGTTTAAAAGTCGATAACGTATTCTAATTTGCTCAAACTCTGTGGCAACGAAGCGTCTCTCTTTGTTGTCTATAAACGTCTCTGTTATTTCTTGCCTAATCTGAAAGCAAACGAACGTTGATTCAATTTGCTAAAGATCCATTCTTGGAAATTACAGAAACCCCTCCTCTTTTTTCATCGAGTAAACACGAACGACAATCAATTATGGCATTCATACGCTCCGCTTCATAACATGACTCAATCCAGCAACAACCTTTTCCTGATTTTCACCTCAAGAGGGAAACAAACTGGTACTGATGCCCTAATGACAGAATTTCCTTGCTTGTTTGATTTCACAAAAGCAAAACTCTTAGTGCGAGAGTCCTGTCAACTCAGGTGCGAGAGAGCATCTCATAAAATCCTTTAAGTAGAACGAGACGTGTTGTTTGCCAAACATCGCGTTGTCAAATTTGATTCATCCAGTCGTGTCCCATTGCGGTTGTAATGTTTTCTGACAATTCGTGCGGTAATGTGAAACGATTTTACTGAGAAAGAGCGAACTAATAGCCGTTGACGTTTATGCCAAGCTCAAACAACCAGCATTTTAGTAAGGATGAGAAGAATTGTAATTAGAATTTAAGTTTGGCTTGGAAAGGATTATCCCTTGAAGAATGATGAACCCTTATCACTATCGTCTTAATTTCAGACGTGCATTTACTAAAAGCATTAAGAACAATTTTTAAAGCTACCTAGCAACTTATAATATAAAAAATAACTACAAAATCAAACTTTTTCGCGCTAAAGAAAAACCTATAAAATTGTTTCCTATAAAATCTGGCTACTTACAGTTTTTAAAAGCTCAAAACAAAATGTTTTCAAATCACACTCGAGAAGGACATCGAACAGCTGTTGAGTCACACGAAAACGCAACGTTGACGCGACTCCAAAGAAAACTCTTAGAATATAAACTAAAACCATTACATCCAGAGCAAAGCGTACGATTATTTAAATAAAGTGGTTCTTTGGAGTTAAGGATTTTGAGAATGTTGGCATATAAGCTTACAATTGACTTTGTAGCCTTCATCGTGACAGCCTGCTTGAAGGAGAGACCCGCATTGTTCTAGGTTTCTTCGCACAACACACGTTGTAATTGAATGTTTGTGCTACCAGTTCCAATACGGATTGCTTGGAGCGATGTAAGATGAAGTTACTGGAGGAAAATGATAGAAGTCCGTAGGATCATGACGTAAATATCCAAAATTATTGACCGTGCCGCCATGACAAGGCTGGCCATCTCGTACTAGCACGGGCACTGGTACAGTTCTTGGAGTGAACAAAGGAGCTCCTTCATTCATCACTCCTTTCTCGAAGCTCTGTTTCTTGTATTTATACCGATGATTCTGAAACCAAATTTTCACCTGCGTCGGGCTCAAGTTGATAATCCGGGCGAGCTGTTCTCGTTCGGGAGCGGATAAATATCGTTGTTGTCGAAACCTTCTTTCAAGTTCGTATGTTTGCGCCTTGGTGAAGAGCACTCGCCGTTTCCGCTTTTTTGGCGGATCACTCAGGTCATCTGGCGTTTCCTCTTGTTCACTTATTTCGTGGCTACTCGCCGAGGAGGTCGAGGGCTTTTCTGTCGGGCTCGGATGTGCAT
>Ga0099805_1158263_pt1 | contig 15721 bp, 8 predicted proteins | sample OrbCnscriptome_2_FD_81143 | JGI IMG/M metagenome (GOLD analysis project Ga0099805, IMG submission 81143) | Coral microbial communities from Puerto Morelos, Mexico - Orbicella C B metatranscriptome (Eukaryote Community Metatranscriptome) | ecosystem: Host-associated > Invertebrates > Cnidaria >...
ATACCATTTACCTTTACAACAAGAAATTTGATTGGCTGTTTATAGTAGATCCAATCTGATTGGTGTGACATACATACATCTCTCACTCACTCACTCATCCATTGACCTGTCCATAACATACCCGACGCACCGACTAAGAGGTATTTTTTTTACAAAAAAATAACTCAAAAACTAGGGTAACCGTTGCGCATTTCCAATCATCTGGAAATATACTTTGACTTATTGACTGGTTAAAAATGTTGCTGATAGGTATGCAAATGAGATCCACACATTCCCAAATAAGCCTAGCAGATATCTTGTCAAGGCCAGTTGCTTTTGACTTATTTAGACAATTTAAATGTGAGAGAACTCTATTTGTACTGGTTGGATGGAGCTGAAACGCTTTGTCTGTACCAGTGAGGTACTTCTGATAGCCATCGCTATTTGAAGAATCAATATTGCTCTCAAGTTTTGGACCGATAGTAGCAAAGTGATTATTAAATTGGTTCAACATCACAGTGGGATTTGTTATTGTTACTCCATCCAATTTCAGAGATGTTACCAAGTTTTTTCCAGATTTTTGCGAAGTAAGTTCATTGATAATCTGCCAGGTCTTTCTAGAATCACACATGTACTCACTAAAACTATTTTGATAATAGGCTTGCTTGGCTAATCTGATTTCCTTATTTACTATATTGTGTTTTTTTTTTAAAATGTCCACTCACTTAGATCATTAGATTTAATTGCTTTAATTTTTAGAATGTCCCGATCATCCATTCGTTTCTTAAGCTCAAATGTAGTCCATGAGGACCCACACATGTGCACACACATTGTTCTCAATGGAGCATGCTTGTTAACAATAGATAGAAATGAGCATTTCCACTGTAGCCACATTTCATTGGGATCAGTTAAGTGTATATCAGATCCCAACATTGAGATGTAATATTCTTTCGAAAATTTATTCGATTGAATTTTCAAAAGTTCTTATAGGTCATAGCATTGTGCCCACCAGACATTATATTGATGGATAATTTTCCATCAGCAAACACTATGCTATTGTTGCTACTACTGATATGATGGACACCAGAGCACACAACTTTTTCTGGACAATTAGTGTCGATTTCATCAATTAAAGTTGCAGAAGTCAGAGGTTGGTTCATTTATAAACTGCTGTAGTCCATATATTGGTGATATTCTTTAGCTTGCACATTTTATTGTCATATCAAGTAGCAGTGGAAGAAAGAGTTATCGTTATGGTGCTAAGAAGCATGAAGTGTAAATGTCAAAGAGCTGATAGCAACCTTCATTTAACCTCACAGTACTTTGTTTTTAACCCTCTAAATCTTAGCTACTGCACTAAAGAGATTCATGAGTTTCCCAATAAAAATATCGGCAGTAAATCTGTTTTAAATGTTCACCCTCCTTTCAAAATTTTTCTTCAATGGCACTGTGCAAATATTAAATGAGACATTAATTACATGCTAATGTATGTGAGAATAACAGCATGGTTTGAAATTGCATTCTGGAGGTCTGGAGGTCTAGAGGTTAGCATCATCAGCATGAAGTTCTTGGACGAAGAAAATCATTCCTGTTTAGAATAAACCTAAAAATGTAAATATGTGAAATTGAAAGCTTTAGATTAACATGTTGTAACTGTTGGTTCAGAGTACTTTTGTCCCAAAGGATTCAAATAGATTCTTTTACCATAAGTTGAAAGATAGTGCTCACAACGTACTTAAGATATTAGGAGAACACTTAGTGCATAAGTTTCAGAATCTTGCAGTTGTTTAATATGAGAGAGGCCCTATCAGAAGGCAACGGGTCATGAGTGCGAGTAGAAAGATGTCTGCTCGTTTTGCCAACATAACAAACATTACATTGCGCACACAAGAAGTTTTATACGTGCACCACACAAGAATGCAGCCTGCTAGAGAAAGAGTGTACTCTTCAGTGAAGAAAACACTAATTTGACTATTTGGTCCGAAACAAAGTTCCCACATTTTAAATTTAATCATAACAATTACTCTTTCCTCAAATGTGATTGGTGTATAAACTGCTGTATTCTGCACTAATTAATCTGCACAGTTGTAATCAGCCAGTGTAATCAGACAGCTGGCTTTAATTGGACACCTGTATCTGGACTGCTAAATGAGCCAGTGAGTCATTTAAACAAAACCCACCAATCACAACATTGATTGCAATCACTATAGTAACCACTTCAAATGAGTGACTGTAAAATTATGGAGGTTTATCTCTATAATAATTTCATTTGTAATTGTCATCTTTGAAAATGACTATTAAAGCTATTTTCAAATGAAACTTTTACTTTTTTGGAAAATTGTAATTAGCTCTTACTAACTGAGCAGGAGGACTGTATGGAAGAATCTTGACCGAGGTCGTGACTACAGACCAAATGCAGTTAGGTCTGTACACATGACCGAGGTCAAAATTCTCCCGCACAGACCGACTAAGCTCAGTTAATAAGATGTTTATTACATGGCAAACAAGAAAAGTTTAATTCATTTAATGCAACTGGTTTGTACTAGCCAACATTTTGATTGCGAACGGCGATGAGCTGAACTTAACTCTGCCAAAGTCTGCTCACCCTCTTAACTTTTCTTTTCTCATCAGGCTTTTTGGCACTTCCATAGATAAATAATGCTAGAATAAAATAGTCAATACTTTTGTCTTTTAGTTTGCAACTTTTTCATCCCAAAACATTACCGGTCTAAATGCCTGTCTAGATGGGACTTTCAATATCGATTTCAGCCAATCAAATTCCTGAATTTGGTAGTTCCCAGTCCTTGTGAGACACAGCCATATGATAATGGCTATGATTAATTGGTAACAGGACATCGTGTCATCCAATTCTGTCTGTAATCATACTCATGATTAACAAATTAGACTACCGCTTCGTGGTCGTTTGGTTTTCTTATTCACTTGTATGATTACAGACCGAATTGTACTCCACTCAGTCCTATTACCATTAAAAATTAGCTAATAGAGGCCTCTATTTACTCATGCACAGCATGGTGCATGAGTTAAGGATTGGGCTCCATTTCTCTGTTTTGGTGTTTTATGCATGCATACATTTACCACGGTCTTTGGAGCTCCATCCACCATATTGGATTCTTTAAGGTGCCGTTTTTTTGCAAATGTTGTGCTTTTTCCCCAGTTTGATACGGTGCGAAAATACCTATCAGTACTTTAGTTTGTTGTGAAGATTTTGAACTGGCATGTGAGCATGTATGAACAGCAAGAAAGTGTTTCTGGAGAGGTAAGCCATTGTTTATGTTGATCGCCATCTGACAATATGACAAGTCTCAAATTTATTAGGGTTTTGGAGATTCAAGGACACATTACGAAGAATCATTTACTAAGAACGTGCTCTGTATACTTAATCTTTTGGTCAAAAAATGCTTCCTGTTTGTGTAAGTGGACGTGTTCAACAAAATGGGCAGGTAATAGGCCACATTCAATATATCAATATTCTAGCATGTCTCCGAGGATTTCTGGACAAAATTTTTGAGTTTCCTTTGTCCCTCAAATCCCAAAAGACACTTGGTTACAAAGAAATTGTTTTCAAAGAAAAATAAATGCTATAACTTGACGTTTCGGCGTTATCTTGTCGCCATTATCAAATGCAGATTAAAGTCATTCAGTTCAGTTATAGTTATATACTAGCTTAGGTGTTAAGAAGGAATCCACCAAAAGTTCGAGTGACAAGTGGACTAGAACTTTTTACCGAGATTATTGGAAACTTCTGTGCAACTCTTTTAAATATCTTCTCAAAAGAAATCACTTCTAACAACACCAACTGTAGGAAATAAATTTTGAAGTAATGTATGAAACACTTGAAAGTACTGGTGAAATGAAACTGATGATGAAATTTTACCCGTGTTTTACCTGACAATTCCTCTGAACTTTGAAATTTACTTGCTCGAGTTCCTATGAAAAAGTGTTTTTGGTGTTATTTCAGACAAGTGTTTATATATTTCATTCATCCTCATCGGGCCCATGAGGACTCTTGAGGTCGGACAGAAGATCATGCCACCCATCCTGGTCTGAGGCCAATGCAGCAGCAGCTACGCATGTATGCCATCCGAGCTTGTTCCTTTCCTTCTCCATGGTTCTTCTCCATGTCTCCCTCTGTTGACCTCGCCTCCTCTTACCTTCAGGTGCCCACGTCAAAGCAGTCCTCAAGATGTTGTCAGGACTTTTCCTCAATATGTGCCCTAACCATCGCCACCTTCTCACTCATATAAGGACTGACACCGGCATACTCCCTGTGGCTTCGTACAGCTCTTTGTTGCTCAAATGGTTGGGCCAGAATCTCCTCAGCACTCTCCTCAGGCATGTGCAGTGAAATACATCCAGTTTGTTGAGATCAGTTCCTGTCACCCTCCACATTTCGGCTCCATACAACAGCACGGTCATGACGTTTGAGTTCAGGATGCGCAACTTGGTCTTCTGGCTGAATCTGACTGACCTCCAGATGTTCTGAAATCTGGTAAATGCAGTTCTCGCTAGTGCCAGTCGCCTCTTGATGTCTGCTTCTGCGCCGTGACACAGCTTGAGCTCTGATGATATAGTGCCTTAAAAGTCCTGATAAAGACCTCAGGGATGCCATACTGCCCCATAATGTCCTAAAGTCTCTCTCTGATAATGCAGTCGAAAGCCTTCCAAAAGTCAACGAAGTTTATGTACACTGGTGCTTGCCATTCCTGGCACTGCTCAAGGATGTTCTGAAGAGCAAAGATTTGCTCAGAGGTTCCCCTTCTAGATCAAAATCCTGCCTGCTCCTGCCTAATCATCTCGACCACCCCACTCTTCAATCTGTCAATGAGGATCCTGCATAGGATTTTGCCTGGTACAGAGAGTAGGGATATACCGCGATAGTTATCACACTGAATGAGGTCACCCTTCTTTGGCACTTTCACTGTGAGTGACTTCTTCCAGTCCTCTGGTACACATTGTTCTTTCCAGATAGCATTAATAAGTAAGTGGAGTTGTTTCACAGCATCCTTCTCAAAGCACTTGAGCAACTCAGCACTGATGCCATCAATCCCTGCACTCTTGCCATGCTTCAGACAGTGGATCGCTCTCTTAATTTCAGCAACTGAGATGTTGCCAGTGTCGATGCTTGTGATGACCCCCGGTGCTTGATCTATCACTGGCAGGGGTATGTCAGGTCGTTGTACATTCAAAACTTCCTCAGTGTTCCCTCCACCTTTCTAAGACTTTGTCTTCATTTACAATTCGCTTGCCCTCTTTATCTTTGATGGTAGTCATATTCCTTCCTTGTCCAGCTATCTCTCTAGTGAGCTGGTACAGGTCACCACTGCAGTTGTTTCTGGCTGCTGTCTCAGCTTCCTCTGCTAAGTCGTTCAGCCATCTCCGCTTGTCTGCCCTGGCACTGGCTTTCACCTCCTTGTCCTTCACTGCATGTGCAGCAGCGGCTCTCTCCTTCATGTGGGCAGACCATGTACATCCTATCTTTGCCTTTAACCCTCGTCTCTCTTCAATCTTCTTGTAGGTCTTCCCACTGAGCCAGTCACTCTTCACTCTCCTCTTCTCTCCTAGCACCTTCTTGGCACTCTTGCTGTAGACCTCCTTGAATTGATCCCACATCTCTTTGATATCATCTACGTCATCCGTCCCCAACACCTGGAATTGGTTGCTCACTTCCAGCCAAAATACCTCTTTGACACAGGGATCACGAAGCTTCTTGATGTCAAAGATGGTCCTCTCCTTCCTCTTCCTCTTTGTGCTTGTGTTTATATCTTTATCTTTTAGAAAATGCAAAAAGGACTGTAATATACTTAAAGTTATTCTGGTACAAGGTTTGTGTCCATTAAAAACTGAAATTGCTCGAATCAAGAAGAACGTGATGAACAATGTCAGGTAATAAAACACTTGTGTGTTCAATTTTTTTTCCTTTTTCTTTTTCTGCTTCTTCATTAGTCTAGTACACCTTGTATTTCGTATCAATTATTGAAACCTATTACATTTTTCGCAACATGTGTAAGGATATATATAATAATATTTTAATTCTCGGAAATATGGCATTGCATGATATAACTTACAAAAAACACGAGGTACCTACTGAGGAGTACTGTTACTTTACCAAGTTTCAAGTAAACTTTAAAATCAAATTAAATATAACAAAAATAAGGCAAAGTTGATATTTGTTACAATGGCCCAGTACTAGAATATATTCCTAACAACCAACATAAACAAGTCTAACACTTGAACAAAAAATGCCTAAAGAGATTTAGTTCAGAATTGCTATGAAAAAAAGATATTTCATCCAATTTGCAATTCCGATCGTTTGTCAATTCTCTATCTATAATTTTTTGACTCGGCTTGCTTTGTTATTCTCCTGACAATATCCTTGTAATAAAGTTGGCATATTGCATTACAGCATTTATCTTCTCTCCTGCATCTTAATTATCTATATCTGAGATCTATGGTGCACTTTTTTCAAATTAGCACTTCTCCCGTATTATTTCTAGTTGTCAGATGGCAAACGTTTTCAAATTGCTCGTCTGACTATGTATGAATTGCCTATCTATTTTATATGACTTGTATTCTCTTGCGCATGAGTATAGGCTACTTGGAGCCTCTTGATAACTTTAGCATATTTCAGAAAAGAATTCAACACCTTTTTAATGCTACTGTATTAGCTTTGACATTGAATCATGCATATTTATATGCTGTAATAATACATGACCATTGCACGCCACATAATTTAACACTGCATGGAAAATTGCTATTTTTTTTAAACAAGAACTTAAGACGTTACAATTATTACAGTATAAGATTATTGGAAACAAAGGCCTGTTTACAATATTTCAGTGTTAATTACACACTATAAAACAAATGTGACCTCTCATGCGAAAACGTCACTAATGGATATCTGTTTAACGGTCAAAATGAACGGCTGGCGAACGCTTAACAAACAGATGACAAATGGATGTTCCAGCCATTGAAAACGGTTTCAAATACCGTTCAAACGGCCAGGTTAAAATTTTGAACGGATGCTGTAAATGTTTGAACAGCACTGGAAAAATTTCAAACGAATGATGCGAGCCATTTGAATGGCACAGGAAAAATTTCAAACGGATAACGCCAGCCGTTCGAATGGCAAACGAAATACTTCGAACGGGTGATGCCAGCATGTACAAATGGCTAACGAAAAATTTCAAACAGATGATGCCAGCCATTCAAACGGCTAATGAAAAATCTTCAACAGATGATGCCAGCCATTTGAATGGTTGATGAAAAATTTAGAATGGATGATGCCGCCATTCGAATGGCTAACAAAAAATTTTGAATGGGTGACACCGGGTGTTCAAACTGCTAAAGAAACATTTGGAACGTATGATTCCAGGCGTTCGAAAGGCCAAAGAAAAGGGCTGATATTGAATGAATGGTTATAAACAGCTCAGGATGTGTTTTCGCTCCCCTTTCATAGTTTTACAGCTGCAATTCTTATTACACACTTCTTTATTTCTGCTTTCAAAACTTGACAAAACTTAGAAATGGACACAAAAATCTTTTGACAGAATAGAATTGGCAATAATTGTTATCCATCACGGACCCGAATCTCTCTCTTCGCAAATGGGCATAAATTTGCATACCAATCGTTGACCCATTACAAGTGACCTGTAACGCAAGTTTTGTTATAAAGATCAAGCGCACTTTGAGAGAACTCGATAAAATACAATAACATTGTCTTGTTTCAACATCTCTTCTCAGAGCAGAGCACCAAGTTTATTTCAATATTATGTCCTGTCTGTCTTTTGGAAATACCTCATCAATCAATTTGATTCATTGTAACATTCCAGATTTGAGTATTCCAAAGAGAAAGAAAGAACGTCTTTTGCAATGGCCCTTTAGAGTCTGAATTTCAAGTTTTCAGTTTGTTTTGTTCAGTTAGTTGGGGTGCAGTGCAAAAAACAGTGAGCAAAAAAATAGGGGAGAGGCACATGCTCTTGCCACGCTTCTCCCCTGGTTTTTCGCCCGCTGTTATTCCCGCTGTGCCCAAATCAACTGAATGTCTGGAATACATGTAGGTTATTTTCCTCTGTACTGAAAATGTGAACACGGGGGGAGTTAGTGTTATTTTCACTGAAATTTCTAGAAGAAAGTGTTTAAATCGTGTCAAATAATTTAAGTGCGAAACTTTTAGGAGTTTTCACTTGTTTGGAGATTTTGTCTATGCATGGCTAAACTTTCCAAAGACACGGATCATTGTGCTTCAACAACTACAATTATTTAATGATCAACAAAACCTGCAGTTTAGATTGCCCATTTGAACTAAATTAAGTGTCTGTGAAAAAGTTACTGCCTGAATGACCTAAAAGCTATTACAATACTAAGCTATTTTTCAACGTATTTTTCAACATATTCCTAAAACTGAAATTTAATGAAAGCAATTAAGGGTTGTGATTAAAAAACAAACAAACAAACAAACAAAAGAAAGCTATTTAGGATGGGTATTCACCATAAATGTCTCTGATTGAATGCTTGCTAGTACGACACTTAGAATTTATCTTTCCCTTATGAATCTCCAGGCTTTATCTTTCTGCTTGTTGGAGGAAAGCGAAAACACCCACAGCCATCTTCTAAAAACCTCTTAACCTTTGCTATGATCTCCCCACTGTCGACTAATTCCAAAAAATCGCAATCCGTCATGTTGAAGGTCTTACAAGTTTGATAATTATGAGAATTATGGAATACCTTTTAGAAGTAATATGCAAAATAACTATTATGTAGTTGCCACGACAACGTGACGTTCTGTCCTAATGATTGATATAGATTCGCTGTTGCTATTCTGTTGCGTTACCTGTCACAGTGGCTATTGCTTAATTTCCTTTGTCAACATTGGTAGTCCTATCAAACATAAATTCGGAAAGAAAACATTTTGTCTCTTTTCCAAAATAACTTTTTTTCACTGTTAAGGCATCATGGTAGGTGGATTGACAGCGTCTGGAAATCATGCTCTTCGCCGGCAATTTGAAAGAACCTATACATTTTCTGAAAGCTTAATAGTATTAGAATACAATCATATCTTTGAAATTTTCTAAAAAGTTACAGTCGCAGTGATATTAAAAGAAATACCCAGAAACACTGCTTCGCTTAAACTTGTTCACTTCCCCATGTGAATTGTTGGAGCAGCGCGATTTATATCGGAAATGTTTTCTCACACATCACCCTCAAAAAAGATGTCTGTGATTTGCCAGGTGTGGTTTGTTTTTTTTTCTACACCCTCCTAAACTTTAATATTTTCAGTGTGGACATTTCCTTCTACTAAAGAGGCCATTAAACTTTGAAACAGAAGCAAAATTAAACAAAGCCCGACACCCTTTTTCGAAGGAGGTATCCTGGAACATACCTGCCGATTTTCAGCCAAATCCATTAGAAGACGCATGTAAACGAAATAAAATTTTCATCCTGTATGCAGTTTTATTTTATCAAGAAAAAGGCGAAAAACCTTGTATGAAATTGGTTTGATTAGGTGTTAAAAATCCCCTCTGCACTGACAGATGTCGGCATGGGTCAGTTTACAACAACAGTGGGTTATGACAACTTGAAATAAACAGACGACTACAATTCTGGCACGGAAACCCATCGCAGTGAAATCGTCCGAGAAGCGACAAACTTCAAGTTAAACTGCCGTGATTTCTTTTACTTAAAAGATTTCGTCGGCGGCATTGGTATTATGCTGCTTAAGTTTAGGCTTCTTCGTTCTCCAGACATTTTTTGAAACCATCCCTCGTGAAGCCAAAAAGAGGAAATCTCGAGGTCTACATTGTCTACATCTACATCTGCGCTTGACTCTCTCATGGAAGTTTTGGAATCGCGTCCGCTCTCAAGCAATTTCGTGCGACTAGCACTAGTTGTATTTTGTCCTTTAGCTTCATTGGCAGGACTAGTGTCCTCGAGTTCCTTCAGCCATTCTTCTTGGTTACAGTGCAACCCATGGTCGCTCAGAGCCAAAAATCTTGTTCGATGCTGAACCTGTGGGTTCCATCAGATTTTCGCCTCTTTGGCTTCTTCGAAAATGAAAATGGGCAAGAACTTTTCTTGCGTTTTCGTCCTGACATAAAGAAAATTTGACAAGAATGAAAGCTAACTTACAATGAAACAACCAGATCGAGAACAGTTCGCATGCACAAATGAAACATCACACCGCAATTTGCATTGCATGTGACAACTGGTGGTGATTTTTAATTAGAGGTGTCAATTCTCCGAAAGGGGTTAATGATATTCAAAAATAGTTTCTTTCTTTATCTTAAAGGTAAAAAAGCCTTTTCCCCAAGTCTTTTTGCAAAATGTTTATCTCTGTCTTCTCAATTTGAACAGCCTGAAAAAGGTTCTTCGCTTTTTTCATGAAAATCCACTTACCATGATACCTTAAGGTTAAAATTGTAAGCGAGCTTTAGCATTGTGCGGGTTTAATTGCTATCATTTAAAGTTTCCTTGACAATCTGCTCGAAGCAATTGTAACACAGCATAACATGAGCAGTTATAACATCTGTTCAAAGTATTTATTTCTTGAACCATGATTTTCATATTCAAATGGATGACCTCAGCCATACGAAAGGATGAAGATTTTTTTCGAATGGATAACAAAAATATTACGACGCTGCGGAAGAAAGATGAAAGCCGTAAATCAAAAAGACGGCAAAACCAAGCGAATTATTTTGAGATCAGTCGAATTTCAACTGTGTTAATTAGTGGCCATTTAGTTCTTTTCTCAGCGGTTCTGTAGTAGCTGAATAAGATTCCAAAAAATATTTGAACGAAGCGAATAAACTAAATAAACAAAACGCCTGGAGGTCGCCGTAAATTAAATATGCAGAAATCCAGCGTGCAAATTACTGTTCACTTTTAAAACCTAAAATTCCCAAATACAGGGAACCAAATGAAATAAATGCCAAAGGAAGTTCAATAACAATAAATTTTCATTCAAGCTGAGGCAAAGAAACCTATTTCAAAGCAAAAAATTGCTCAAAATTTCGCAGACGTGCTTCGCTGCACGAACCACATGTTCAAATTATTCTTCACGTTAACGTGAAAGCTTGAGTTTTTGCTGACCGCTTTTGCAGTCATTTTAATGCCCGTGGCTTTCCTAATCATTCCAAAAGTTGAATTGTACTTCGAAGTAATAATGTACATTACCATTCTTGTTTCTTAAGTCCGAAAAGCTGCTTTAAATCTGCGATCTTTTGTCAAAACTTACTTGAAAGTGCTGCGATCTTCATGTTTCTGCACCAGTTGTAGGAAGAAAAACGTCTTCCCCAGAAAGTTTTGAGGACTCTGTACTCCTTTATCCTCCATACTGAGGCCATCTAAACATTAATTTGTATTTTTCCTTTCTATTTTAAAGCCCAAATTAGCAATTTATCCATGTTAGGAATGAAAACAAGACCTTGGAAGTTTTTAGATTTGGCCCACAACGTGCCATGATTACCTGCACTTTTCGAGTGCACAATTTTAAGAAGAAAACCCGTCTTTCTAGGCCCCTAAAGTCCTCTAAAAATATGCTCAGAAAGTCCATTCTGATTGGTTTATTTGTCCTCAAGAACAATAGAACAATAGTAGAACCAAAAATCTTCAGCAAGGGTAGGAAAGTCAATTGTCCCCACATGCTTTTTTTCAGGCGGTTACGGACGGCACAGGGAAATGGAGGAGTCTTTCGCAGGGGTGATTATGAGCGGCACAGGCATCAATGGGTTAAAAAGTGCTGATTCAAAGTTACGTCCTTAGTCAGTGAACACCAAACCTGGAAATAACCTCAGTGACCAAGAAATGTGTCACAGTCACTGCAGATTGTTCAGGCATGGCAAGCACCTCCACCCATTTCGAGAAATAGTCCATAGCCACCAAAATGTGCTGATTTCCTTGTTCGGCTTCTGGTAGAGGTCCCAATACATCAATAGCAAACCTCTCAAGGGGTGTCTCCACATTGTAAACTTGTAGTGGGGCTTGAAATTTTTCTGCGGCTTTCTTCAACACAATAATTGCTTTCTGCTATTCTCAATGTTCTACTTAAGTATGCAATAACTTTTTAGTGCCATTTTGAACTTTTAAAAGGACAGCTCCAATTGTCACGCCACTTGTGTCTGTGTCCAGGATAAACATGTAATCAAGGGTTGGATATGTCTGGATTGAAATTGAGGTAAGATTCTCCTTTAAAGTGCAGAAAGCCTTATCACAGGCCTCCGTCCATAGGAATTTCTTTCAACTTTCAGTCAACTTGTGTAGTGGCTGAGCAATTCAGACATGTTCATAGATGAAACAGAGACAACAGGACATCAGGCCAAGGAAACTCCTAGCTTCTGCAACTGAGCATGGAACTGGCGAAGCACTGACAGCCTCTGTTTTACTCTGGTCAGTACGCACTCCATCTGCACTCACAATATGGCTCACGATATGGCTCACGAAATGGCCCAGAAAAAGTAACCTTCCTCTGGAACAAAACACATTTCTTTGGGCTGAGCATTAGGTAAGCAGATCTTAACTGTTCAAAAATGACTCATAGGCACCTCAAGACTTCTTCAAATGACTTAGCGTGCACAATGGCATCATCCAGGAAAATCAGCAGTACTTGCCAAGATAAGCCCACAAGTGTACCCTATCCATCAACCTCTTAAATAGTGCCAGAGCATTACAAAGACCAAAGGGTTGAGCCAGTCGGTTCGTTCCTTAAATCTGTTAGCCTTTCGTCACTCCATTTCTTCACTGGTACTCAAAATTCTGCTGCCCAATTCCTGGAGAGTTGACATAAACGAAGCTGGTGATTCTTGACCGATGGAATAGCAACCATTTTCATTTCAAGTTGCTGAATTCTGCACAACATCCTGTTCCACATGGAATTCTCCACAATGATTTTCTTCTGCATCCAACTGAACTTCACAATAACTCTGATCAGCTGCTGCCATCCTGAAGGAGCTCAATGTTCAAAGAACGCTACTAAACTAAACTTTAATGGTCACCTGGACCACCCCAGCAACTAACGGTAACCACAACTAACTATGGCAACCAATAAACAAAGGGTCCTCATCGGGCCCATGAGGACTCTTGAGGCCGGCCAGAAGATCACATGATCCATCCCGGTCTGAGGCCGATGCAGCAGCAGCTGCCCATGTATGCCATCTGAGCTTGTTCCTTTTCTTCTCCACAGTTCTTCTCCATGTCTCTCTCGGTCGACCTAGTCTCCTCTTCCCTTCAGGTGCCCACATCAATGCAGTCCTCAAGATGTTGTCAGGACTTTTCCTCAATACATACCCTAACCATTGCCATCTTGACTGACACCGGTGTACTCCCTGTGGCTTTGTACAGCTCTTTGTTGCTCAGATGGTTGGGCCAGAATCTCCTCAGCACTCTCCTCAGGCATGTGCCCTGAAACACATCCAGTTTGTTGACATCAGTTGCTATCACCCTCCACATTTCGGCTCCATACAACAGCACGGACAGGATGTTCAAGTTCAAGATGCGCAACTTCTTCTGGCTGAATCTGACTGACCTCCAGATGTTCTGAAGTCTGGCGAATGCCATTCTTGCTAGTGCTTGTCGCCTCTTGATGTCTGCTTCTGTGCCGCCAAGTTTGTCAAGTACTGAACCTAGGTACACGAAGGATTCCACATCTTCCACCTCTTCTCCTTCTATCCTGATGTAGTCTGTACATCTGTGGTTCATCCTAAGCATCTTTGTTTTGCATGTGTTGATCTTAAGCCCAACAATGCCAGCAGTGGCTGCTAGCCTATTGGTCTTCTGCAGGAGATCAGCAAATCTGCTTGAGATTAGAGCAACACCATCAGCATAGTCCAGGTCTTCTGGGACTAATGTGAGTTTCCATCTCAAGCCACGTCTCTTATCATTTGTGTGCCTCATGACCCAGTCCATGATCAAGACAAAGATGAAGCCAGATAACACACACCCTTGCCGCTCACCACTCTTCACTTCGAACCAGCTAGAATACCTTCCACCTTCTGTGACGCAGCTTGAACTCTGATGATATAGCACTTTAAAAGTCCTGATAAAGACCTTAGGGATGCCATACTGCCCCATAATGTCCCAAAGTCTCTCTCTGATGATGCAGTCGAAAGCCTTCGAAAAGTCAGCAAAGTTAATGTACACTGGTGCTTGCCATTCCTGGCACTGCTCAAGGATGTTCTGAAGTGCAAAGATTTGCTCAGAAGTTCCCCTTTCAGATCGAAATCCTGCCTGCTCCTGCAAATCAACTTGTCCATGCCACTCTTCAATCTGTCAATGAGGACCCTGCATAAGATTTTGCTTGGTAGGAGAGTAGGGATATACCACGGTAGTTATCACTGAGTGATGTCACCCTTCTTTGGCACTTTCACTATAAGTGACTTCTTCCAGTCCTCTGGTACACATTGTTCTTTCCAGATAGTGTTAATAAGTGGAGTTGTTTCACAGCATCCTTCTCGGAGCACTTGAGCAACTATCACATAAAGTGCTTCATAGCAACCAGCATGCCACTACAGGTCAAAATGTCTTGTCGTGCAGCTTTACTACATCAACAAACAACAGCCGTTCACAGGACAAGTATCTACACCACAAAAAACGATCTCACCTAAACTTCAGCTGACTTTGGTCATGATTCATCCCACTTTTGACACCAAAAGTAATGCACATGCATGACAACAACTTCCACTCCAATAGTCCAATGGCCAACGGTTTAATGAATCGACTCCTAACATACAGCTTACTCGTACATGGCAAGTCTACTCTCACAAACAAAGCAACTACACAATGTGAGTCTCCTATATACCCCACATTACGAGTCCATTACGCATTCAGTACTCGCCATATAACCGTCTCTTCATCTTAGAACTTGCGCTGGCATTACATTTAAATATAACGGTTCTAAATCTTAGCACACTCACCATAGCTCGTGCAAACACTACATCAATTTCGTTACAATTGTGAAGCAAACATCTCTCATCTGTCAGTATTTAATAAAGATCCAGAATTTCCATATGAAGAAATTACGTGCACAGTCTTATTGACCTGGTTCAGATGGCTTTTTGCCAGCAGAGTGTTTTAGAATCATACCGAGGAGCCCTAACTTAAGGTGAATATTTCAATTTCCCTCTGTAATTGAAACAAGTATTTATAAAGTATTTATGAACATTTCATCAAGTTCTGGGTAGTATAAGAAAATGAAATAAACATCCATTTGAGGATGTGCATTCATTTGCTCAATGGATGCTTTCAAGGCCCATAACAATAATGTATTTCCAATCAAAACCTTTCAGAAACCCGCTCAAAATCCTACAAGATTCTTTGAGAACAATACTTTGGCAACATTCAGTGAAAGCTGCACCTAGTTATATAAGAAAGAAAGATAGAAAACTGGGAAAACACTGCGGCTACTCACCAACATATCTACATCAACATATCATGTTGAAGTGCGTGGGAAAACCAGACTATCTTACTTACTTACTTACCTAATTACTTCTTTACTTACTTAACTACTCACTAAAATCTATGCAAATTTACCACATTCTTTAACTCATCAGCCCTGCAAGCAACTTGGTTTCATACAGTATGACTCATTGGCAATTATAACTAGTTACACACCTTCACTTTAGACTCCATGCCTCCACGACCAACGCGGGACTTCTCTCCAAATTCAATATTGCTAACATCAGTTGGTCTGAATGTGTCTAGAAGACGAGACTCTGGGAGGTCTGGAGGGCCA
>Ga0099805_1061021_pt1 | contig 15413 bp, 6 predicted proteins | sample OrbCnscriptome_2_FD_81143 | JGI IMG/M metagenome (GOLD analysis project Ga0099805, IMG submission 81143) | Coral microbial communities from Puerto Morelos, Mexico - Orbicella C B metatranscriptome (Eukaryote Community Metatranscriptome) | ecosystem: Host-associated > Invertebrates > Cnidaria >...
AAAAAGGGGATGGGGGGGGGGGGTTGGTTTTTCAACAGTGCCTTTCAGGGAGGGACTTTCCTAAAGTGTATAAGACAGAATACTTGGGGGAGCAGAAATCCATAATGTTGTTGCCTTCTTCATACTTCCTATCTTGAAGCTTTCTGTAGAAGCTTGTAGAAGTGATCTTTCATGTCACACTTGTCTGATCACCCACACCAGCATTTACACAGTCAATTCCACTTTACATTGCCAAGACACTCATCCTCATGCACCACTGACACAGGCTCAAAACACTGCAGGAGACGCTGACTATGAATGACATGTATGCTATCGTATTTGAATTAAATAGGGACTCCTTATCAGACGCAGAGTGTTTCTTTTTGCTGTTTTGTTTTAAGCTAAAAATCCACTGTCGCAAAAACAAAATCTGAGCTCGAGGGTTACATTTCGCCATCAACAATACACAGAGTTGGAAAAAAGCCCTGGGGGTACTTGTGTAAATGGGCTATATAGGATGTACTGTCCCAATGAGTATAGTAAGGTTTTTTTAGCTGTTAGTGTCGGTCAGAAATAGGGTATTGAATTTGGTCAGTTTGGTCTCAAAAAGGGTGTGGTTTTGCACTCTACTTATGAATTGGGTATTGCTTTTAGAAGAAGCAACTTTTACATTTTAAGGCAGGCCTAAAACAGGGTATTGGGTGTTGATTTAAGGGTCAGGTCTTAAATAGGGTTTCAATGTTTTTTTTCATGGCATAAATAGGGTTAGGAAAATTGCAGATTTTGGTTTAGGGTTTTGAGAAGTCGGTTGCACACCCCCACCCAATTTATCTGAGAGTACTCCTCCCCCTGGTAAAAAATGAGACTAAAGTGAAAGATAAATTCCATTCATGTTTTATTCATTTCTTCAACTATAGTAAAAATCTCTACACATAAGTGTTATGAAACGCAAAACAGGTTCTGCAGTCATTAGTAACAACTTATATGTTGTTGAGCATGATGCAATGACATGAGACATGAGACATGAGACTTGTTCACTAATGAAAGCCGGCTTATAACTGGAAGAATCATGTAAATATGAGCACATGAGAGTTGTCAGGGCGTGGGTTTTCTTGGAAGGGCAGGTGGTGATCCAGGGGTGTAGCCAGGATTTTTCAAAGGGTGGGGAGGGGGGGTCACACTGCGTCAAAATGGGCTTCTTAACAATGGTCAAGATATCATCATGATGTTTTCGTCACCTGTTGTTGCTTAAAAAAGGCTTACAAAAGGGGGGATCACGGGCACCCCACAACCCCCTAGCTATGCCCCCGGGGTGATCATTATGACAGCTGTGATGATAAATAACACCCAAAATGTCAAAACAAATAGTTGGCAAAGTACAGAAGCATGTAATTTGATCACATTTTCATTATTTTTTTTTACTACATATTATATTATATAACCGCTTAGCCCACCTCACCTCGATTATCACAATGTTGTGTGGGAAAACTGCTGAAAAGCTTCTAATCAGAAACGTACTGTCTGCTAGTTATGATTGTGTCTAGTTGATTTGTTCTGGGCATTAGGGTTGCAAATTAACTCAGTCACTCAGTCATCAAAGGTGACTCATCCCTCAGGCATTTGATGGGCATTTGACAGGTTGTACTTTGTACCTAAGAAAAGATATAAGCGAGCTATATTGTGAACATTTTTCAAGTACATGATGATTACATCCCCAACATTAACAAGTACAGAATAAACTACTGTTGGACCAAGTTATTTCTCTTCCTTGGTGTCCGTAGAGGAGACCACTGAACTAGATCCTTGCAGTGTACCAGGAAATCATGAACAGGAAACAGACTTCAATAAAGGAAAAATTATTCAAATCAATATTGACTGAAAATTAATGTGGCAAAAATTTGGCTCAAGAATCAAGGCTGACATCAGCGAGTTAGTCAGGAGATTTCCTCTAGTAGTAACTGATGAAGGGTTCATTTAAATAAGAGTACAAATATGTCACGAGTTCCACTAAAAGCTTAGCTATAAATCCAGTGTCCATTCAAATAACGATACTCTCGTAACAAACAAGCCCAGATATCCACAAAATTTCCCCTGTTAGTATAAACAACCAGTTTGGGAAATGAATCGTCAAGGAAAGATTTTAACCCAGTTCCCATTCCTGGTTACTCTTGCCTGCTTCATGTACCCAAGTCCCAGGGAGGGTACTTGCAGTATACATGATGGGAAGGGAGTCTGAAGTATTTTGGGGGGTTGAAATTTATACCCTCTGTATTTTTTGGGGTCGAGATCTGTCACATATTTTTTTAGGTCTTAAAAAAGTATGCGGCCGTATTTGGAGAGCTTTTACATCTCTAAGCGAAATTTTTGCTGCATTCAGTGGATCTGAAGATTATTCGTTTGAACTTTTTTTCAGCAACGTGTGAGTTCTGGAAAAAATAATGACATAGTATTGAGGGGAATCCAAGTGTTGTATTTTTCGGGGTAGGAAATTTTGATGCCAGATAGTTTTTTGGATGTAAAATGATGCTGACCATTAGGGCTGTCATTAAGTTTTGATTCACCGGTAGCCTTGACCTTCACACCCATAACAAACTTGTTACCTTATGGGTGAGTGGGGGAATTGTATCAACTACAGGCAAGTTCCCCCATATTACATCAAGGGCCCATCAGCCAAGCTCAGCCATAACATCTAATGTTTAACGAAGCAGGCTTTTATTTTTAAAAAGTACCGATTTACAATTCTTTGTATTTCATGACTAAATTGTCAAATGCCACACCCCCAAGCAGCCCTAAAGGGAGCAAATGTCACACACGTGTGGAAGGAAAAGATGCTTAAGTTATTCTTTTCAAATTTTTGTGAAATTCTGCTTTCTCCAACAAAGAAATTATGAAGAGCAGCTTGTACAAAGGTACAAGGTTCAATCTTAAATGAATATTTAACAAAGGTAATAAGAGATATGCAGCTAATGGTAAACCTCTCATAACACCCTTCTGACTTAGAAACTCTGACTACGAAATAGCAATTATGACCAATTATACCAAATATCAAGTTAGGAAAACTATTTTTACCAAGAGATTATGATCAATCTCTTGTTGTTACCAAGATCTTTTTTTCTGCCAAGACAATTTAAGGCAAACCAGTTTTGTGAGAACTTGTATCATTTTTCATACTGTTACACTCAACTCAAAAACAAGAGTCAAAAGAGCATGTAGTGTGCAAAGAAACTTGTGTCTGATAGTCCAGGGCTTTTGGATTTTCTAGTCAGATCAGGGTATGAGATTCTGTCAGTAACTTGCCAATGGGCTTCTTAGACGCCCTGTACTTAAGAGAAAAAAGAAATTTCTCTAGTTTCTCTAACAAATGGTGGAAAAGTTGGAATTCGAGTAATTTGCTCAAGTTGAACTGGAAATAACGAAAAATTTGATGTGAAGGTTTTGCATGACAAAGCACAACACATGCAACATGCTGACGTAGTTCATTAATGCACAATAGGAAATCAAAATCCTCTCAAGTCTTAATATGACTTGTCATAGTCTAAATGTTAAGTCTTAATTTATGACTTGTTGTTCTCTACTCAACTTGATAAAATGGATGATGCCTGCATGTCATTCTTTTCACCTTGTATATTCTTCAAGTTATCTAGCATGGGACTTATTTTTTTCTTATCTAGTCTTGTGCATTATTTAAGTCATCTAATATAAGTAATCTGACGATAACTAACCCACCTAGATCAGCCTAATGTTACTAGCAGATCAGTTTTACCCTTCTATTAAGGAAGTATTCTGCCTGAAATGTGCCTCAGGGCCTAAGCGAGATGATGGGCATCCCCAACATTTTCATATGGGAATCCTATGGCGTATTTCCTGCTTCTATATCTGTATCGAACAAAAAATAGTTCAAATAATTACATACTACAAACAAAAAGTAGTGATAGAGGGCAAAACAATAAATACTTTCGTGAACTTATGTCATGATTTCTTGTCTCTCACTGAGCATAAAGAGAGGGGAATCTCTGTCTTACAGAGTAACTATAACTATAACCTTGTTTCTGCTTTGAAAGACCTCATCACTTATAAAGCACACGGCTGTAAGATGGGCTATTTATTACCACTTAAGATTTGTAATAACGATATTTAAACATAAAGGCAGTAGTGTACCACTAGGTGTTTTCAGCTAGCCCTTGTAAAATTAATAGACTAAATTAAAATAAACTACTTGTGTTGTATCACAAATGCTGTTGTCTTAGTGGCTTTTCATGAGTTTGAAATGGATTTTCGTGAAACTTTGCACATCTACTAAACTGGGCATGAAAAATCGAGTGGAGAGGCTTATTTTTTGTTTCAGTGAAAAATTTGGAAAAGCATGACATTGGTCTCTGAAAGCAGAGTTCCAGATAAGTGAGGGTAAAAAAAACCCGACAAGATCAGCTACATGACCTGAAAAATTAATAGAAAATTTATAATGATTTGGTTGGGTAGTAGGGATTGAACTATTGGAATTTCTTATAAACACCTTGCCTTGAAAACTTATCTTAAACCTCGTGAAAGGTCCATTAGGCTGATCCAGGATCAGTGTGGATGTTTATTCTAGTTTACGACATTTTACCTTGAGTTATCTTTTTCACATTGTGTGGTCCTAGAAAATATCCATAACCACCCAAGGAGGGATATTGGGTATTGAAAATTCCAAAGGGATGAGGGTCTAAAAGGGAAATTGTTTAAAGGGAAATGTGAACCAAAACTGGAATTTCCAGAGGGACGGGGAAGGGGTTCAAACCAAAACGTCCTCCATGCAGGTGTTTGGTTATTCCTGGATCAACACATTTCCTTCAGTTTTCATGAGGGGGGTGGATAGGGGTATGTAAATCTGCCGATCCGTGCCTTTTTTTTTTGCCAAATCCATTGATCTGCCAATATTTTTGTTCAAATCTGAAGCCACAACCACATCCGGAAACAGAACCGTAAAAGTTCAAAGGTAAACTGGTAAATGTGAATGCTATTGTTAATTTTGCCCAAATAGTAAAGAAAGCAACATGTTTGACGACTATAACACAGTACATTTGTACAATTCCAATAACAGTCTCACACCTGATTTAAAATGAGCTTCATTCGAAAAAAGAAATCGTTTGGATGAACTCGTTAACATACTGACCAAGGCTGAAGGAAGATCTATAATCCAAATTGCAATTAGGACCCAAGATCCGAACATCAAGATGGGCACGATCCGGAATCCGCACCAAAGTTCACAGCTGATCCACGATCCACTGTGTTTTCAAAATCCGCAAATCTGCTTGATTTACTGTAAAAATCCACAATCCGTGCACTTTTTAAGGCCAAATCCGTCGATCTGAAAACCTATTCACCCCCCTCTTTTATGTTGGCTTGCCTCAAATCAAAACAAAAAAACATTAGAAACCTTCTTGTGCAAGAAAAATGAAGTCCTTAATCAACTTTTTATCCTGGATCAGTGTTAATGTGTAGTTCCAGAAAAATATCTATACCTCCCCCACAGAAGGGATTTTCTCTAACACCTCCCCACCCCTCTGGAAATTCCAGTTAAGCTTCATACATTTCTTTAAATTTTTTAGTCTCATAGAACTCCCCACCCCCCAGGAAATTCCAATCCCATTCTGTGGGGGGAGTATGGATATTAATTTTTCTGGAACCACACAATCAGGTTTCAAACAACTCGGCCCTGCTTAGGATGCAGAGGTTATGGCCTCCTGTGCAGATGCACTTTGGGCTCGTCACACAATCTTCCTCATGGGTGAGGAAGATTGCGTGATGAGCCCAAAGGATGTCTGCATAGGAGGCTACAGAAGTTATGGCCTGTGGCCGCTTTTCTGCTATGTCTTACATGTTGGAAGGTTATAATCCCCAATCAAATCAAGTTCAAAGAGAGTTGCGACTGTAATGAAGACTAAGTAAATAATAAGAAATGCCATTCCAAGGCACTTATTTAAATGCCATTTGTTTGCTACTACCAGAAATATGGTCACAAACACAGTGCCAAATAGAGATATTGATGTGTAAATTATGCTGCCACTCAGGACAGCAACATAACCTCCTGGGTCCACAGCTGACGTCTTCAGTAGCCAAGGGAGTCCGAGGCACAGTAAAATGTCAAAAACATTGCTGCCTACTGTGTTAGAGACAGCCATGTCACCATCTCCTTGACGTGCAACAATCAGGCTAGATATCCCATCAGGCACACTGCTCCCTGCAGCCAGAAATGTGAGGCCCATGATGACATCTGGGATTCCAAGTGTGAAGCCTATGATTGTCACCATCCAAACCAAAACATAGGAGAGTAATGCAATCCACACCACCGATACAAAGAATGAGACGAGATACCACTTCTCCCATTTGTCACTGCGGCAGTCGGGAATTGTGACGTAACACAAACATGCGACTGGTAACGCCAAGATCCACAAGACTCGTGAAACGAACCCCTGGGGCATTGAAAATGGCGACTCGTCACTTTGGTCGATAATTTTAACTTCCTCTGCAGCACCGGAAGGATTTAACCTTTCTTCGCCATCCCCAGCATCGCCTCTCAAGAGGGATTGCTCTTCATCGCTACCTCTGCCATTTCTTTCAATATCAGTTTCTCCATTGTTAATTCTTGTTAGCCTCTCAAAGCAACCTTCAAGGCTTGTGTTAAAGTACATGATAACCACGTACAGGAGGTACATGGTCACCAGGACTACAGCCTCGTACCAGTAAACTTTCTTGTCGTAACTGATTGCGATCAAGGCCGCGATACTCAACAAGTAACATGTACAGTCACGCAACAGAGGCCAAGGCGTAAGGCGAAGCGCAGATCCAGCGAACAAACCGCATATCGCAACAATGAAAAGAATATTGAATACCGCGGATCCCACAATAGTTCCTAGGCCAACGTCGCTCTTTGTAATAAAAACGCCAATAACTGAGGTAAACAGCTCAGGGGCAGAGCTTCCAGCAGCCATGAAGGTCGCACCGGCAACATCAGAATCTATGTTCAACTTTTTGGTGATCTGTTCCAATGAAGGAACGAAATAGTCGTCGCACACCACAGCCAAGGCACCGAACATGTAAATGGCCAGAAGGAAATGAATAACGACGCCTCCTTGCTCTCTTCGCTGGTACTGAGTCATGAAATCATCGGGGAATTCGTCTATAGAGGGTTTAACGCAGTTCTGAGGCGGCGCTGAGATTTTGCTTCGTTCAAGCTCGGTCGATCTCGCCTCTCGAGTGGAACGTTCAAGTACTAAATCAGTTTTTCGTGTCATGGGCGATATCGACTTGTAGAGCAAACTTGGGTACATGAAACAGGCGAGAACAACTACCAAAGCATATCGGGTTAAAATCTTTCCTTCTCGAGCCATGTTTCGGTAAGACCTGCACATACGATTTCAGGCGAAAAAAACGTGTTTCGTGATTTTCAATTTGGTGCAAAAGTGAAAATTTTTCAGCAGGGGTAGGGGTGGGGATTATCATTCTCTAACCACAACGTATTCGCTCTTCTCAGCTCTACTCCGTCAGTGGAATAGAGTGTGGTCACGTGACGTCATCAAATTCTCAAATCCCAAACTAAAGATCCCCTAAAGGTCAGACATAAGAGGTACTAAATTGATATCCGCTTACAAGTTTCCAGCTCAACAGCGTCTTTCGTTTGGAAACCAGTGCATTTTAAATTTCGGAGTTATGGCGGTGCGTGACATGAAGCTAAGATCGCGTTTGTCGAAAAATATACACTTATCTCGTGATTTTTAACCATTTTAGGAGTTGAAGTATTAGGAAAAGTGCTTGTGTGAATGTTTTTTGGTTCGGTTCAGATAATCAGGTGATAATCAATCAGGAGGCATGCAAAGCCTCTGCTGCGTCGTGTGCTTTCTGCACGTCATGCGGCGCAAGCGTTGCGAATAGAGTTTTGGACATTATGCCGGCATTATTTTGAGCATAATGTGAGGCAATAGAATCGATCATTTTGCCGGAATAATAGAGACACTGAAACTGGCTGATGGCCTGGGCCTTGGCAGGTGCCTGGGCAAGTCGTGACTGACTTGTGACGATATATAGCTACCTGTTGGTCTCAGCATGAAGGAGAGCTTCCAAATTGGTCAAATTGGGCTTCAGCACACAATAAGGTTTTGCTAATTCAACCCACCAGAGCAATGGCGTCGCTCACGCCTCAATATAATTAGCGTTAAGCTTTATCTTTTACATGTAAGCATGACGGAGTATAATAGTGACGCCTTTGAAGCATAATAGGATCGTGATTTTCAGCAGACAATCAAGGCATGTTGCCTTATTTTAATAACATGACAGGGACATGAATTTTGTGATCTGACACGGCTGTCTTTTATTCAGAAAGAAAACGAGTGCAAGATAACAAAGGTTTAAACTCGGTGTTCTAAAATTAATTCAAAAAGAGAGTACAAGATACAAGCGTCGTTAATCATTATGGTAATATTAGTATGAATGCGAGTGCAATGAAGCATTTACACTGCGAGTGATATTTAAAATTTCTCTCAAAATTGCACGAGCCTTTAGGCGAGTGTAGGTTAAAAGAATTTATAAATATCACGAGTAGTGTAAATCCTTAATTGCTCGAGCTTTCATACGATTACTCATTTACAGTATATGACTGAGAAAATTGCGAACGCGCGGGCGTTAATTTGTACTGCAGTGCAAATTAAGAATTAATGATAAATTGGCTGCTCTCAACCAGTCACAATGAAGGATTTTTTTTCTCAGGTCTTACTGCCCAGTGTTTTGTATAAATTTTCTATGTAGATTCCACACTCAGAGGGCCCCCGTAACTTTGACCTATCTGGTTTGTGTTACAAGCCTCCGCTCTCCTCAAGAGAGCCCTCAAGAAATATTGGTACTGTCCATGGATTTAATGATTAAACCATTTCGGTGTCACGACATCTGTCATGACACACGGAGACAACAAAGGAAATTGCTCTCTGCACTTGAAACAGTTATGACCTTTGCAATGTTCACAAACAGAAAACGGACACGTGAGGAATAATTTCTCCGATTATCTCTGTTAATTTTGTTTTGAATCTTTAAAATTCTAAATGTATTAGAATCTCACTCACAAAATGTACCAAATCTACATTGTGGCCTCTACGGCCATCTCTCGAATCTCGAGATATTTTTCCGCAAGACCGATAAAAGAAGCCATAGCGAAAACGCAAAGCACTTACTTCGACAATTTACAACATGACTTAAACAGAAAACGATCGATGAACCAATCAAGTCGTTTCCTAGTCTTCTCATGTGGGAAGTCACGCAACGCTCGGGGAACGTTGCATGACATCCCAAAAACGGTTACTAGTCGCTTTCCACGCATTTAAGGAAAAAAATCGCGAGGCCTTGAACACAGACGCCCTCAGATTTTAGAGTTGGACCATTAGATTAGATTAGGAGGGGGGGGAGGGGAGTGTAAGTACTTTTTCGACCCAGAGAAGAGGAAAAATGCGCGCAATGAATTAACCAAACACCTCAGATGATAAAACTTATGATTTATTTAATATTCTGGATATTTACTCCCAACCTACTTTACCCCAACCTCCACCCTCCGCACATTCATCAATTTGCACTCCCTCCTTAAAATGTCGTCACGTGTTCCTCTTCGTTTCTCTGCGAGCACGGGCACGAGACAAACAAACAGCCACGTGAACACCTACACCTGTACTCACTCATTGGGCATGGACCTAAACATAACAGACCCGAAGCGGAATACGCCGTAGGTTAGTTTTGGGCAAAGGATTTCAATGATTCCTGATTGATTATTGCTAAGTAACTAGTTTTCCTAAATGGTACAAAATGCTGCCGAAGGGAAGAATGATGTAAGGAGTGTGCAGAGCAGGATTGTTCCCATACAGAGCCCAGGATTGTCGGAACAGTAACAAACTGGTTTATTTAACTTCTCGGAATACAGCAGTCGGCTGCATGCAGCACTAAGCCTCATTACATTTTCATTGTTCTCTTATGGACGAAACTCGCGCTCTTATACAAGTACACCTGAGAGTTTCCAGAAACTTCTCAAAGGAATTGAATAGCATTGTTGCAAGGTTTCTAAATTATACATTCGTATACAAATTATACGAATATTACATGAGAAATACAACATTCCAGAAGGTTTTAGATCACGGCTGAAGGACTTCCGGTTGGAGATTTTTAATAACAAGCCGTGATTTTTGCGAAGGATTTGATTGAAGTATATCCTTTCCCCGTGTGATTTCCAAAATGTTGAGTTAAGTTGTGCAGGTAGAATATATAAAAGGTACCGGTAAAATCTGTGACTTCAAAAATAATATTAGCTTCAACAGATCGCAAATAACACCTGAAAATTATAGGGAACTCTGCTTCAAACTATGAAACAGCTGCCTGGTTAGAAATCAAAATTTTGCTTTTGCACAATTAAACATCATCAATAGCACAATACAACGTCGAACCTTTTTCAACTGGTTTACTTCTACAAATCTAGTTTTGAGAGTTTTAATGTTTACGGTAAGCAAACGATAAAATTTTGAAAACTGACTTGGTTCTATCACGGCGGGCGCCTTAGCCCTTCAAACTTCTTCTTTTCTGTATTAACTGATGCTTCTGTTGTCCAGGCTCACTCACTGCGCAGCAATAAAGGATAACAAAAGCGTAAAAAACCCAGCAACAAGCGTAAAAAAACAGAACAATTTACTCAGCTGAGAAAACCTCACCCCCGAACAGTCTTCAACGCGAGAGAGCACATGGAAAACAGCGCATATTAATTTTTCCATTCGCGCATAACCACAATTCCTTGCGCCTTTGATCTTACCGCTACCACAATTCCCTGCGTTTCGCAAAAACGCGTTCAGGGCCCCTTCAATGTGACCTTCTCCCGATTAGAGAGCTGCCTCGTTCGTTCGCTTCAGGCTCGCTTACCGCGGCGGCAACTAGTGTAAGCTAAAAGTTTGTAGAGAAGATCAAACGAGTATTCCGGTGTTTCTGGTTTTAGTTCAGACAAAGCCGGGATTCTAGGACGCCTCTCTAAACTCGTGTAAATGGCAATTCGCAGGGCTGTGTAAAGATGGTTTCGTTAAAATGCAAACGGACATTTACCAATGCGGTGCCGCTTGTCCATAAAGCTATTGGCACTACATTTACAACTGCTAACAAGATATGTCTTTTTCATCTTCTTCGCCAAACAGCCATGACAGTCATATTCTGATAGTGTGTCTCGATCGCTAGAGAAACTCTGGTGAAAAACCACTCGATCACCAGTTCAACTGAAGTGTGAATGGCAAAAGTCTGTAGCAACGTCAAAGGATGATCTTTTTCGCGGAAGTACATCAACTGATATAAATACAAGAAGCCGTTAACAGACACTATAGCAGTTGATTCATACAACATGCTCATGATAGCGATATCAGCCATTAGTCTTTCACGGCGAGGAGTACGAAAACTTCCCCAAGGAGCTGATGTTCTTTTGCAAAACAGATGAAAAACGTGATCAATCACAACAATGGTGCTGCGTTCTATGACTTCTGTAGCGCCATGAATTATTCCAAGAAGAGCAATGGAGTGCAAGGTACCTAGATCCGCGTGTAAAACTCGAAAAGTTACTGCCGTGCCAAGGTACAATGGCGCTAGTAAGACATACGAATATCGTGGATGGCTAAGGTCCCAGCACCGTTGAATTCCAACTCGTGATATTGTTTTGAGAGCGACCCCAATGAGAGGAGAAAAGACTGCAATAAGTAGCTTTCCTTCTTCGTTTTCCCTGCTATATGCTGGATAAAGAAAGAGTACTACGGTAGTTACAGTGAAGAAATAAAAAAATGCCATCAGTGTCATTTGTAGGAACAATGTTATCCGTTTTCTTCTTGATGACCGTGTGCAGAGATGTTTCGTTAACAAATGGACTTGCCAACAAACACTGATGAAAAGCAAAACTTTGAGCGGAAGCTTTTGTAACGAAGTTAACTTTGAATGAGACATTCTTAAAGCTAGCAGAGTAACACGAGTTTCCTTTTCACCCCCATTAACTGATTTGGACGGAAAAGTAAGAACAAACTTGTGAAGAACCAAATGTGTTAAAAAAATTCAAAGATGACATTTGACATTGTTCGCATCCACTGAACCTGCAACGGAATTGATGTTGCTGGGTGCAGTTCGCACTGGAGTTTAGTTTTAAAACAGAGATACGAGAGCAACAGGTATACTATACCTATCGTGGTCGCTGTAAAAATGAAAATCAAAGCTCCATTGTACATTGATTTACAAATTGTTCGTAGAGCGGATGGTCTGAGTCGCTTCCAAGCCATTGCTCTATCTTCATCTTGCTGATCTTCCTGTGTTTCATTGTTCTCCTCTGGTAAACTTGCGTCTATAAGTCTTGCATTTATTTAATTCTGCTGGATCTTATGAAGTCTAAACGTGTGGCTTCTCTGTCGCTGTATTCTTGATAAATACACTCCTCATCAGGATCTCCGTGACGATACCATTCTCGACCTGTGCTTTCTAGAGGATCGTAGCCAAAAGACTCTGTCGTGTATTCAGGTTCTTGTGGGTTGTAGTGCTCTGTCACTCCTCGTGTAAAACTGAACACGATATGGCCAAACACCTCTATCACTGTACTGCTACTCATCTCACTTGTCATCAAACCAGTAACAACTATGTCTAATGTCTACAATGCTAACAGCCTTAAAACCTGAACTGACGTATTGAGAGAACATCGTTGCGAAGATTTAAGAAAGTGGAAACTCTTCTTCAAGGCGCTTTCAGAAATGCTTTCTGGTTAGAAACTTCCACCAACGAATCGAATGGTTTGCCCCAGATTTTCCAATCGCATAGATTTTCTGCTTGAACTTGCTTGGGCTTCCTCAATGTAAATTAGTGGAATATTAGCTTTCGAAAGCTAGAATATGAAAAAAGAAAATTACTACCTTTTTTAATCTTCATTCTTGACTTCCTCCGCTCTTTATGCCGATTACGAGAGGAGCAAGCCCGTGGCGGGATTCCCATATAAAAACGACGGGGGTGCTCGTCGGAAATTTTGAAAAGCACCCCTAAGAGGCACCAAGTTCCTGTTTTGTGGGCGTGGCTTGAATTTTTTTTTAACCCCTAAGTTCCAATTCTAAAACAACTCGTTATCTCCTGTCATACGTTTTTCTGATCAATACCCTAAAAGATACCTTAAAAGCTTCCGCTGTGGACCCTTTGAGGCTGAACACCCTAAGAGATATGAAAACCGCTTTTTAACCCCTATAAGGTACGACTTGAATCCCCGTCCTTTATATATGGGACCTCCCCGGGGATGAGGAAGACACTCTTGGTGCGAGTCAAGTGTTGTTTTAAAGTGCTTTAACGCGACTCGATAATGGTAACTTGTGATCAGTGCAAAGAAGTAGAAGCGTTTTATTGTTTGCTATGGATTCACTCATGGTCATTAGATAGAAACCCTTCCACAACATGGACACCAGGAAACCGCATTCCGTTCCACTGTTCAGACCTAAGTCTCAACAGGTTTAGTTTTACGTACAATCTTGACTGCTTTTTCTTTTTCCTGTATTCGGAAATTTTGCCGATAATTTTCCAAAGCGAGGGGTACACCTGTTATGTGAGTAGAGACCTTGAAATCCGTTCAAGTTTAAAATGACTTTTCACCTTTGTTTTAGATCATGGCTACGTGAGTGAATGCGGAGGTGGTAATGGATTTTGAATACAATTTGACATAGTGGCGTTCCCTGGCAACGGTCGATTCACAAAGGAACGAGAAACGACGTTCACCTTCATTTCTCAAACTCTTAATAATTCATTAAGTTAAAACAAAGAAAATCATTACCCGGTCTTAATTAGCATAGATTTTCACGATTTTAGTTCTCCGTTTACTCTTTAGTTTTTGTTTCGATTGAGAAGATCAGTATATCAAACACTCGAGATAGTGTTTCATCTGCTATCCAAACACCTCGAATTTCGTCAAAATTACTCCGCTGCGCGTCGTATTCTCAACTCTTTTCTCGGCGTTTGGGTATCCCGACGAAACACACTCTCTCGTGGTAGATATATTACATCATTCACAGAGCCTATCCCGCCTGCCCCCGCAGGCCAAGAGAGACCCTGACTCTGATGAGATGCCCACCACTATATGTGTTCAAAATGTAATCTCTCGAACGGAATATTCACGCAGGGCTGACTTAAAGACTCTTTAACGCGTCCATGTATAAATGCCAAAGGGATGTACTAGTCCACAACGCCACCGATACTGCAGTTTCAGTTGCCAATAAAATGCCCTTTAAACAGCCATAATAACCATGTTCTGTTAGTGAGTTTCGATCACTTTGAAAATGCTGGGGAAAAGCCACTCAGTCACCAACTAAACTGAAGTATGAAAGGCAAAAGACTGCCAGGGAATCGTTTTGTAAGTAAATAAATTGCCACAAGTACAAAAATTCGTTAACAGACACTGTAGCAGTTGATTTCCACATGACCATGATAGCGACGTCAGTCATTAATATCTTTTGGCGAGGAGTACAGACCTTCCCGTCCCCACAGAGCTAACGATCTTTTTAAAATTCTATCACTGACAAATGCGGTCAATCCCAGCCATAGTGCAGTGCGGCGAATTATTAGTGAATAGGCTTCATACATGACTACGTCACACGCTCAAAATTCACCGTCAGGCCTCGTTGGCGAAAAGGTTTCGGCTTCAAACCTCCTACACCCTCGTGTTGTTTTCACGACGGTATTGTGGTCATCTTTGCTGCGTTGGGAATTTATCCACAATAAAATCTACCTATATACGTGCAGGGTGTTGTTTTTGGCCTCGCTACCCTGAACAAGGTATAGAATTTTATGAGAATCTGTCCTAAGAGGGGTCTGAACCCATCCTGAACAGGGTATGATCGCACGTTTGCTGTCATTACCTGTGGTTTAACAGTATGTTACAAGCCGAAATCGGAGACGTTTGCCGGTGTTTAGATGGTCACTACTTAGTCAGCATCACTCAATTTTCAGGATTATGCAGTACTTGTATTGTTGTCGATATCCTCTAATCTCATCAAATCTTTTGTCCTAAACAGGATTCTAGATAGTCTTGTCCTACTCGTCAGGGATTTTTCTTTGTCTTGGGTCAGGGTTTCAAACCACCGGCGACACCCCTATAGCCAACCATTGGTCAAATACCACCCCCCTGCACTGTCCTTGTTTCTTACATTAAGATACATGTACATCTAGCACAAATTGTCTAATTGAACCCGAAAGTGCCTATTACTTTGGCTAGAGTACATATGTAAATGTTGGATTTATTGAGTTTCACACGTGCAAAATAAAAAAAAAAAAATTAAAAAAAAAAGTAATAAATAATAATAAAAAAAAAAAGAAACAGAGAGACATAAAGTACATCAAGTTGCAAAACGAGTGCTACAAATATAATACAGACCTACCGAAACACTAGC
>Ga0099805_1158703_pt1 | contig 15209 bp, 10 predicted proteins | sample OrbCnscriptome_2_FD_81143 | JGI IMG/M metagenome (GOLD analysis project Ga0099805, IMG submission 81143) | Coral microbial communities from Puerto Morelos, Mexico - Orbicella C B metatranscriptome (Eukaryote Community Metatranscriptome) | ecosystem: Host-associated > Invertebrates > Cnidaria >...
CTCTGTCTTGCACAATATGGACAGAACTTTCAGAAACTATTGGACCTGGGAGGTTTCCCTTGGGAATGGACAAGTAATCTGAAAGGGAAGATAATTAATTTGCTGACAAATCATTTCTTACATTAACATATTAGAGTCTTTCAATAGACTTGTCTTTGGTCCTGTATTATAAACTATTTTAATGGGAAAGAAATGAAAGTGATAAAACAAATTAAAAAGTTCACTGCAAGCCAGCATTTCCTGACAAAGTGTTCTTTACAGCATTCAAATGAAAATAATTTATCTCGAAGCAGAAATGTTATCTTTTCTTTAGGTTGTGACATATTTAGTCACCTATTTGCCATTTTAATTTTTGCGTTAAAAAGTGGGAGCCAATTTGCCTTTTTAGGAGAGAAACACCATTTGAAGGGGTGCGTGGATAAAAGCCTTAACTGACTCAAGATCTCATGTTGAATTCTCCTTTTTTCATACTAGGAAACAAAAAGCAATTTGCTAGGAGAGTCATGCAGTCTATCAGATGTCACTTGGGGTCTTTTTCAATGCACCCCTTCATTTATTTCTCTGTTGAGCTTAGCTTGAAAGAAATCTCCTAATGGTGTGTTAAATGATGTGAAAAATATATTATTACTTGCAGTAAAGATGCTCAGTACAATTCAGTGGTATGACCTTTAGTTAATACCATTTTTATCAGCTATGTTGTTCGTCCTTCGTAGTCTAAGATGACCAAAGACATCTAGGTTGTTAAAAATAAATTTCTATGGTGTGTCCGGAGGTGACTGATGAGACCAATCCGGGCAAGGAAGCCTCTCCCACAGGTAGGGCAGAAGTGGGTAGGGGCTGTGCTGTTAGTACTGGTGGCTCTTTCCTTGCGTACTGCTCGCTTCTCCTCGGCTTGACGGGACCTGCGTTCCTCTGCTGCGTGGGCTCCTTTGGTGGTGAGTTGGCACCAGGAGGGTCTGTCGGAGGCAAGAGACGCCCAGGACTCAATGCTGATGTTGAAGTCTTTTAGGGAGACTTTTAGACTGTCCTTGTAGCGCTTTCGCTGCCCTCCAACTGTGCACTTGCCAGAGCAGAGCTCCCCGTAGAAGAGCTGCTTTGGAATACAGTCAGCTGGCATGTGGGAGACGTGGCCTGCCCATCTCAGCTGGGCCTTGCACATGACAGTGGTGGCACTGAGAAGGTCTGCCTGCTTCAGGACTTCTGTGTCCGAGACTTTGTCCTGCCAGTGAATGTGGAGAATGTTTCGGAGGCACCGCAGATGAAAGTTGTTGATCAGCTTCTCATGCCATCTGTACACAGTCCAGGTTTCGCAGCCATAGAGTAGGGAGGTGAGGACCACAGCATGGTAGACTTTGAGCTTGGTATTGAGGCTGATTCCTCTTCTCTCCCAGACTTTCGTGCACATCTATAAGTGGAAGGGCAATTGCCAGGCATGCGATAACCACAGAGGAATATCCCTCCTGTCTATAGCAGGCAAGATCTTGGCCCGTGTCCTGCTGAACCACTTGCTGGAGCACCTGGAGCAAGGCCACCTCCCTGAGAGCCAATGTGGCTTCTGTGTGGGTGGTGGGACCAGTGATATGATCTTTGCTGCTCGTCAGCTCCAGGAGAAGTGCATGGAACAGCATTACGACCTCTACACGACCTTCGTTGACCTGACCAAGGCCTTCGATACGGTCAGCTGGGAAGGCCTTTGGAAGATCATGGAGAAATTCGGCTGCCCGAGCACTTTCATCACAATCGTCTGCCAATTCCATGATGGCATGATGGCCAGAGTCCTCAACAACGGTGAACCATCTGAAGCCTTCCCAGTGACCAACGGAGTCAAACAGGGTTGTGTCCTGGCCCTGATGCTGTTCAGCTTGATGTTCTTGGCAATGCTGTCTGATGCCTTCAGGGACTGTGATCGTGGCATCAATTCCATTACTAAAAGCTGGTGAACTGTGACTTACCATAATACAGCCATGGGATACTGAGTAGTTGAATTGATGCAATCTACATTTCAAGGAACTAAATCATGAGATAAGTGAGGTAGAAGGACTGTGAATGGGTTCATTCTCAATGAGCTCACATACATAATTGTTAACTAAAGTACGTTATCCTTATTCCCAAATGGCATATCTACTTTTGGAAGCTAGACAACAATCCCCCTAGCTTAAACTTGTTTTTAGAAATCTTCAAAGATAGACTTTTAGTGAATGAAAAAGAATATAATTAGTGATCCCCAGCACCGGTCAGTGCCAGCATGATTAATGGCAATGAGAAAAATACAATGTATCAAATGGAGACCAGTAATTGTTCCACTAGGTATTTCAATTTTTGAAGTTGTAATTCTGGTCCAACTGTTCTGTATTGTTCTTGAGTTGTCTTTTTCCTAAGTGGGAAATAAATGTACAGAAAATCATGAGACAAGCAACAATGTGTTGTTACAGTATATTGTACCTTTCCATGATGAAGAAAAATAGCCTTTTTCAGGTCTATAATATGTTACCAACGATGGGTCATTAGGTTGACACCCTTATTGTGGTATTTCAAATTATCAGTTTTGGAAATTGCTGGAAACACATCATATCTCATTTTCATGTTTTAGGTTAACAAAATAGCTTCACTTTCTAATAGTTATTGTTCTTGTTCAGCTGCGTTCTATTTGATGACTATTTTTTCCTTACCCTTATATATCTATTTATTATAAAGTTTCCACATAATTCACGCTCTGATTGGCTGAAACAGTGTGCTTTATCAGAGAACAGATGCACAGATTGGTGACGGTAAGCTGGCTTTCAAATTCTTGCTTCGGAATTTTGACAAATTTGACTGAAATTAAACGTTCCCTGTGACTCAGACAAACACAAGGGAAACAAGCTATTTGTTTGCAGTAAACATGGCTGCATGGAGGCCATTTTTGACAACAGTAGTGTTAAAACTGTAACAAAAAAAACAAGTTTTGCTAGATTCCTGCATACAAAACAGTAATCATGTAGCCAAATAAACAAATTGTCAACCTACTGAATGCTTAGATAAAAGACATTATATTTGTTACAAAAGCAGAAATTACACTATACATGTAAAATAATGGCAGAAAACACCAATTGAGCTGTTTCAGTTTATATTGAGAAGCTTTTTTTTTTGTAAAAATGCTCAAACAACACATACATGGAATGTAGTAACACTCGTTTGCTAACTAGCGATGTCAGCTCTGGTCATCTCAGCGAAGTGAACCATAACAATTTCATATCTACTGTACACTCACCCAACGAGTGATCAGTTGAAAGATTGCTCTGATATTCTCTCCTGTACTCAGAGTAGAACCAGTGGGAGCAGTTTAGTCTTTCAACTTTGATGCTAGTTCAGGCAATCTTGCTGTAAGCAGCTGCAAGCAGCAGCCAGTAGTAAATAACTGGAGCTCCTTTCAAATAGAGCTCAGTATTTTGCATTTTCATCCGTAAGCTCTGAGCTTCTTGTTTTGTAATTTCCATTGGAAAAAATTACATTTTCATGAGCCTTAATGCAGCTTGATTCCTCTGGACAAGAAACCTTTAGGTGCTTAAAGATTAAACTTAAAAGCAAACTTCAAACTTTCTCCTCTCGAAAGCCACTCAAAACCGAAAGTTTAGCAGAAGTCCAGTTTGTGATTGTCAGCTGTTGTCTCGTTAGCCAATCAGATTATTTGAACAATTTTAACAAGGATCATGATTGGCTTATTTTGGTGTGGTTTATCAGAGAACAGATGCAGGCTGATGCCACTTTTTCCCGTTTGGAAAATAAAGTTTGGTTTGAAAATGCAGCCAAATGTCTGGAAAATTAATAGATTCTTTATCATAAAACATATAAAGAAGCCTTGACTGTACTCTGTTGTCAAGCACTTAGGAAGTGGTAGGGCACTCAAGAAGTAGGGAGAAACACTTGACTTCATCTCATGTTTCCCCCTACACTTCTTTCCTGCTCTACTGCTTCCTGTGTGCTGTACAACACAACAGAGCACAGTTGAGGCTTCTATGTTTGTTAATAATTTTTATTAAGTTACTTTTGCTTTATATTATTTTAATACACATTACTGTAATTTTTGTCGTATCCACTAGATAACTGCTTAATTTTTTTAGCCTTATGGTTGTTATAGGCAGCTAATACCTCATTTATAAGCTTCAAATTATTGTATTCTTCTTTCCTTTTTTTTTGGTATAAATAAATGTTGTTGTTGTTGTTATATTGGTCCACTGCTAGCCCCAGCTATTTAAAAAAAAATGTTTGGTCTCCATTACTACTGACACACTTTCACACAGGATTATGTATACATGTATACATGCACAACAAATTTTTATGTGTGGGGGTGTTTAAGTCTTCCTTTGATAAAACTGTAGATTGTGGGAAGGGAATGAATTACTTTGTTTACCGGTAACAGGTTATTTATTTTTGCCTTTTATTACAGAATAACAAAGCCTGAAAAGACGACTTTTCATCTTCTTCACCTGTCCCTGTTCAGAGAATATCTGGATTGGGAATTTAGTGAACTAAAGGTGACTTAAAAGTTAAATAATCTAAGGATTGTCTCTTGGGTACTACTGGTAGAGGGATCCATATTAGTTTTTTCTCCAAGTTGTCAGCAGGGCAAGTATGCCAGATGACATACTTGCCCTGGCAAAATTTTACTTGCCCGTTCACATGCCATGCAATGCACTTTGGGATGGATGCAATAAGGTGGAAAATGTTTTAGTTTCATATATAATCAGAGTGCTAATCAAAAGAATTACTCTTCTTGTTGAGAATTAGAAAAGAAAAAAAAAACCTTTTATCAAATAAATTTTGATCAGCAAGGCTGAAGATTTCTATGGCAAACAGTTTTTTGATTCTGTTATTTCTGAATCACAGTAACGACACGATACTGGAAACGACCATTACCATGAAATCCTAGGGGTTGCCTCAATCTTGGGAAATTAACTACAAATTATATTTTAAATGCTGCACATTTCTGGAAGAAAATCTGCCTGAGTCTAGATAGCTTTCTCTCAAGTAAAGATGGCGGCGTCCTATGCCAATACGACACATAAAATGTAGCTTCTGTATATAGGTTTCAAAGTCAAAATCAAATCCCTCAGAATCTTTGCTGTCCTCTAGTAAGCCAAAGGAAAATAGGAAATTAAGTGGGAATCTGGGAACCAGGTTGTTTACATCGGTTATTGTGACATGAAACACAACGCTAAGTTGGAGTAAGCGCCAGCGGAAATACTATTGGACAGAAAAGAGATATGAAGCTCTTAAGTGCTCTTTTACATGTAAAACACCTTGCATGCCTGCCTGGTGGTTGAGAGGCATCATAAAGCCTTGATAAACCTGTAAGTCATCAGCACGTTTTAAAGAACCACTTTGGGCAAGGATTCTTTGGTTCCTTTGATGCCCCATAATCCGAGTTACGTAGTTATTGACACAGGGAGTACCACAGATAATGGCCAACAACTGCCTTCTTTAAGTGAAATGAGCATCTCTGTGGTCACGCATTCTCGTGAAATCAACATTTAACTGTTTCTCAAGTGAAAAAGCGTCTTTGAGGTTGCCTTTTCATGTGAAATCAACATGTGTGTATTTTTTAAAAGTGAAATCAACATCTCTGAGCTTTCCCGTTGATGTGAAATCAACTTATGTGTTTTTTTTAAAGTGAAACAAGCATCTCTGCAGTCACACATTCTTGTGAAATCAACATTTCATCATTTTTGTTCCTTATGTGAAAAAAGCGCCTGTGAGGTGGCCCGTTGACCTGAAATTAACGAGATGTTAGTGTTTTTAAGTGAAATCAAAATCTTTGAGCTTTCGCGTTGACATGAAATCAACATTGAACTGTTTTTTATGTGAAATGAGCATCTCTGTGGTCATGCATTCTCATGAAATCAACATTTTACTGTTTCTTAAGTGAAAAAAACGTCTTTAAGATCGCCTGTTGACCTGAAATCAACATTTTGCTGTTTTTTGAAGTGAAGACAAAATTATTGTTTTCAAAACTTGAAGTGAGACAAAGTTTTTTGCTTTGTTGTGGAGCAGAAACTTGTTTTGAGCTTTTTTCTGGAAATTCAGAGCGTAAAAAGCAAAATATAACCTAACATTTGACATAAGGCGGATATGCATAAGGCCCTTCTGAAGAAAACCAAGGCCTCTTCGACTGCCATGAAGGCTGAAAGGAACGTTTTTGCTCTTCCTGCTCGTATTTGCTGATACAATTGCATCACATGTTTTTTGTTTTTAGCATTTCTTTTTGTTTGTACTGCGGATGCAGTACAGAGCATCATTGGTTGACAAAATGAAAATTGAACCTGCAGTGATTTCATTCACTTCATCCAAGATGGTGGACCAAAATGACGATTTAATCGCGAAATTGCGAAAGAAAGCTGCAAATCTCTATCTGTTTTCTACAAGTTTCAAATGGATAACAAGTGGTCAGGATGCAGGGAACTCATAAACAAAATTTAAGAAATGTTTTTTTTCCTAGTGGAGTCAAACTAATTTATTATTATTATTATTATTATTATTATTATTATTATTATTATTATAAACTTGTCTTTTTGGACAAGTTTCTGTATTGTTTAGGTCCCTACGATTTTGTTGTTGTCACAGATGACGGGACGACTGTGAATATAGATCCCTGCAGTATATAACCACTAAATATACAAGTTATAGCCATGTGTATTCCAGACAAAAATTACATTGGCGTTACTGAAAACCCCTGCAAATCACAATTATAGACTGTAGGTAGCGTCTTGATACAAGATCACTATGGCCACTACAATTTTCAGGTGATTTCCAATTTTGAGCACTTCCTAAACAAAATTTAATTGAAAGGCCTGTTAGGCCCCACTATTGGAAAATTATTGCACTCTGGAGGCTTGAAGTGGTGAAAACAAACAGCTGTTGTAAAGAAAATTGTACATTTTGAAGACTGTAAACCATTCACCACTACCTTTAGTATGTTATCCTCCTTAGACCTTCTTTGGTCCACTTACAAACTACCCTAAACACTGGCAGATAAGCCACACTTGCAGATAAGCCGCACCTCAAGTTTGGCAACTCAAATTTTGAAAAAACGTTTTTGGATAGAAATCGAAATAAATTAAAAGTGGAGTCTTGAGAAAGATCTTTACATGTAAATTTCTTGTTTTATTGAAAGCAAACCTGCAAAAATTCACCAACTTTGAAAACAGAGAATGCTTCAATCTGAAACCATCACTTATAATTTTTGTTCTGCAATAGCATGGAAATGATGTCTACTAGCTTTGACATATGTTTGATCTCTCTCTGGTATTTTTTAACCAGTATTTTTGTTTTCATTCCTGTCAGTTTTTCAATACAATTTTACATTCAACGCAAGAGCTCTTTTGTTGGTTCATGTGTAGCTTAGTAGCCAGGCATTTCACAGGAGTTGAATTGGAGTACTGGGCACAAATAGCTTTTGAAGCTTTCTTTGATCACAGCTCATTTCAGTGCGACAATGTAAACAGCTTTGTGGTGGAATGGAGATTTCCTGCTGAACGATGTTCATTTGCCTTAAAATGGCAACCTTAAACTGGTTCAAAGATTTTTTAACGAAGGTTTAACCCATTGACGCCTGTGCCGCCCGTAACCGCCCGTGTGAAAAACTCCTCCATTTCCCTGTGCCGCCCGTAACCGCCCGAAAAAAAGCATGTGGGGACAATTGCCTTTCCTACCCTCCCTGAAGACTTTTTGTTCTCCTATTGTTCTATTGTTCTTGAGGACAAATAAACCAATCAGAATGGGCTTTCTGAACATATTTTTAGAGGACTTTAGGGGTCCTAGAAAGATGGTTTTTCTTCTTAAAATTGCGCGCTCGAAAAGTGCAGGTAATCATGGCGCGTCGCGGCCCAAATCTAAAAACTTCCAAGGTCTTGTTTTCATCCCTAACACGGATAAATTACTGATTTGGGCTTTAAAATAGAAAGGAAAAATACAAATCAATGTTTAGGTGGCCTCAGAATGGAGGATCAAGGAGTACAGCATCCTCAAAACTATCTGGTGAAGAAGTTTTTCTTCCCACAACTGCCGTGAAAACATGAAGATCGGAGCGCTTTCAAGTAAGTTTTGACGACAGATCGCAGATTGAAAGCAGCTTTTCGGACTTAAGAAACAAAAAGGGTAATGTATATTATTACTTCGAACTTGAATTCAACTTTCGGAATGATTGGTAAAGCCACGGGCGTATAAATGACTGCAAAAGCGGTTGGACAAAACTCAAGCTTTCGCGTTAGTGTGAAGAATAATTTGAACATGCTGTTTATGCAGCGAAGCACGTCTGCGAAATTTGAACAATTTTTTGCTTTTAAATAGGTTTCTTCGCCGCAGCTTGGATGAAAATTTATTGTTATTGAACTTCCTTCTGCATTTCTTTCATTTGGTTCCCTGTATTTGGGAATTTTAGGTTTTAAAAGTGAACAGTAATTTGCACGTTGGATTTTTATTTTACGGCGGTCTCCTGGCACTTCGTTTATTTAGTTTATTCGCTTCGTTGAAATATTTTTTGGAGTCTTATTCAGCTACTACAGAACCGCTGAGAAAAGAACTAAATGACCTCTAATTAACACAGTTGAAATACGACTGATCTCAAAATAATTCGCTTGTTTTTGTCGTCTTTTTGATTTACGACTTTCATCTTTCTTTTGCAGCATTGTAATATTTTCGTCGCACGGCGAAGAAATTACTCGATTTCTTGTTTTCAGATTGAGTTTTACATGAGTTCTTCGCTTTTATTTTTCGTTGTTTTCTCAAATGTTAGCCGTTATAGTACAAGAATGAAATTCTGTTGAATTTGGTTTCGTTTTTTGTCCTCCAAAGTCAATAATTAACTTATTTTGGCGAAGTCAATTTTCTCAGCCTCTGTGGGACATTTTGTTGCACGGTAAAGAAATAATATAATTTCTTGTTTACTTATCAGTTTTACACATCAGGTTGAGTTCTTTTTGTCATTATTTTTAATATTTTGACCCTTCAATTATTCAACTTTAAATAAACGATGTCTTGAAACCTGATCTTGTGTCTGTCGTTACTGCGCATATGGTTTATTTTTGTGCTTTCGCTCGCTCTGAAATATTCCAAAAAAACGCCAGGGAATTAGGGGTGGGTCACAGGCATTTCATTCAGGCGTCAATGGGTTAATGCTTTTTAACAGCAAGAAATGTAAGCTTACGCTTGCGAACAAAAATGGTCCTGCTAGGGGCCAATGTGTACGAGCAATACTTTGATATTTTTGGGTTACACTGTCACAATAAAAAAAATAATTCGAAAACCATTCAATGTATAAAGTCAAGAAATTATGATGTTATAGGAGAGAAATAAACAAGACACTTCTCCAAGTTTTAGGTCTTTACGTTTTCTCAAACTTCAAATATTCATTGAAATATTTTGCACAAATTTTTAGAGCCCAGTATGGAGCTGCCATGTTGGTGTACCTCCATGGAACACCAACATGGCAGCCGGAAAATAGTGTAAACAACTGGAAACTTGCTTTGGCTATCTAGGTGACTGATTATCTGAACTGATCAAGTAAACATTTAAATAAGCACTTTTCCTAATACTTTAACTTCTGAAAAGGCTAAAAATCACTAGATTAGTATATATTTTTCAACAAACACATCCTTAATGTCATGCACCACCTTACATTTAACTCTGTAATTCAAAAGGTGCCTGTTTTCAGACGAAGCAAGCTATTGAGCTGAAAAGTTACTGCCACTTATGCCTGATGAGGATAATAACTTTGGTGGCTCTTTAGTCATGTGCAAACTAAGAATTATTAGTTTTATGAAGTTCTTACAGTGCTATACTATCTTATAAATTTTTGATGAAAAGTGTTAATTTAAGCAAATTTATGGCATGTTGTCCAGATGTTCTCGCAGATAACCTGCATCCCCAATTTTTAAGGAGAATTCTTGAGTAAAAAGGTGCAGCTTATCCCCTGGTGTTTACAGTTCACGGGAATAGGGAGAGTGTAATGCTATAAAAAGCAAACTGAGGCATATTCTCAGTTCTCGGATTTTGCAATCTGCCCTGATCTGACCTGTGTTGATATGTAGTAAGATTTTGAGCAAAATTATAGTGCATTTAACAATCAACAATCAATTTTTGTCATTTAAATCTGTTCAATACGTCTCTGAAAGCTTCAATCCGTCACAGCTTCGTTGTTCCACTTATTGAAAATAATGTCTTTACGAAGATATCATACTTTTCTTTTACATTGACCTGTTTCTTACAGATGCGAATAATATTATGTAGCACTAAAACATTTCTGTGATCATTCTATGACCTAAGGGACATGCTCTTGTACAGTCGACCTTGTTTTACAGACACTTGTTATCTGCACATTGCAGGTGTTCAATGTTTCCTGATAACATGCATCTGTAGTTACATTTTTTTCCGAGATCCCACTTAATGTGGATGCTCAGATGATATAGACACTTAATAGATCGTTTTCATATCATGTCATCAAATTCCAAAATCCAACATTACGGAGCCATGAAAGTTTTTGTCCTCATCAGGTGTAAAGGGTGCTAAATTTATATCAGTTTAAAATTTTCAGCTCAATAGTGTGCTTGGTTTGGAAACCAGTGCATTTCGGATTTCAGAGTTATGGCAATGCATGACATAAAGGTCACACGGAATGGACATGCACGAGGGCCAACTGCCCTATCTCCAGCACCAAATTGTGCTTATTACGTAACGCTGTTTACCAAATCACGTGTAACAACTGCAACCAATACTACATCAGGAGCACTACATGCTTTATCCACGATTGAGTAAGAGAACACCTGAACAATGACAACTCCTCCATGAAGAAACACATTTCAAAGTGCCAAAACAAAGTCCACAAAGGCATCGAAATCAAGACCATTGTACTAGAAAACGACCCCGCAAATCTACGACTGTTCGAAGTGTTTTACATATGAAACTACAAAGCTGCCCTCAACTCCCAAGAGGAATGCAGTGAATTTGCAGACCTTTTATTCTAATAATTATTTTAACATATTTAGAGACTCTTTGTACTTAGATCATGTCATTCATTTTTATTCATATTTGTATCTTATTATTTAGCTCATGCATTTTACCCCCCACATTCTTTCGCTTTTCACACGTTTTTACTTTACATCTGTATATAAGCCTTACGCAGAATATTTTTTCTTATCCCTGATGATGCCGTAGATCGGCGAAAGCTTGGATTTTTTAAAACGATTTTAATATCATTTTACAGTAGTGTAAGGCGTCAATTGAACTTTTACCATTTTCATTTAAAATTCTACTGAAGGACAACATCCAACAATTATTAAATAAGTTTGTTCAGAGAAGTTGTTCATGCCGGTTCACACCACAAAAGTTTGTTGCTTTGACTCTCGCTATCTCAAATTTCTGTCTGGTTACCTTGAAAATTTACTACTTTGCATTTTTGAGAAAGATTGTGAATTTTTCGATTAGAATGCTTCAAAACATCTTCCAAAATTTCAACAGCATTTTGTGGAAAATTCGCCTGATGAGACTTTGATGAATTTGTTTGCATTACTTTTGCACAATACTGAAATTGCAACCATCAGTTAGTACATGTAGCTTAGGAGAAAATAAAAGTTTACATGCCAGGATTCAAACCCACAACCTTCAGCAGTTAAACCACTTTGCCAACCTTCAACTGATGAATTATTCATGAAGAACTCAGAGTCACCTGCTTTGATTGACTACCACTGCAGGCCCAAATGATTCACACAGTAGTCTACAGATTCAAATTGCTGTGGTTTTCTGCTGGAAGTCACTTAGGCTTGATTACCAGCTGCTGTTCGGGACAGGAGTGGAAATTGAACTTAGAAATCACTCGTAATTTGCTCATCAAATGACTTGTTTTACTACTGTTACTTTACTGTTGGAAATCACTCAATTTGCTCAGCAAATGACTTGTTTTACTGGCTATGTTATCTGAATATAGATATCACAAGTTGGCTTAGAAAGCATTTTGATTTGGACCTTACAACCTATTTCACTGGTTTTCTTGACTATTAAAATTTTCTTGGCTACAGCAAGCACACAAAAAAGCTGATCATCATGGGTTGTCTACTTTGAACACAAGGAAATTTTGAGTGAGATTACTCCACCAAAAAAGAATGTTTTTGATGTAACTCATCACATGGGAGAAACCACTATCCATGAAATCTCAATAGTGCAATGTCATAATTTCCTGTATATGAAGTGGTTATCCATATTTTTAGGATTCAATCCTTGTGTCTGTGCTTTACCCAAGACACCAAATCAATTTTCTACAAGTCATTTTGGAGATTTTTTGAGAAAATGCTCAAAATTGAAAACTTCTGTAAATGGTTTGGAGACCCTTCAACAGCTCGCTTACTCAGTTACTTGCACAATATTTTTTTTATTAGTTTGTATAATTGCAGGCACATACATTGATTTAATGTTACAAAAAGTTAACTTTAAAAATTGGTAAAAAAACAAAACAAAAGTAATGTCATTAAATTCCTTTACAATGAATTAGTTTGACAAATAGTTAATTTTATCTCACAGGAGAAACTTCCCTTTCCTTATGATCTTGAGAGAATCATAGATGACTGGATTCTAATGGGATTTCTTGTTGGGAATGATTTTATCCCACACCTGCCAAATCTACACATTAACCATGTAAGTAAGCAGTAAACTTAAATGCAACTTCAATATAATTAAATTTATATTTTTCACTAATGATATGTTGCTGATAGGCTAATACAATTTTGGATTTAAAGTTATAAGTATGAGCACAATGGGAGGATTGCATTGAAATTTCACATAAGATGCCCCCGCCCCCTTCCTTAAATGTTCAATTTTTTGAGGCAAAAAAAATATTTCACCTCTCACGAATTACCTTAACTATGATGTACATGTACATGGACATCTACAAAAAATGCGCTAAACATTGCAGGCAGTCTTGTATTGCAGACCACTACTGTTTATTACCTATTGATTGTAACTTACAGTTCTGCTCAAAAGTATTTACCCACATCCAAGAGCAGTTCTTGCCCAAGAAAAAAATCCTTTCGTGAGCTGTGACCCATTTGCCAAGCATTGCCGCTGACAAAGTTTGGAAAGAGAAAACTGCTGCCATGAAACACACAGATGTCTCAAAAGAAAAAAGGGCCTTGAGTTGGCCGTGTTTGATCTACTCACCACAGCAAGTTGCCATGTATCCAGTGTGGTTGCCTGATGGTGCAGCGGATATCACGCCCGACTAATATTTGGGGAGATGCAGGTTTGAATCCTGCTTGGGACACAAAGTGTTTCTTTCATTTCAGAGACATGTGTTGAAAGCCACCTGCAATCGTGCTGACAAATTAAATAGTGTCAGAAATTTGACTAATTTAATGCCATGCCATCCTGTGTGATGCCATGCAATACAATACTGGTTTAATGTGAATATATGTTTAACTATGGTGGTGCTCTAGAGTAGTTCACCAGCTAGTTTACAGATATATCACTAGAAAAGAAATATGATGATTGATTTCAATACCACTGCAGTACTGTAATTACAATTTTGTTAACTTAGTGACATGTTATCACTTTCTAGGATGCTCTGCCGTACCTGTACAGAGTTTACATTGATGTTATGCCCTCTCTGGATGGTAAAGTATTATTTGTCTGGTTTTCTGCCTCTTGATCTGCAACTAAACAAAAACAGATTTTATGAAAGGGAAAACTAAAGACTGAAGTAACTACCAGTTTTTGTGCAGTATATATTTTTTTTACTGAGGTGGTAGACTTGATTTAAACAAGTTAGTTTTAAATGAAAGGGCTTCCTCCCTTAAAAAGCTTTGGGCAAGCCCTGTAACTGTCTGGGCTATGTAGTAGAGTTTCATGGCAATTGATTCATGCACTGTAAAAAAGTTTAGCATTCATTATGTTCTAGGATTGGAGATATTTTGAAATAATTCATGCAAATAATAAGTCAAAGCCTACCTTCTTGTTCAATGGCTGATGAGGGTGATGCCTTGCAGTTGCTCTTTGATTTTCTTGAAAATAAAAATTGTTAGCAGACTCATTGCTCCTAGAGTTATGGGACTTTGGCAGTTCTGAGATCCATCGTGGGCCACTTTGCTTACCAGTTCTGATCTAAGTCCAAAATATAGCTCCAAGATATGTTGCTGCCACATCTGAAAGTTGAATAATTACGTGAAAAATAATCTTGCTGTTCTCTGTCCACAGTCCCAGACAAAATTAGTTGGGACAGTTGAGCTGGATCAGGTATCCCCCATCCCCCCTAGTCAGTGTTGGAAAATGTTGTGTTTTTTTTTTTCGACAAAAAGGGAAAAAATCACCTGATTATCAACGTTGTAAGTGAACTTGCTTTGTGTCCCAACGTTTTTGTCTGGGATTGTCTGAAAGAAGAATTTAAAGAATGTCACACCACTCGCTGTAGCAAAGGTCAGAGGAAAGGGCAGTACCATCTTGTGGGGTACAGCTAATGAGTGCTACTAATAAAAGACATCATCATGCAATGACAACTTTTACCTGGGTAGGCATTAAAGAACCTGAAGTCATCTTTCTAAATGACCATGACATGACCTTCTATTGCTTCTCTCGTAGCAAATGGCTCAGGTGCTCACCCCTAAAATCCAACTATGTACAAGTTATTGTGTTTGAAAAGGATGTTTCTATTTCCTGCACTGAAAAAGATGACCTTGCCTATGTCTTTAGAGGGGTTGGTTGATTCGTGCTGAAATGATGTAAATTTGGTTGAAACAGTGGGTACCAAGCAAGTGGATATTTTTGCCTTGTCCTCCCTGTTTCGCAGAGTTCATCTGTGGACAGCAATAAAGCATTGCTACTACCTAAACATGATGAAATTATGCACGACTCTCTTTATTTTCCCCTCTAATACTAGAATGCGTGTAAAGCGAGGTGTGTTCTTGGCTTCAGAAGTGTCACCGGGTTAACTGCCGCGATTAACCCTTACGATTAACCATAGTGGTAAAACATTTTGGTTCCAAACTGATTCATGTCATTCAAGTTATAGTGGAGCTCCTGTGTGCTGAAGGCGCGTGAGTGGAGCCCCATACCTTAGAAAATTTGGTAACCCATCGATCTGAAAAATCTTGTCACGTGACTGTCCGTACATATGTACGTACGTCTGTCCATATGCCAATACCTTGAAAACTAGCACCATTACCATAGCTACATCTTTGATTTTGGGCGTCCAC
>Ga0099805_1067283_pt1 | contig 14280 bp, 21 predicted proteins | sample OrbCnscriptome_2_FD_81143 | JGI IMG/M metagenome (GOLD analysis project Ga0099805, IMG submission 81143) | Coral microbial communities from Puerto Morelos, Mexico - Orbicella C B metatranscriptome (Eukaryote Community Metatranscriptome) | ecosystem: Host-associated > Invertebrates > Cnidaria >...
GTGGGAGTTGTTTCAGCGGCGGAGGGACAGGTATGGATGCAGGCTGTGTCCAGAACCAGTGCTCTCTATGTGTGTGTGTTACACAACATAAAAGAAAACAAAGCGCGGATGTGCCACCGAAAATGCCTGCACTGATTATATACAAAAGTGTGCCAGAAATATTTTCCTATTGAAGAAGTATCTGCACATTTATATACGCCGAGATGGCTGCCGCAAGATATTCGTCCGATGTTCTGCAAATGTTTTACGGACCAATACTGATGATGGAAAACAGAAACCAAAGTGAACCATTAGAACCAGAAAAACATCCATTGTATGACAGATTCCAAACATACCAATACAATTCCCCAGATCTTCATACTTGGAGAATGGATGTATCCGAAAGAAATCCAAACAATAAAGATCTTTTAAGGTTTGCAAGAGAAAATAAAGAAAAGTTCACTGATTTGGCTGAACAAGAAATCAAAAGGTTAAAAAGCGCAAAAGTAAGTTTTGCGCTAGAAGTAAACTTTTCAAGAGAAAGAGACAGAAAGACTCAAGAAGTAAAGCACTTTTTTCGTGATAAAATCAACCAACCGAACCTTTTCATGAGGCCTGATAAGGCCCAGATAGAGCAAAAATTTGACGAATTTATTGAAAACACGAAAGGAGAAATAGAGCACTGGTCAGAGAATGGATCAGGATGGGAAGTTAAAAGAATAACGATTGCATACGTTGATGTCGAAATCTATCATCCAATTCCTGGAGGAACCTATTTGCCTCTTCCAGCTTGGCTGGCAAATAAGAAGGCAATATTTAACGTGAAAAACATAGACAATGAATGCCTGAAGTGGGCTCTCAGAGCCGCTTTATTCCCCCCAAAAGATGGGAAGAACGTGCAAAGAACAAGCAAATATCCGGTTAACGACGGTATTAACTATGAAGGCATCGATTTCCCAACACTGATAAAACAGATAGACAAGCTTGAGGCCCGAAACAAAAACCTCGCAATAAACGTATTTGGCTGTGAAAACAATAATGTGTTCCCACTCAGGCTTAGCAACAGAAGAGAAGAAAAGAATGTGAAGCAGGTAAACCTGCTATTAATTGAGTCAGGGGGAACACAGCACTATTGTTGTGTAAAACGGGTGAGCGCTTTGCTGTTTGATAAATCGTTGAACAATAAAACCCACTATTGCTTGATGTGCTTATCATGCTCGAGAACCACAAAAACTATTGCAATGGTGTGAACGGCAGGCCGACAAGGATCGAGATGCCAGAGGAGGGGAAAAACACCCTTTACTTCCAAAATCACAAAAAACAGATGAAGATGCCCTTCATGGTTTATGCGGACTTTGAGGCTTTAGTCAGAAAGATTCCAGGCTGCAAGCATGGGCCAGAGAGAGAGAGCAAAAAAGCTACACAGAAAACTGAAAGGCATGAGGCATGCGGGTATTCTTACATGGTTGTGAGAAGCGACGGTGAAGTTTCAGGGTCAAAAGTTTACAGGGGCGCAAACGCAGTGGGAACGTTTTTAAGCAACACTCTGCAGGAAGAGGAGAAAATAAGAGAGAGTTTGGCCGTACCAAAGCAGATTGATATGATGGCCGAAGACTGGGAAAAATTCAAAAATGCAAATGATTGCCATATTTGTAACAAAAGTTTGATAAAAGACGAATTCTTAGACTCAATACCCGTCTGCGACCATAACACAGGCAGTTATTGCGGCCAAAGTCAAAGGTTGTTATTACTTGGCACTCAAAAAAATAAAATTTGTTGGGCCAAAAAGAGAAAGAAAAGAAAAAGACAAAATAGACAAATGGATTGAAAAAAATCAGGAAACATGTTTGTTCTGCGCAGAATCTTTGATGAAGAAAAACTTCAGAGATGCAGTAAAGGACCATTGCCACATAACGGGCAGGTACCGCGGAGCCGCGCACAGCGAATGTAATAAGAAATTGCAAATAAATCCCAAGACAGACCAAATACCAGTTGTATTCCACAACCTGAGGGGCTACGACACACACCATTTAATGCAAGCGATGTCGCAGCTGGAGAAAGAGGTGAAATGCATCGCCAACAACATGGAGAAATACATCACATTTTCAGTCGGACGTCTGCGTTTCATCGACAGCTTGAACTTTTTGCAAGGAAGCCTTGATTCACTTGTTAGCGCAACACCGAAGGAGTCATTGAAAATAACATCAACGATTTCAAAAGGCAGCGACCTGCTTTACAAAAAAAGGGATCTACCCTTATGAGTACATGGACTCATGGGAAAGATTTAGCGAGACAAGGCTTCGGGACAAAGAGAAGCTTTGCAGCAAGCTGAACGACAAGCACATAACAGACGAAGAGTATGCGCACGCGCAGACTGTCTGGGAGGCTTTTGAATGCAAAACGCTGGGCGATTATCACGATCTTTACATGAAAACGGATGTCGCCCTTTTGGTGGATGTTTTTGAGAACCTCCGAAACCTTTGCCAAGAGCAGTACGGATTAGATTCGGCGCATTATTACACATCGCCAGGCCTGAGCTGGGACGTGCTCTTGAAAAAGACGAGGGTCGAGCTTGAGCTATTCACAGACCTTGAAATGCATCTATTCGTGGAAAGGGGAATGCAGGGCGGAATCTCCATGGTAAGCAAGAGATACGCTAAGGCAAACAACCCGCTAGTACCAGACTATGACCCAAGCAAGCCAAAAAAATACATCATGTATCTCGACGCAAACAACCTTTACGGATGGGCAATGAGCAAGTCCCTCCCGAAAAGAGATTTCAAATGGAAACGTGTTATGCCCACAGAGGAGGAGATCCTAAAGAAAAAAGAAAACGCAAAGAATGGTCGGATTCTTGAGGTTGATCTTGAATATCCAGCAGAACTGCACGAGGAGCACAACGGCTATCCCCTGGCGCTGGAGACAAAGGCCGTGAAAAAGGAATGGATGTCGGAAACCAAAAGAGGATGATGGAAGACCTGGAGCTGAAACCCCCGGACAGCAAGAAACTGCTGCTGACGCTTGAGGACAAAAGCAAATATGTTGTGCATTACAGAAACTTGCAGTTTTATCTGAGGCAGGGCATGAAACTAAAGCGCGTGCACGGGGTGTTGGAGTTCGAACAAGAATGCTGGATGGAGCCGTACATCCGGATGAACACAGAATTTAGGAAAAACGCAAAGAGCGACTTTGAAAAGAACTTTTACAAGCTCATGAATAACTCAGTTTTCGGCAAAACCATGGAAAATCTGCGTAACCATGTTGACATAAAAATAGTGCGCACCAATGAGACAAAGAAAATAAGGAAACTGGTTGCCAGCCCTTTGTTCTCAAGGCACGTTTTCTTTTCAAACGACCTGGTCGGAATCGACATCCAAAAAAGCAAGCTGCTTCTCAACAAGCCGGTCTACACGGGGATGACGATCCTTGACAACAGCAAGATCCTGATGTACGACTTCTTTTACAACGAGCTAAAAAAACAATATGGCTCAAGGTGCGAGCTCTTGTACACAGACACCGACAGCCTTCTGCTTGAGATTGAAACGGATGACGTTTACAAAGACATCAAAACGAACAAAAATCTGTATGATACGAGTGACTACCCAAAGGAGCATCCACTCCACTCAAACACCAACAAAAAGGTCTTGGGCAAAATGAAAGACGAATGTCCCGGAACCCCCATAGCAGAGTGTGTGTGTCTGAGACCGAAAATGTACTCTATCTTGAAGGCGGACGAAAAAAATATCAAAAAAGCAAAGGGCGTAAAAAAGAGCATTGTCAAGAAACAAATAATGCATGAACAGTACAAGGAAACGCTTTTTGGTGCGAAGCAGCTAAGGCACGGAATGAACATTCTTTGAAGCGAGGGACACGAGATCTACGGCATGCATCTTAACAAAATTTCGCTTTCGCCATTTGATTCAAAGCGATCGATAGGCGAAGACGGTTTCCATACAAAAGCTTACGGGTACACCAACATGCATATATTGCCAACATTAACAGATGATGAACTTAGAGAGTTGGAAGCCGAAGTTTCAAAGTTGCTCTGGGGGTAATTGTGTGTTTGGAGGGACAACCAGCAGTTCTTCACGCACAAAGCTGCGCTTGGGACCGTCACACAAATAGTAGAGAACGGGTTGATCCAGTTTGGTAAAAGATCTTTCAATACTGTAAACTTTCAAAGACCAGATTGGGTCTGTGGCTCTTTTTACACCGCCTTCAAGCTCTCCAGGCTGGTAGAGATAACAAACTTGGGCAAGAGAGGGGAGTATTTTTTCGCTTTTTCCAACAGGCCTTGAATAAGATGTTGATGGCCTTGCATAAACAGCTTTTTGTTTGATGGCAACGGCGGGTTTCTTGCCGATAAGGTTTGTTACCTCGTTCAAAGCCGAAACAACCTCTGAAAGTCTTTTCACCCAGGCAGTGGACTGCTGGCCCTCAATGAGTTACATTTCCATGGCGTACTGGTGGCCGAACAAGCGCTCAGCCAGGGTGTGGTTGAAACGTTCAACAATGGCCTGGTCACAGTGAATGTCAACGTGCCCGCGCCGGATATATGTTTTGTGCTTTTCCATCTCTTTTGTGACAGCGCCCATGAATTCGCGCCCGGGGTCAACCTGCAGCATTTGAGGCCATTTCAGAGGCGAGCGCTTGTAAATCTTCTGAAAGGCCTGGGCAACCTCATCAGAATTTTCAGGTGTTCGGCCTCTTTGTAGCGGCTGGCCACGTTGACAACGGTCAGCGCGTATTTGAAAACTTTGCGCCCACGGGGTAGTTTGTCGTGCAGCAGAAAAAGAAGGTCCACCTGGTGGACCGAGTTGGGTGCGGGAACGTCGAATTTCAGCCCAGGAATTCACCTGGGCGCGGGGAGGAATATCTGCCAGAGCACTTGCTTGATCAGCCACTTTTTTGTGGTTTCCTCAGGTACCTTGGCGGCTTCGGCTAATTTTTTGATAGCGGCGATACCTTTCCAGTAGCCCCCGGGGCCGTAGTATATCTTTGCGAGTTTGGCGTCCATTGGTACTATAAGAAGGAGTTAAAAAAGTTTAAAGGAACCGGAAGGCTACGTAGCCCAGAGCGAGCCCACGAACATTAGTTCACCATTTTTTCTGCTGCTCGCTCAGCTGATAGAAATCTGAGAACTTGGGCTCTTTGGGGGTATCATTCGTTTGTCAGGATGCGGCTGGTTGTAGAGTTTGAAGGCGTAGTCAGTGTTGGTGAAGTTCTGCTTGGCCTCCTTTGTTTCAGCGTTAGTCGCAATCCAGTCTAGAAGTTTGGTGCGGTCGCGCGTGTATTTGGCATAAGCCACTTGATACGCCTTGAGGGCTTTGTCATGGCATTTTGTTTTCTTCGAGTGCAGTCTTGCCACCCCCGCCAATCACCCTCGCCAGATAATTTCCGCCGATAGAAGCCGTGGCGTTCAATACAGCCCCGTCAACCATAATCGTGATGCTTGCCATGGTGTTATATATATCGGAAGCTTTTTTCAAATCATTAATTTCAGATGCTGGTGGGAAGGATTTTTTGGTCCTCGAGGTACTCTTTGAGCGCAATGCTACCCGCCACGATGGCGGTGAACTTCACGTAATTCATCGCGATGCTGCTGGGATCAGAAGTAAAATTCTCTTTTGTAACCTTTTTTGCAGCCCAGCCGATGCCAGCAGCTAAGCCAGTGATAGTAGCGGCATCAATGACGGTCTTGACAAGCTTATTGTTCTTTTCGGACATGGTGCGTTCGATATTAGGAAAGAAACAAAAGTTTAAACCACATTAATTTATATCTTCTTCTTCATCTTCTTCATCTTCTTCGTCTTCTTCTATTCTTATTTTTCTTATTTCTTCTCCGTCCTTATCAAAATATTCTGAACACAAAAGATCACGGACTGTATGAAAAACCTTTACGTTGAAGTCGTACCATAATATTGAAATGCTGTGGGAATCTGGGGAACATCAACTATTAGCATGTTGATATATTTCACTAGGAAAAGTTTAAATCATTTTTTTTAAACCTTTTGGCTGTGTCGCGCGAGCAGGTTCTGGCTCAACAAGCGAGGGCTCAGGGGCGGGCTCAGGCGTTTTCTTTTTGGCGAATACAACCTTGAGCTCTTCCCGTTTAAAATAAATCCCAACCAGTGAAACGACTAAGCTGCCAACAGCAAGCCATTGGGTGGTGCTGAGGCTGCCATTTTTTTCTCTGCTGCACTTTTGGCTTTCGTCTTCTGTAGTCGGGGCTGGCTCAGAGGCCGCTGTGGTGGCTTTTGCCTTGTTGTTCGCAATATAAGCCTCAGCGGCTTTTTTCTGTTGTTCCCAGGCCAGCCACGTTCTTTCAGCAACCATTTTTCCAGCAGCCACACGCTTGGGATTTTTTACGCGCTGCGCTGTCGTTGTTGCAGTTGGAGTTGTCGCTTGCTGTGTGATATCGGCGGCAGGTGCTGTCTGGGTCTCACCCTGCGAATTTGCCGTGACGACAGGTGCGCTCTCAGATTTTTTGGTAGACATTCTGAAACAAATGCGTATGCTGAGCAAATAATTATAATAATGCTGAGCAATACTGTGGTCGTTCTGCAATCACTCAGTGGGCGTTGAGGATTGCTGTTGAGGAATTTCTTCCAGTTTTGCTTTGTCCCTTCTCTCCAAATGCGAGTTAAAATCAATATGTTTTGTGGTGATCAGCACTGCGTTGGCCGCAGCAAGAAACCAGCCACACTTCAAAGCAAGGTTGCCGGCCAGATTGGAGAGCTCTTTGTTTATGATGTAGTCGTTTCTGAGTTCTTTTTGGTAAGCATCGATGTCTATGATTTTAATGGTCATTCCAACCACTTTGGATGCAAGAAAAATAAAGCTGTCGATCAAACTTTCTGTTGTCTCTGAGCCCACATATGTCTCGTACCTTTTGGTGTATTTCTCGACCTCTTTGTCTCTCAGGCACTTCACCTGCTCGTGGGTTAACTGCACTCCAATGGCCTCTTTGGCTTTGCCTTTAGACACCAGCACGGCCAGCTGCTCACGAAGAGCAGGAATGTCAGGTCCGGGGGCGGTTGGAACTATGCCACCTGCTGGACCACTCGGCAGCTCGGGCTCGGTTTGAAGTAGGTTCATAACTTCTGCTAATGCGGTCTCTTCTTCAGCCATTGTTCAAGGCTATATATTCAACTTTCATTTTTTTATTCAAAATAACTTTACCCCGTAGGGGTGGCGAAGCGAGAACACGAGATAAGAGAACTTTCTCTCTTTCAGCTTTGAAACCAGACCTTTGTACTCATCCTGAGAGAGTTCGCCAGCGTAATCATCAAAAATGGCTTTCGTGGTCTTGGCCGAGGGGGTGTAAAAGAGAACGATCGCCGCCACGTTCTCCCGGAAGGAAGCTGTTATGCCGGTCATCTTCTGAGTCAGCACCCAAATGCTGATGCCCATATGTCGAGCAGAAAAGGCGAGATTCACCAGCTTGCCTGTACGCCCTTTCACATCTTTGGAGGCTGTGCAATCATTGAATATTATGAACGTGTTGGTGCCCTCAAAAAGCCATCTCACTAGCTTCAATCATTTTTCCACGTCGTGTTGCTCGCATACTATCACATTCATTCTTGGATCATTTTCACCAATTCAGTGGTAGGTCTTGTTCTGCACGAATGTCGGGCAGATGAGCACGATGTAGTCGAACTTGAAGCGGAAAGGGCCGTAGATCTGGTCTACTGCAAACCTTGATTTGCCTGAGTTAGTCGGCCCCACAATGAGAGCGTTGAAGGGTATCTTGCTTGGGTCCATGTTCATATTCAATTCTGCACAGAATCAAACTGTCTGTCCATAATGTTGAACTGGGAGTTGGAGATGACGAATATGTGGCAGTTCATGTTTCCTGAGCCTTCGGCTTTCTGCTCGATTTCCAGCTGGACACCATCTGTACTGTTCACAATGCGCGTGCCGCTTCCATACATTGACTGATCCGCCATGGAGGGCATATCAATCACAAGCCCGAACTTATCACCGGTGTAAAAATTTTCCAAATTCATATGCTCAGTTTTATTTTTTTCCTTCACAAAGAAGCGTTGGGCCTCTTCCCACATGTCCTTGCCTTCGTCGCCGTTGTTGTAAACCATTTTGGGTGAGCCGTTGATCGTGACGCTGACTTTAGTCAGATCTGGGAAGATGTATTTTTCTGAATCTCTGGTGCCATCAACATACGGCTCTATGAACAGTAGCAGGATTGCTTTTAGTGACCTTTTTTGGGCATCGACTTTGATGTTGAGCCTCGTGTCGGTGTGTTTTTTGAAGATCACCACTTCAGAACGCATCACGTGGTCATAGGCGAACTCTTTGCTGCTAGAGTAAACGCTGTGCGCCTCGTCTGCCAGAGTCTTGCTGCAGATCATTTCATACTCGAGCTGGATGTTGGTCAGCTTGTATTTCAGCTGGGTTGAATCAGAGCCTCTGACCACATGTTCAGTTTCAGCAAGGGTTACTTCGAATACGAGGTTGTTGTAAAGGGCCTGGGGGTAGAAAGCGCCGTGGTCAGTTACGATCTGATGGTCAAGCCTGATCCGGTACTTGCTTCCGTATACCTCTTTAAGCTTGTTTTCAGCGTCGATGCCCGAGGTTTTCTTGTCTCCCGCGCCTGAGCGGATCTTGCATAGATCCTCGCTCTGAATCCCTTCGAGGATCATGCCGTCTCGCTTTTCCTGCAAAAGGAAAAGGTCATCAAAGATTTTGTAGATGCCATATCCCACCGTGTCTTGCAGGGTATTGCCTCCAAACTTCATGACACTTCACTGACACTTCTTATCAGGAAGAAACCCCTTTGCTCAGTAATTTCATTCATCTCGATGACAAACCGGCCCTGATTGAAAGGGCAAGAGAAAAAATCAGAAGATGGTTCCCGAAGGTAGACTTAAAAAAATTGGGCCCAATCGGTTTCAGCAAAAAAGGTAATGAATCTGAGATCGTTTCATTTGGCCCCAGTGGGGGTGACTACAAAATTTTCAAGATTGGCCACAAAGGGTTACAAAAAACTTTCACAGATGCAAAAAAAGCAGCTCTGGGACCAAGAGCTGAAGACATCATAGTTGAAGACCGCGACACCATCAGAGAACAACACCAAAGACTGATAGAGACAGAGACCCAACTACAACAGGCGGAAACACTCTCTTCGCAAAGAGAAGAAGAAAAGAAAGAAGTGGAAGTTCTGAGGCGTAAAATCGTGCAAACTAATGTTCAGATTGATGCCATTCAGGATAAACAAGGTTTCAATATTGAAAGTGAAGCAGAGCTGCGTAGGCTGAAACAACTGAAAAAGAACTATCAAACCGATCTTGAAAACAAGAAAAAAGAATTGGACTCGCTTACAAAAAAAGCAAGAAACATAGAAAAAGAACAAGCCAACGTTGACAGACTCAGGGCCAGCCTCGCAGCAAAAGGAAGTGAAACAAACACCATGGAAGAAAGGCTCAACCAAACAAAACCGTTGGACAACGTGAAAGAGCAGGAAAGCGAGCTGGAGTGCCAAAACGAGGAAGACCAGGTAATCCTCCAAGATGAGAATGCCTCGCCCTCCGACATACAAGCCGCAGAAGGCAGAGTGGCAGAAAGAAATGAGGAGCTTGCGCGTTTGCAAACTCAGATTGCGGAAAGGGAAAGGGCGCAGCCTCTCTCGGAAAGGGTCAAAGAGATCTTCAAAAAATACGGGACGGTCACTGCAATTCTTCTAGCCACGGGGGTCACAATCGGCACTGTCGTGGGCTCAATCACTAACGCTTTGAAAGCCACCGGCAAAGATTTGGGGAAAGGCCTGAAAGATATTGGCTCTAAACTCGCTTCTATTCTGCCCGGGCTGATTGGCTCGATTGTGAGCTTTCTATTCAAAGCCGCCGGCCAAGTCATCGGGTTTCTGGCAGAGCACACCTGGCTGCTTGTTCTCGCTGCGGTGGCGTTTTTGTTCGAAAAATATTTTAAGAAGCAGCAGTAGCTTGCCGCCAACCATGAACAGCAAAGCCGATAAGCCTACTACACTGACAATTACCGACATTTTGTTTATTTCATGTTGCGGTGTTTTATCTGGAGCCTTGGGCTCTATTTTTTGCGCCGTTGGCTGTGCTTGCTGAGTTTCGGACGAAGCTGATTTTCTTGATTCGGCTGTTGCAGCTTTGTGAATCGGGTTGGAAGGATGGCTGTTGGGAGGGTTAATTTTTGACGGGCTGCCTGCCATGAGTTTGAGCGCAGCTTTTTTTGTCTCCGGGTTTACCTCGTTGTTGACACCAAGTTTCATCCCGGAGACCGCCTGTTTCAGCTTGTTGTTGTAACCGATTGTGCTTTTGGTGTTGATTATCATTTGCGCGGGCATAAGCCAGGCCATGGGGGCTACAGCAAGATTGAGCCTAACCTTTGCTTGATCCACTGCGAGCTGGTACCTTTGCACGCTCTTGGCCAGGTCGGGCTGTCTGATCGCGTCTTCCATCAGCACCAGGAACTCGCTCTGTGCTTCTTTCGCCCGGCCACCAGAGCTGAGAATGCTACTTCTCACATTTACATGTGCGCCCAGGATGCAGTAAACGAAAGCCTCGATTGACTGATTTATTCTCAACAACCCTGACTGCGTCAAACCTGATGCTGTGTTTGGTGCAAACCAGTCCGATTGGGTATCAGAAGCGGCCCCCGGCTCGATGAAATAAATCAGGTTTCCTTTTATCGCTTTCCCTCCTTCATCACTGAATTTGTTCCATCACAGGTATAGGTAGTCAGTTTTCGACGCACCGGACGCGTAAACGTAAACGCTTCCCAGACCGTGGTTTGGCTCGTATATGAAGCGAAAATCGCTCGAGGGGTCTATGCCGAACTCCCTGCATAGCCTTTTGTACGAAGCAACGTCATAATGATTATTGAATTCGCTGAAAGGCGGATCTCCGGGCAACACGCTTATGCTCTGAATTCCTCCAAGCTGGTACAAAATGCGCCTGACGGTGAAATACACGTGGAAGGTGAAAAAAGCTCTTATCTGCGGGGGGAGATTTATCCCGTTGTCAAAGATTTCACGAGAAATTCTGCACCCTTGTGTCGTGCAGAAAACCGGAAAGTTCAGCTGTTGCGGCCAATATTTCATGTCAGGCCCTCCTAACCAGTGTTTTGATTCGGTTCCAGAAGTGTGCCTGAGTTTGGTTTTTTGAAATATTTCTCGGAATTTTGTCGTGAAATATTGGTCAGGCGTGATGTAGATTTCGGTGTTGAATATTTTCTTCAAGCTTGGCGCTTTGCTGTCGAAAGGTTCTGCAGGGATTGCCAAAGAAACTTTTGAACCAAGTGGCGACAATTGATAAGGAAAACCACCGCTTTCTCCCAAACCAAGTGCTTCTTTCATTTCCGCACTCCAATACCGCCTGTCTGAGCCGAAGACACTTTGAAACGAGCCTTCGCTTTCTTTGAAAAACACCTCTGCGGTTGCGTTGTTTTTCTCGTCGACGCTTTCTTGTGAAACGAACCGGCTTTTGTCCACTTTTGGAAAGTGGTTTAAAAAATTTGTCCACGCCTTTTTCTTCGCGGCATCCGCTTTTTTCGCAAAAACTCAGGATCTTTCCACAAATTCGCCATTGTATTTGAACACAATTTTTTTGTTAAATATAAAATGGTTGTTCTCACTATTGTCACACAAGAAAACAGCAAGACTATCTATTTTGAAGAGCCGATACCAAAAGTACATTTCATGAAACTCATATCTTGTAGTTTATTCAACAGCTGGGACAATTTGAAAAGAGAAGGTTCAGCCACCTTGGAGATAAAGACAGAGATAAAGCTGTATCAATCAGTAAAATAATCCCAGGGCATTACAGTTTAGAAAGGATGGCAAAAGAAATAGAAGGTCTGTTCGGCAAATATGGCTATAAACAGTTGGAAACATCAATAAATCAACCTGTTGGCCAGCTTGTAATCAGAAATTTTGGACAAAAACCGATAGAACTTGATCGTGATTTAGCCAATTTTCTTGGTATTGGGTGAAAGTTGCATACTTTTACATTTGTAAAAAGGTTTACAGCTCCAATGACATATTTTATTCATTGTGATCTGATCGACAAAGAACAAAATCTGTTCAATAGAAAAAGGTCAGATCTCTTAGCCCTGTTTGATGTGAAAGGGGAGCCTTTTGAAAAGGTAAGCTACAATGGTTCTCCGCAACAGGTTTTGCGTGACTGCTCTACAGACACGTTTATAAAAAGCATCACTATTAGCGTCAAAGATGAAAATGGCAAACTCTTTGATTTCAAGGGCTTACCGCTTCTTTTTGAATTAGAGTTAAATTAAATTTCTTTATATACAATGTCTTCAATAAATCTGTTGCCTTCCGCTCCTCCTGCCGAGATTGAAAGAAGAATCTATCCAAGCCTTCCCGAAACGACAAATGCCGAGAATTTCCGGCTAACTGAAATAAGTAAAATTGAAAAAGAAATATCTGTTGAGATTGAGCATTACAGGTTTGTGTTGAAAAAATATAAAAAAGCCCGGAAAGAGATTCACTATTCCGTGGTTGGCCTTGGCGCCGTCACGGCAGCTCTGTCTTCTGGGGCTGTTGCAACATCACTCACTGGTGTTGGAATTGTTATCAGCGCGCCTGTTGCCGCGATAGCAGCTTTGTCTGGCGCAGTTTCCACTGGCCTGTCCGTTGTCAACAAGAAGCTTGAACGCAAAATTAATAAGCACTCGAGAATCCATTCTCTGGCTATTGCAAAACATGATTCGATAAACAGGTCTGTCTCACAAGCTCTGAATGATAATTGTGTTTCTGACACGGAGTTTCAACTGATCACACGTGAAATATATCGCCAACTTAAAGAGACTTTACCATCGAACTTTGCGCAAAAACAAACAAATCCACGCCAGCCAGATCTTACTGTCACACGTGACGTTGAGTGACAGGTCACACAAAAGGTCAAAAGCCCTGTCGGGGTGCTCGTTGGCTGTTCTTGCCTAGCCCCAGCTAGGACTTTCCCGCCGCTGACAAGGCGGCTGTCGATTCCCATTTTACCTGTGGGAACGAGGTTTGAGATCCTGAGGGACCTCTGAGCACCCCCCAGTCTCCACTGGGCCAGGGCGGGTTCACCCGGGGTTATCGCCGTGGACAGCCTCACCCCATACCCCTGACAAGCGTCTGTACGTGCCATATTAGGAATCAGAGGGGGCCAACCTCACATCCAAAAGCACCTTCATTTGCTTGCTGATAGATAGTATAATGCTGCAAGCTATATATATTGATCCATTTGCCTCTCCTATCACCTGTGGTGTAGCTTCTCTGTCCTTTGCCTTAATTTTGCAGTATTTTCACACATACGCATGTGCTTTTGGGTGGCGAGATGATGTCATGCTTGCTATAATTAGAGATTGGCTGAATAAATTATATCCCAACAGCACTTCTGAAGGCCATAATGATTGTGCTTTTCCACGTGATTTGCTTTATTTTCATGGAACTTTCTACACCTGTTTGGCAGAAAGAGGCCAGTCAGATAACATATCAAGTCGTTGAAGCCATGCGAGAAGCAGAGAAAACTTAAACGGGCTCGATTGAGTCCCGTGTTCAAGGAATATCACATGTTACGATCGATCGAACGCTGTGATCAAATCTTGCTATTTTCTCGTTTCCTCCTGCTCGCTTCACTTAGGCAGCTTCTGTGGTAAAAAAATAACTTAAAGTGCGTTGACTGAGCGTATTTTTTGTGTAATTCTGTTCTGGTTCGTTTTTTTCGGCCCAAACAAAAAAATCTTGAGTTGTCCTCCATGTTTTTCAGTACTGCTCTTCCAAGGGCCTGGGAAATATTTGGTACCTGAGTCTTTCTGAGAAAAATGTCACGCGACTCACAGATTTCAAAACAAAACTATTGCTTCGAACGAAGGTTAATATCGTCGCCGCTCAGTAAAATTTCTGAAAGATTTCGGCACAGTCGTTCTCGGCATGTATGGGGTAGCTGATATAGTGTTTTACTCCATTTTTATAACACTCGAAACAGATTCCTTTTAGGCCACAGAAGTTGCATTTACGGCAAAACATGACCTTTACAATTCTTGATCGTTTTTCACAGAAGGGTGCCTCTTCAATATCATAATGTATCTCATCCCAACCCATTTCCTTTTTTTCCCTTCTTTTTATTGCAAGATACTCCTTGTAAATTATCTCGCAAAGCTCTGGAGGGAGGTTTTGAATGGCCTCGGAAAGTTGACAGTTGTTCTGCAAATGTTTTACGGACCAATACTGATGATGGAAAACAGAAACCAAAGTGAACCATTAGAACCAGAAAAACATCCATTGTATGACAGATTCCAAACATACCA
>Ga0099805_1163532_pt1 | contig 13787 bp, 10 predicted proteins | sample OrbCnscriptome_2_FD_81143 | JGI IMG/M metagenome (GOLD analysis project Ga0099805, IMG submission 81143) | Coral microbial communities from Puerto Morelos, Mexico - Orbicella C B metatranscriptome (Eukaryote Community Metatranscriptome) | ecosystem: Host-associated > Invertebrates > Cnidaria >...
CCACTGTGCCTTATGTTAGAGCTCTCTCATCGTGCTCTGGTTACGGCACTTTGATTGACCACAGTGGCCTTTGGATAATTTTTGGCCCTTTTTGCATGACAGCTCTTCCCAGTTCAAGTCTTTTGTTAAGGGAGTGTTTAAGCTTCCTTGTATAGAAGACCTCTTGTTGGAAGGTCCCGGCCAGAGGCAAATTTACAAGGTGCATCCCTCGGTCTTCAGTGGTTGCCAGAGATTTAGAATGTTAGCCTTACAGGTAGATTTTAGGTGAGCTTTTGTCATCCTTGGTTACCATGCATGTCTCTTTTCTTTCTTTCTACTTCTCAGCTTCTCATTGCTGATCTTTTAGTTCAGCCTCGTTGTGTTTTGCCTGATTTGGCAGTGTCATTTTGGTCAGTAGTTTGACCTCCATTTGTTTTGCACCTTTTGCCTGATTTGGCATTGTCGTTTTGACCGTATGTGTTTTGGGCTAAATTGTTTTTATGCCGCATTTGCTATTTCATTGTGTTTTTCTGATTTGGCAGTATCTCTTGGGCTGTTTTGATGTTTTTTATGGCATCTCATTTTCTGTTTGTATTACGTACCTCCTTTTTTATGTTATTCTACCTTTTGCTTTTTGCAGAGAATGTGGCACATGCAGCTACAACAGTTAATCTGACCCAAGAGCCTACACGCATCAAGACCATAAAGTTGACAGAAGCAATTGACTGCGAACAGTTCAGCGATGCTGCGAAACTATTCAGAGTGACCGCCCTCAGCCTAAAGTTTATCAGAAATTTAAAGGCAGCAAGAAACCGGAGAAGAGAGCCGCAAAACAGAAAACCATCCTTGATGGTAGATGAGAACAGTAAAGCAAGGGGCCTATGGATTTGCGAAATACAGGAACCTATGAAGTACTAAAAGAATTTTGAGAACCTAAAGCAACAACTCGGTTTGCTCAGTGAAGAAGATAACATTCTGAGGTGTAAAAACAGACTGGGGAACGCTCCACTGGACATGGCAGCATGTTACCCTATTCTGTTACCAAGATGACATCACGTGACAAGACTGATCATGGAAGCCTGTCAAAGAAAGGTGAATCATGGAGAAGTAAAAGAAACACTCGCAGAATTGAGAAGTGAATATTGGGTCTCAAAGGGCAGACAACTTGTGAAGAAAATGCTTCATCAGTGTGTTATCTGCAAGAAACTAGAAGGAATGCCTTACAAGGCCCCCAAGAGCTGATCTACTTAAAACAAGGGTCACTGATATCACTGCCTTCACACACATGGGAGTTGATTTCGTGGGGCCGTTATTTGCAAAGACCACCAGAGGTACAGCCAAAACTTATATCAGCCTATTTACATGTGCTATGTCAAGAGCGATACACCTGCAACTTCTCCCAGACTTATCCTCAGAAGCATTCATTAGAGGCCTTCAATGATTTTCTGGAAGATGAGGGACACCAACCTCCATAACATCCAACAACGCCAAAACGTTCAAGCGAGCCAATAAAGACCTTGCCCAGCTATTCAGAGACAGGAAAGCCCAAGATTTTGCCGCCAACTAAGGCATCACTTGAAACTTCAATCTAGAGAAAGCACCATGGTGGGGAGGATATTATGAGTGTATGATCCAGTTAGTCAAGAGAAGGCTTCGCAAGATCCTTGGAAAGGCGCAGCTGTCATATGAAGAACTTCTTACAGTCTTAATCGAAGTAGAGGGAGTACTCAACTCACAACCCCTTACACTGTATGTTCATCTACCCTGAAGTCACGGAAGAGCCATTAATGCCATCACACTTGGTGATTGGGAGACGCCTGAACACTCTTCCGCCTCCAAACTACAACAAAAGGTGTGACACCCTGGCAGACACAGAACATTTTCGGAAACAATGGACCAAAGAATACCTTATCGGGCTGAGGGAGTTTCACCATTGTGGTACCCAGGGAGACCATGACAGGAAGATCAAGACCAGAGACGTGGTTTAGATACACAGTGAAAAATCTGCCATAATGGAATTGGAGACTAGGAGAGGTCACAGCGCTAATCAAGAGCAGGGATGGTTGCAAACGAGGTGCTGTGTTATGAGTAGTAAGCAAGAAGGGAAAGCATTTAAAGCTATGCAGACCAATACAGAAGCTTGTCCCACTAGAAGTCAGCACACGAAAGCCACCCAAAAACAGAAATGTCGGAGCGGTTCAACAACCCAAACTACGCCCCGAAACTTCAAGACCCCCAAGATGAGCAGCAGCAGCCACCACAAACATGATCAGAAGACTTGTTGACCAACAATGAGCGGTTGGTCAAGGGGGGAGTGTCAAGAAAACCGAGCCTACTGAGCCTACTGAACAATGAAGAGACATTAGAGCAACCATTTTTTAGACATGTATTGTTGAAAGATTGACACTAACATAATGCGTAGCTAGAATTTCATAATCACAGGAGTTAAACGCGAATACTGTCTTTAAGGAATAGAATCGAGCCTTACTGTAACAGAAGGAATCAAGCCAATTAAAATTCTTACACTTTGGAAATGACTGACTTTTTAAGCTTTGTGAGTAACCAATCAGGCCCCAGTTGTTCAAAGGCTGGGGCCAGATGACTTTCTCTCAAAACAAACAATACAAGTCCATGCACTGAGTGATAGTGGATAGTGGGAAATTTAAAACATCCAGCATCTGAAAAGTTTCCATCAATAGATAACATGGCCAGTAAAACAAGTCATTAACTGAGCAAACTGAGTGATATCCAGCAGAACACAACTGCAATTTCAATCTGTAATAGCTTACTTTGTGAATAATTTGAGTCTATATAAGGTGGTCACTTATCCACTGGTTACCCATTTTCATCTCGTGAATAACTTATCAGTTGCAGCTTGCCGAAGTAGTAAGATTTCAGTTGCAGTAATCTGAAGGTTGTGGGTTTGAATCCTGGTGAGGGAACTTTTTTTCACATGAGCTAGTAAAGGGTGGTTTGCATTTATATAGGCATTGGAAAATAGAAATGTGCAAGCTAAATGCGAAAGATCAGTTCATCACTTTGCAAGCCGTTTTACTCAGAATGGTTGGAATACACTGGTCAGCGGATTTACCACAAAATGTTTATGAGCCACTGAGTGACTGAGCTAGTGATTTTTTTCCTCACGTAACTGCTATAACTCCACCTAGCTATGCTGTCACAAGTTACTTAAGTAAGTTTATTGAATCAAATTATGGTTAGATAGTTCCATACTCAGATCATTCCATAGTAAAATCAGGTTGTTCCACCAAAAAGTGAGGTTGTTAAACAATATAGCCAGTTAATTCCACTGATAATAGGTCAAGAAAACAATCTCACAGAATGAAAATGTAATGAAATCCATCCAATGCTTGGTTTAGTTGAAGGTACGGCTTAATAGAAATGCGTTTCCTTAGCTTCTTACCCGACTGTATTCAAGCAAACTTCATCACGTCCCAGTTTGAAAGTATTCTTGCAAAAACATTTCTTTCCCTCGCAGAAACTGCCCCATATTTAAATCTCCAAGTGTACCTGTCACGGTTATGTTGCACTTGATAAATTGAATTTATCAAAAACTTAAGTTGTTTATAAGAGACATAGCTTCAAGTTCAAGGTCTAGAATGCCCTAGATACATTTACTCTATTGATCCTGAAAACAGTTTATTATTCTTTTTTTTGTTATTTTAGTAAATTATTGAATTAGTAAATAACTAATTATTTATGTGTTTATTCATGTCTATATTTGTCTGGTTGCTTAATACAGTATACGACTGAGAAAATTTCGTCATTGTGATTGGCAGTCATTTTTAATTTACACTGCAGAGCAAGTTTGTAACTTTCTTGGTCATATAAAAATCAAGTAATTGTATCAAAGGTCAAGCAATTAATGATCAACATTACCCATGATAATTGGAATTTTTGCTGCACTTGCATTAAGGCTCACGATGCATGCAATTATGAGAGAATTTTCAGTTTCAGTTCATGCTCTACCTGTGGTTTATTTTTTTTTGTCGGTGACCAGACCCCAACTCCCTCTCTGCCAAATTTTGAGTCACACAACATGTGATGTTTATTCGCCAAAAGCTGTTGAAACATTAATACATGGACAATTTTACGTATATTGCTTTCTTTGTTGTGGGTAAAATATATTTTCTTTTGGTTTTATCAAAGAGTTGGATTCAAAGGGAATAATAAATACGCTAAAAAAGATATCACGTCAGCCATGGAATGCGCTGACGTGTTGCGGCACATGTTGATGTGTTTACTTTGCAAGTTTATTTTGCCAGAAGCGAAGGTCATTAATTTATTTGCAATTTTGCGAGTATTTCTTGTGGCTTTAGGCATTGAAGTAAATTCTTTGGCTGTTTCATCGCAGCGAGTTAATAGATCGGAAGGAAAATTAAATATTTGCAAGCCGAGCAAAGAACTTGTCAGAACATGCAAGGATTACATCATTGGTCGGGAAATAACCACCATACTAAAGATAGCCGCGACTAACGTAATTCTTGAATTAGTGACTCGTGTGACTACTTTGGTAGCCCTTTACTCATTGAAAAACCAGTTAAATTTAATCTGACTTTTAATAGTGTTATTATTGTTGCGTTCATATCGTTCATGCCCTTACATATTCCGAAGAAAGTTCCAGATTAAGAACATTACGTCATTGGAGATTTCATAATGGCTACGAGTACGACTGATGGTGCAATAATACAGTTTGTGTTCATCAAGTGATGTGGTGTCTACAGTTATCAATGAATCATCAAGGACTGCTTTGGAATGTGCACTCCGTTGCGACTGTAGTGCTAAGAAAACAGTTAAATTTTAAAAGCGCGGTTATAAGACCTAACAGATCTTCTTGTTTTAATATCAGTTGTAGTGCAAATCCACAATTGTACTCATCATTCATGCAATTACCAACATAGAGGAACCTGATTTGTAAAGTGAAGGAAACTTGATTAATTTATGAAATTAAAGATATTACCTTGAGCTAGAGTGTCAGACTGTACATCTCCATCATAATTCTTTGCAGCCCAAACAAATCCACCAGGCGACTTGAGGGCATATGCCACCTAATGAAATTAATTCAAATGGTCAAGCATGTAACCTAGTTGACATAAAAAAATATCATCTACTTAACAATTTTAGAACTTCATGTCTCTCAATGTTTATATGATTTGTTTCCTGACAAACTGTAAATTGTTTGTAAGCAGATTTTATTTTTTTGATGAAAACAAATTATATTATTTTACATGTTCATCACACATCAGGTAATTAAAAGTCTAATCTAAACATTTTAAAATACTAGTACAAAAACAACAACGGAAACAAAGGTCTTGTTTCAATTGCACAGATGTTAAGTCGCCCTATGTTTCATCATGCGATGGGAATGGGTGCTGACTCAAAAACAGTGCTCCTATAATTTCATAACCCCAATACTAATCCTCACAGCTCATTGTAAATTATTTTTGCAACAAGTTAATCGTGCAAAAATGAAGGGTTTGTGAGAGTCCAAGTCATAACTTTGCCAAAACTGAAAATTACAAAGAACATTTCAAATGCTGATTTGTATTGACAAACAGTTACTTGGAAAATTGGGGCTACAGATTTTAATTTTACACACTCATATTTTGCAAAGATACATCCTTTGAGATCCAACATCATATTGCTGAATTGTGTAATCTCACGTACATGTTTATTCTATAGCACACTACTATTACAACATGTGGAGGCACATCAGCCTCCTGGTGTACAGCCACAATTGAACGGATGAACACACCACTCCTCTTTCACACTGAATTTTCTAACTTGTGTTGATTTTACATGTGATGATTTTACATCAAGCAAAATTCTACTCCAACTAGATGTACGTCCACTCAATTTGTATTACATCAACATTCTAAAGTCTTCCGGGACGTCTGCATGTGTGCCTGTATCATGAGATGTATGACGCATCGGCTTGTCCATCCTCCTCCATTTGTGGTAACCCTTTAAATTTCTTGAGGATCCTTGTTTATTTGGACTTACAAGGGTTTCTCATCTCTTTGAACCTCAGTGGCATCTAATAGAAGAAATCTATCACTGAGAATTTGCCCTTTGTGCTCTTTTAATAAGTGAAGTTTCTGTAGTGGTCTGTTGATCATTCCTTCCTTGGTTTTCAGCATGACTGCATGAATTCTTTTGTCTTTTACAGGAAAGGTTTTTGTAACTTTTCCAATCCTCCGTTTCCCTCTGGAAATTTTGTCTTCCAATATCAGGGTTTAATTTGAAGTCTGTGAGTTATGTCAAAAAGACAGCAGCAAATTGATCGGTTTTTTTTTTTCGGACGGCTAGGATGTACGTCATCAAGAAGGTAAGCATTATTGTAAATACTAAAGCGTAGTCTTGGTTCAAATAGCTCAAAACAGAGATGATTTCAAAGATATTACAATAATACACAGAAGAGCTTTGTTATCAGTTTTGTTTTTATTCCATCTCTGAGAAATAATTTTATTACACGCAATGCATTGTATCAAATGTCACATCGAATTGTAAAACACACCACATCAATGCCACTATTCAGGCTGTGTTAATTTACGCTTCTGGTGGCATTGTGAAAGATTGTGAAGCCCCATTTAGCCTGAATTACGTTTTTGTGAAAAACTACTAAAATCTGAGGTCTTATGTTGTTGTTTGTTATCTGCCAAGTGTTGTGGAATTATTTTTTAGTCGTAATTTGAACTGAGTAAGATATTAGGAAAATTGAATACACAGCCCAAATTCTCGTTTTGTTTATCGACCTTATCTGAATGCATTTCCTTTCAAAACTTTAAAACTGGTAAAATGTAAACAAATTGTTTTCTAGTCCGTATGATCAAAAATCAGCTTTATAGCTCTTCATAGTGTTTTTTTTTTACGTCTGTGGTTCAAATATAGTGTCCGTATCACAGACATGTTTTGTGAAAAGCGTGAATGTACAAATTAGTCATGCCTTGTAGTCACGACCACTTCAAATTCCAATTTCATCTATTATTCAAAACTTTCAGAAAAAGTCGAAGAATTAATTTCAGCCAATTTCAAGTCTCTGAATGTTATTGTTGAGTTCTTACACTGACAAGCTGTCTACACAGGAGATCGTTTCATCGCTTTTCCCGTGGTTTTCCTTATCAGGCATTGTGGGAAACTTGATGCACAGGAAACTTGATACCCGGGAAAATATGGAATAAATGTGTGATCAAGTGAGTGGAGGCAAACTAGGGGTACAAACGTTTGTAAATTTGTCAATTTTAAACAGGTAAAATAATACCTGACAGTTACTTGTGATAATACATTGTTTGTGGCTAGTGTTACGCAGCTCGTTTCGTCCTGGCAAAGGGACTCATCAGAGACCTTTCTGCTCGGCAAACTCGTTGGGCATTGTGCCTTAAGTCCCGTTCGCCAACAAAATGACAACGAAACGAGCTGTGTAAGACTAGCCACGAACAATGTATTATCAAAAATAATATCTGACTTAATGTAAAGGTCTCCTTTCTGGTGCTAGTATCAATTTTACACTCAGTTGACTTTACTTTTGAGCCATTTAAATTTGCAACCAACATTTTGGCAAAGGGAGTACAATGAAATACCAAAATGTCTCAAATGTCTCTTATTTTTAATTTCTAACGACAAAAATAATTTTTGTCCAACCAGACTGGCCTTTTTTCTGGTCAAAAGTTGTTCTTGGCCCGACAAATGACCTGCTTATAGACAAAAATTATCTGCAGGAGTCTAGAGGCCAGTGTTAGCAGGAGAACTATACTTTATTCACTACGCGATCTAACATGGCGGACTACAACAATGTGCTCTCGACAATCATACGGGAAACCGCTGACCAACACAGGCTTGCTTCCTCTCCAAGAGAAACAAGAACCCAACAAAAAAACAAACACACACACAGATCACTGAGTGTATCTTGTTTATATAGTTAATAAATAAGTAAATAAATAAATACACAAACAAGACATAAAACAAATAAAAATAGATAATTAAATAATCAAATAATTTTTATAGCTCCAATTTTAGACCTTTTCTTCTGATATTTGGTGAAAAGTTTCCTTGTACAGTATAAGTGGCATTACAGCTATCATTTCTATTTTCAGATTAAATCATTTATAGAAATTCGCAGTTATGTGACATGCCCATACATTATCTGTAATTTGACAAATATTTTTTTCCTGGCTTGAGTGTTAATGCTATAGATCTGATATTTTACCAAGGTTATCTCTACATTATAGGCTTTAAATTATTCATTTTGTTTTAGGATTTAATTTTTTATAGCTGAGAAATTTGTAATTATGTGAATGTGCCCATACATTCTCTGTAATTGCGTTCCAAATCAAGCTCTGTAATTAAGGTGGCTCGATAGCATTTTTGAGTAATGATACTATTCAACTTTTGAGCGACTAGAGCAGCACCATAATCAATCTGACTGAACATCAAACGTTATTGGTGTACTACAACAACAATAAATAAATTTCTTGTTTGTGTTTATGCTAAACATAAACACGAAAAAAAAAGAAAAAGAAACATGTTTATGTTTATGCTGAACATAAACAAGACATCCAGCATAGTGATTTTCTGCTTGCGCTCACCGTTTACCCCTGATGTGGCCATGTTAATGGGAGATGAGTGAAAGTGTGACATATATTTTATTGTTATTGTAGTGCTAGTTGGCAAAGGTTAGCTTGCTTTGGGAAAATCACCAGAAAGAAAGCAAGTGTTTTATGAATTCATGATATACAGAAATGTACCTTAGCACAGTGATTCCAGGCAAGACAAAATTATAACAAAGACAACAAACAGCATTGACTGAAAATCAGCGCAATATTTTCCTGAGTTGACACTGAAAATTAGCAGTCTTAAAATGTTCCAATTAATTTAGAACTCCAGGATTACGTTGAATATGGATTAATCTCATTGAGGGCCATGTCTAGAAAAAATTCATTGAGTGTCTTTTAATTCTCACCAAATTTAATAATTTTAGGGGCAATTTTTGATAAAAAGCAAAATAACACCCCACACCAGTTGATAATCCAGCCAATGTTTCTGAAAGTCAAATGGAGCAATTTCTCTGAGATTTTCACTCCAAGTAATTACATGTTATAAGATTTATTTAAGACCAGAATACCATTTAGTCAAGTCTAGTATTTTGACAGCTTGAAACTTCACCTGCAATTTTCTCGAAAATTCTCCTATAGGTTTTTTAAAAATTTTCCCATCATCAGGGCTTTCAATAAAATTTGAAGTAGGTGTCTGCCCATATAATAGTAGGCGGCTGTGACTATTTAGGAGGCCAAAGGCCACCGTTTCTAGGGGGGTCTGTGGGCATGCCCCCCAGAAAAATTTTAAATTTAGAAGCTCAGAAATGTGATTTCCAGCGTTCTTGAGAAAGTAAAGTTAATGAATAATTATTTACCATTAAAAGAAATATATATTTTTTAACTTTTACAGACAAAAGTGAAAAGGTCAAAGGCAATGAAAAAGTTTTACTTCAAAAAAACGAAGTTGCACTTGAGAACAATTTACACCAATTTACACCATACATCATGATAAGCCAGTGTGGTCGTAAAGCTATGAGAAGATGCTGTCATTCAACTGATAGTATAGCTAATTTCTTCATCAAAATCTTCAAAAACTTCTTCCTCCTTAAAGAATTTTGATGATTACACCGGCCACTAGTTTAGTAGTAATTTATACTTTGACAATTTCTGTACTGTTTCTACTGACAGTTCTAATTCTAGCTTGGTTGACCGTTTTGAAAATAAAATGACACCTGCAACTGTTCAGTCTGAATCTGACTCAAAGTCTGAGTCATAGTCAGAGTGAGAGTCATCCATATCCCAGATATCAGGAAGTTTAAGAGCACTGATTACTGAATTAACTTCTTTCTCCAAATCTTCAACTACAATCCTATCTCCCATGGCATTCACTTGTTCTGGAACATCTAGTGCCAGCGGTGGCACTAGATGGTGGTAGCAGCATTAGAAACTGTTGGGCAGTTACTGGAAGTGGCACTTGCAGAGATTGATTTAGCAATTTTTCTATGAGCTTTCACTTCACGCCACTTTTTCACTGCTTTCTTGACCAGGCTTTCACACTCCTGTACTTCTGGCCCATTGATTGTAATGTGCATCAGTGATTCGAACAAATCACCTTTCAGAGAGCTTCTCAGCCTTGTTTTCAGTCGTTTGACTGCTGATGCCCCTCGCTCCAGCCAGGCGTTGCTTACTAGCAGAGACATGCACACTTCAGCAAGACGAAGAAGCTCTGGCACAAAATGACTGTAAGTCGATTGATTGGAAAGCATGTGATGTAAAAGCCAATCTGTAGGTGTTTGCGATGTCAGTTCCTTGTTCTTTGGTGGCTTAACAACATCTGCTGGCATTTCACTCGAGTTTTAAGATGCTGTACTTGAACTTCCATCACTCACAAATCAATTCCTCTGTCTTCTGGACCTTTGATTCTCCAGTCTCCAGCTGATACAGATATTCTGCAAGGATCTTGATCTCTTTGTCTCTATACTCACTAAAGCTCTGATCAGACTTGGGTGGCACTGCAACTGGATCAAATATTTTGAAAGCACTCAAGATGGGAAGGCTATCCTTGAAACGGGAAGCAATATTGTCTTGCAGAGCATGGACATACTTTGAAGTCAGGTTTCTGAGAAGTGTCTCATCGTGTGCTGTTAGAGGAGTCAATCCACTGTAGTGCAGTCTGCTGTCTTCAGCAAGATCTCTTCTCAAACATTCCAGGGGTGATTGTTTTTCGGCCATGCTTTTCAGTTCCTCTAAAATAAATTCTACAGCAGGTGCTATGACAGCAAAGGATATGTTTCCTTTCTGAAAGGCTCGGCTGAGATGGCTCAGAATTGGCAGGACTTCATGAAGTAAATACACTGCTCCAAGGAATTTCTTCGACTTGATTTGAGTGATCAAGTTTATTGCAACAGGATCACTATCATTGCTGTAGATTTGCAAAGTTTGGATCAAAGGCACAAAGTTAAGAAAAATACCATCAACAGTGCTTTCTGTAGACAGCCATCTTGTTCGGGTAGCCTTCTTAACGCGATTTACAACCCTTTTCTTTACAGAATGTGAAATCTGTAACTCTGCTGAAGCAATAACTGCTTTGGTGTATGCTGCTGTGCGCTTTCCCGAGTTGTGGAAGAAAGACCATAGTTGAATCAAAACCTTTCAACAGTCTTGACATATGAAATGTGGTCATTTGCATCCCCACATGCAAGGGCCAATCTATGGCAGATGCAATGAACATTCAATAACATCTTAGCTTCTCTCTTAAGCTTAGCAGCAACACCATTTTGCTTTCCCACCATTACAGATGGGCCATCAGTTGACAAACCTGATAATTTATTGATATCTAGGTCACAATCTGACAGCTGTTTCACAACAACTGACTTGATGGTTTGAGCATTGGCAGAAGTTGAGCTCTCTAAAATGTCATTCACAGCAAGGAAATCTGTTTTCACTTCATAGGTATCTTGGTCAACATATCTGATGAATGACACAAGCTGCTCTCTCTGGGCAATATCCATTACTTCATCGATCAAGAGACCCATGAAGCTGGCTTGCTGTGCCTTCTTCACAACCTCAGATTTTACCATCTCCCCCATCAAAATAAACATTTCTCACACTGATCCTCCTGAGCGATGCTCAAAGAATTTCATATTTGATAATCCCATTTTCTCCACAACGTCCAAAAGACTGGAAAACTTTGTGTTCGCAATTTCTTCTTTCGCTATCCAGTAAAGAGCCAAGAATGCATTGAAATATACATCTTCCTTTGATTTTTCTCTTTCTTCAAACTCTTTCTGGAAGACAGAAACACGACTTAAAAGTTCTGCACTCACGGCAGCTTTATGTTGTTGTGAAGTTGAGTGTTCTTCAACGGACTTGCGTTTAAAGCGGACAGCAGGTTCAGTGTTAAACTTTTTGCTCTTGTTTTGAAGATTCGTTGCATCATGTTTTCTACACAAAAGACAAAACATTCCCCTACCTTCTACATAAACTAGCCAGTTCACACCAGTCTTTTTGCAGAAAGAGTTTTTTGTCAAGGATCCATTGATGCTGGAAGTGATCTTTTTGGCTTGTTGCTTGTAATCGATTCATTTCAGTTTTGAGTAACAGAATTGCATCTGCTCACTTGACATGTGTAAAAACTGTGACAGTGTACAGGTTTGTCAACTGAATTTCCAAATGATGAGTGAATAAAGTATTTCATTTCTTAGGCTAATGGCCGTTTGTCTGGCTCAGGAGTTTTGGAAGATTGCAGAGATGACGAGGCATGATCTGTGACTTCAGGTATACTTTCAGTTGGGTTGACTGGCGAAGTTTCATCTGAACCATTGGAATGTGTGGCTTTGTTTTCTGCAATTAATATTCTTAACTAAGCGAAAAACAACATAATGGGTTTATGAGAAAACAATTGCAAAGTCAAAATTTATTCAGGATACCTGTTCCGGTTTGTGGTTTCTTTGTAAAGAATGAAAACAATTCAGTCTGTCCGAGGCTGCGCTTGGCCACCATCTTTGTTCAACCAACCACGTGGTAATAGTTTGGGAGCGAGGCTAAATTTCATTAAGATACCGCTGAAAATGGCTGAGCGTTTCTAAATCAGTTGCAATCTGTCGCGGTACAGAAATCGTGTTGGTATATGCTTTATTCTAAAATTCTCAAGGCAGGTGTGTGCTATATTTCATCAGATTTATTTGAACTGAAAAATGGGTAGGCTGTAAACATTTTAAGAGTTATATTTTTGGACTATTTGTTGACAAACATGGCCAAGTAGCCGGTGACTTGATGACTCGCAGCCGCTGGAGCTCCAATGGTAGCCGGCTTCTAATGAAAGCCCTGCATCATTTAGACAACTACGTCAAGTCGGAGATCCTGAAATCGTATTTCCAAAATAATATCCTTGATGGCCAGTTATTCGGTCTTATGTGAAATGGGGTATGGCGTCATTTTGTTGCTATGGTAACTCAGATCCTGGTGAAATGTGCCCCATTTAAAACCTTCATCTTTGTCTTGTACACTGGTAACATTATTTTGATTTTCTGTCAGATTGACAATGCTGGCACTCCAGACAGTCAAAGCCGAACAGCATCATCACTCAAAAATCCGATCGAGCCACCTTAAGTGAATGTAGATTTTCATTGAATGTTATCACCTGTATATAATTAATGTTTCAAATTTTAATACAGAATCAAATGAGGTGCATTGAAAAAGGTCATGCTTTAGGTGATTGCACTTTCACTCACAGTGGCTCTGGATAGCAAAACAGTTGCCTAAAGCAATCATTACCGCACAGTAAAATTCCAGAAGTAACAAACCCACAAAACTTATGTCCACAATTGTGGCTGGTAATAAATCTGAAAAGTAGCAACACACCTTAAAAGTAGCCAGCCCTCCCTCCTCCCTGAAATTAGCAAGACTAAGGCCAATACAGAGCTTTTTATTTTCAATTGATTGCAAAAAGGGCATACATTGCTTTTTGGGCTGATTTTAATTGTTTCAGGATTGAGCTAATTCTTGGCAGACTGACTTGTTTTGACATGAAAAGCATCATTCCGTAATTGTTTTGGTCGATTTGCGCTCCGTTTTGGAGAAATAATGCATGCAAAAAACTCAGTTTAGGAAAAGACTTCTTCCCATAATGGGTAAGCCCACTCACAGTCTAGACTTCTTGTCATCCACTTTCATAATGCTGCTGATGTCTACAGACTGCCCAGATTGCATATCCTTCATCTTGTTAGCTAGTGACTCTGTGGCAAGACGCTGATA
>Ga0099805_1073880_pt1 | contig 13747 bp, 8 predicted proteins | sample OrbCnscriptome_2_FD_81143 | JGI IMG/M metagenome (GOLD analysis project Ga0099805, IMG submission 81143) | Coral microbial communities from Puerto Morelos, Mexico - Orbicella C B metatranscriptome (Eukaryote Community Metatranscriptome) | ecosystem: Host-associated > Invertebrates > Cnidaria >...
AGCTGTCAAAGGTCCTTCACCATGAGAAGGAGAAGAGCCAATTAATCTTGGCACCATTTTCCACAACATTGGACTTCAATGTGCTCGGGCACTTTTACTTCAAGAGCTATTGCTGCTTTCCTCTTTCTGTCCAGATGTTTCCTTCCTCTGACCACTGTCAGTTTCATCATCAGGCATTTTAATGTGCTTTACGCAAATTATTGCTGAAAATGTTCACTAGACATAAAAAACTTCTGTTCGCTTGGAAAGGTGGCAACACACTGAGTTTGCGCAGGCGCACTGCTATCTCATGTGAAACCTCAGTGCAGTGACAGAATAGAATTGGGTTGAGTGTATGGTGTCATCAGTCTTCTCATTTGCATATTTTACACATTTTCCACTCCTAAATATCTCCAAAACCAATAAAGATATTTGTAAACGGTGAACAGCATTTTTAATCTTTCATGGAATTCTATGTGATTAACCCAAATATTCAAGGAGTAAAAATTTGATCATAGTACCACCCTAAGTTTCAATTTAATGTCAAATAGCATTACTCTGTTAAAACCACATCAGTGGTTTAAAGTTCTGTAGCATTATTTAACATGTTGTCATTACCGAGTTATATCTTCTACACATTATCCATACATGTGCAAAATGTCTCCCTGAAGCTTATATTAGGTGTAAAATGTGTAACTGCCAGGCATGCATCTAAAGTTTAAGTTGGGATGCATTCACTCTTGTAAACCACACTTAGATTTTCATTTCTGAAGCATATATTTTACATTTAGTGATTACTGAGTTACATCTTCTGAAGGTATGTGAGAGATAATAACTAGAAAAAATGCAAGGATATTTCATTAAGTGTGTGGGAAGTAGTTATTATGAAAGTAACTAGTGATGACATCTACCAACTATGTGTATTGATCCTATCTATATAGGTATGATGAACTGCAACACTGAGAACCAGTATGTGAGTTGTAATAGCCCATTCCCAACGTTAGGCCATGGGAGATTGGATCTCATTTTTTACCTGAAAGCAAAGCTTGGGGGAGTAATGCGGGTAAGACAAACATTTACACATTTCCGATTCTAAAGATGTTTAATACTGTCAGTTACTGCCTGCACTAACAGTGGTCAAAACAAGACAAATCTGCTCTATTTTCATTTCCCTACCAAAGGAAAAAACTCTCCAGAAATGAAAAAGTATTTTTGACAAAAGACCAAAGATCAAATCTTATCAATCAGCAACTTTGTTCTGTACATTTATGCAAAGATGCCAATATGCAACTTGCAGGAGAGTCAAGTGTTGTAAGAGGAGCTGTTTCCCACCAGCCCAGGAAAGGAGGCCATGAATGAAAATGTTTGTAAAGAAATGCCTCCAGGATAGTAGAGTTACCTGAAAAAAGAAAAAGATCAGAGGAAGAAGATGGTAACAACATTTTGCATTCACAACCAAAAATCACACAGCAAGAAGCAGGTTGCCCAATCATGATTATACCGATAGAGAGGAAGAATAAATGGTTGGCAAAAAAAAATGTAACTTGCCAAACTGACTTGACTATGCAACAACAGGGGTGACAAAGGAAAGCATTTCACAAGTCACTCAATATATGTTAAAGAGTGATGAATCAGTCAAATTTACACAAGCATTCCATCACTTTTATGCTTCAGTCTCATCACCCTTATGCCATATGCTGAAAACATGAGGAACTGGCAAAAAGGCAAATCTCAGCAATTTCTTTGGCATATTCATAAAATTGTACCATGGTAGCACTGGTGAATCTTTGAACTTTGATTATTGACCACATTTGATCACTGACTCACCAGCTTCATTTTCGGCTTTGCACTACCAGTGGGTGTGTGGTTTCTTTACCTGCATGTTTCTTAGAACCCTCCTGGGCAAGGCTTTACATTTTGTAGAAGATTGAGATGTTGTTATTGTGCAGAATTTCTGACACCTCTGAAGTTGAATGACTGTTGTTTAGTACCTTGGTCTTTGCCTTGGTTGGGTCTCCAGATAATTCAGGAAGATTATCATCATGGCAACTCCGATACAGATCTTTACTCAAGAGAGACGCAACAAGTAACAATTTGTTTAAGATTCGTTTCCAAAATACTTCATGAAGCTCTATCGCTAAAAATACTAGCATTCCGTTGTTGGTATGAATAATAAAATACGTTGTCAGCAACGAGCTGTACAAAGTTCTCCTTAGATCCAGTACTATCAGCATATCCTTTTTAACTTGATGCCTTTCATTAAATTTCACTATATCTTCAACATTCATAGCAACCATACCAAGGTCATTACAGACACAGACTAGACACAGCTCAGTAGAAGTACTAAATCTTTTGATCAGGTGTTTTCTGTAGGGTTGAAGTTGAAAAAAGCAAAGAAGTGGAAAACATGAAAACAGCAATGACCTTGTGGAGGGAACACAGGAAGATGGTTGTAAGAAATATTTCACCATTGAAACCACTGTGCAGTGTTTGCACTACGTTTTGCAAAACAAGCGTCCTGGGCCCCTCAGCTACAAAAATTTAAGGGTCCTGCAGAATAGACCATTTTTGTACTCTCAGCACCGGACCGGAACCAGCCTGCAACGGAGGCCCATTCAGAGGAATATCATTAAAAAGAGATTATTGTCATTTGCATTTGAAAAGATTCCCTGCATTAGCCTCAGTTGCAAGCTAGTTCCAGTCCAATACCGAGAATACCAAAACGGTCTATTGCGTGCTCATATATTGACTGTCTGAAAAAAATGTGTTCCTTTCTGCTGAACAGTTCCTGTTTAAACCAGAAAAACACTCAAGCAATGTTTTATCCCACCTGGAATTTGCCTTTTTGTTTGCTTGTAACAGGTCTTTATGTAAAAGGCATGAAAAAGGATGTCTTGCACGTCTTTCTGGGTGCCCTTTTTCATCCAAAGGCTTTTACGTCATAACCCCTAAACAACAGAATCACACGATGGACAGAGCGGAAGTCTTGTAGTGATCTTATGTGGCCACCAAGTTAAATCCTTCATATGTTTATTGAAGTTTATGAACAGATGACTTCAATCACTCACTTTCTTTTTCTTAAATTAAAGTAAAGGCCTTTAGGGAAGAATGTATTTGTAAAATATTGTAACATTTTTTCTTTTATATGTTATGCTATTTTATTTCATTTGAGTTGAAGTTAATTCCTTGTGCCCTGAGGAAACGAGATGCCCTTTGTTTGTGTCCTATACAAGTTTTAAGCATATAAACCCATGATTTGTGCTTAAAGGCAAACTCTGCCACTGTGACACTATGGATGAAGGTGAGGAATGAAAAGGTAATCAGTGTATTGGTTTGTTCCTTGCAAATGAAATTCCATAGCACTATAATTTATGCTGTAGATAAAACTTTTAACAATCCACAACCTTTAAAGGCATTATTTAACCCAATATTGTCCCTTTCAGCAGCCAATAAGTATATTTTGTGGCTCAATGAAAGATCTATTTAAACATTAAAGTTAGCTTTAAATTATTAAAGACATGATTGGCTTGATTATATATTATTTTAAAGTTCTTTAGAGTGTTTCTAAAGTTGAGCTTTTTACTAATTTTTCTATTCTCAAAAATGGTCAAGTGAAACCTGCAGAACATTCTCTTACAATAGATTCTGCATCACTGTTACTTGCAGTGGCATTCAATGCAATCAACATTTACCACAAGTCAACAGCTGTTCTCAGCAAGTAAAACAATCACACTAAAAATAAAGCCATTCTTAGCCAAAGAAGAATATCTCATTACTGTAGCAACTGCAGTGTTAGCAGAGGTTTGATCAAAAATTTGTCTGATACAAAAACCTCACATCTTACAGAGAGAAAATAATGAACAAGGCGAACAAAATGAGGGGAGATGGAGCATTACAAAGTGTCCAGACATTAGATGATAAACTCTACATAAAGGCATAACCAGAGGGTAGAGCAATCAAAATAAATGAGTTAGAAGACCTAGAAAATGTGTAAAAGAAACTGCACTTAAAATGGCGACAGAAACTGAACTGGAACATGAGGAAGGAACTCTCTCAGACTTTTTTTGTCTGATTTTTTATGTATAGGATTGTTATGTCAATAAAAATGTACCACGAAAAAAAACGAAAAACGTCTTAATGGGTTTCTCAAATGATTAACCTTCCAAGATATTACAGGAGGCAACAAGTCCAGTGCCGATATTTCAATCTTGAGCATTCTTTCCTGATGGGTTCCACATCTTCTACATAGTTAAAAGTTGTTTGTCATCTCTTCAATGTTGTATTTTGTAAACCCAAACATCAATCTTGTGAGGGCTTCACTCATGGAACAACTATTGCCTAGGGACCCTCAGATGAAGGGTGCAGCAATTGACAGTTAACAAGGCAATCCCCTGTCTATGATGTACCAGGGATTTCTTGCTACTAGATCCAGGGATGTATTTATGATGAAGTCATTATGGCAACTACCTGTACAACTGCTAGGCCTGTAAGTTCCATTAGAAGTACTATTTGGTTTTGTGATATGATCTGTTCTTTTCCTGTGCTTAACATACGGCTTATGTTTGTATAGACACATACCTATAGATTTTACTTACAATGGAACAAAAGTAATGTGGATGTTTCACCCCTTTCTCTACTGTAACAGGTGCTGGAAGACATGATCTATTCAGGGACATCCAGCTCCCTCCCAAGTCATTGTGTGTGTACAGAATCACATTAAGATCAAAGATGAAGAAGAAAAATCAAAAACATTTCACAAACAAATGTTTTGCAAAGTACAAATGCATCCGGCATTCTACCACAGAATTTGTGCTTTTTTCACTCAACAGATGACAACACAGGACAGGGAGTCTTACCCATCACTCCCTACTGAGCCAACAACTGTCACGCATGAAAACTGTTTTGCAAACAGTGCAAACAGTGCAAACAAGGTTCTGGCATAAGTCAATACCTCCCTACTCATCTTTTCTAGACCAGGTGTACACAAGGAAAACAAAGTTTTCAAAGATTACCTTTACAAGACCATACCATTTGGGAAGATTGGTTTTGGAAAAATTTCAGTAGTATACTGTCTGAACATACACGTAACAATAGTTGTTTTTGCTGCAGTTGCAAGACTTAAAGAACAAACTATGTCTAAGACCTTCCTTATTCAACCTCTGCGAAGTTGGAGTCATTGAGTCGATATGTTTGATTGTGCATGTAGTTGCATTAACTACTGTTTACTCAATTATCCTAACATGCAATGTTAACAAAGTCAAAATTAAAAAAAGTCAAAACAAACTGAGGAAGTCACCAGTCACACAACAATTAACACTTAATTAGAGTCTCTCTGCCTTGGAAAGGGTTAAAGCTCATTTGCGTCAACTAATCAGAACTATGCATTATATCATACTTAACTTTTCTGATCCAATAGCATAGATATAAAAAAAACCCACAACCAAAAAGTGGAGTTGGGGCAGATACCACAGCCAACTATAGTTAAAGAATACAAGTGGTTGTGAGACTTCTACTCGGTCAAAATTCTCTTGAGTAGAATATAATGGTATCAATGCTAAGTTGGTAGTCACCTTTATGGCTAATAGCTCCAGTATCATGTTATGAACAGCAAGGGTAAGATGTTCTGCCACATTTGCAGAAGGTATGATTGTTTAGGTTCATTTTTGGTTGGAAGCACAAACTTTAAGCTAGAAACAATTAAGGCCCATGCTAGATCAGAAAGCAATACAAATTAAATGCAAGACATGCAACTGTTTTGAAATTAAACCCTAAGGGTCTTTCTTTTCATGTATGTTGTAAGGGGCAAAGTGAGGGAGGTTAAAGTAGAGCCTGAGAGGGAAACTACTTGGGCTACAAAGTTGTGTATAAGGGTAGTTAATTTCAGAAATCGCTAGCCTGGTGGCTACAAATACAGCTTATCAGATATTGAACCCTGGGTTAATATTTTTCCCTGGTAAAATTTTTTGCTATTTTACGGCTTATTGTTAAAATCCCATTGAGACCCTCCCCTATATAAGGTCCCCCTTGATAATACCTAATTCCATTCAGCAAAAAGTGAATGAATTTTGCACAGAGACACTTTTAAATAGGGCAGATTGTTCTTCTTGTTTTTCTAAGTCATGTTAGATGAACTGACCAAAGCTCCATGTCCAGCCCTCCCTAAACCTGTGCATCTGACAAAAGTACCCAAAGGATTTAGACAAACTGGTTCAGGAATGTCTCCCTCCCAGTTTCTTCCAAGCCAACCTAGCAGTGAAGCAGAGATGGCTTCTGATCTTTGCCAACAGGAGCAACTGAATACCCTGGCCTGTTCAAAATCCTGGTACATGAACAGACTGTTCAAGCTTCTCCGTCACCTCTTCAAGAAGCTCCTAACAGTGAACACTTTGGTCAGATCCCCAGATATGCCAACCGAGTCCAGCTTGTGTTCGTGCTGATGACCAACAAGAAAGAAAAATACTACAAGAGGGCATGAATGTTTTCTTTAAAATTAATAAGTAGTAAAACATTGCAGTCTTTGAGCATTATAGTAAAGCTAAAAACATACCTTAATTAACCACAGCACTATGATATTAGTGGCTGTTGGGTTGTTTAGGCCAACTGAAATGGCTCACACAAGATAAATTCCATTTTTAACAACTTTACAATTAAACAGTATAAATTCATTGTTTAATATCTATGTGACTTACTGAATAAATTAAAACAATGTTAGAAAAAAGTAAGGTTATCAAGTCCACAATTTTCCCACTATTTTTTCCCAGAATTTGAAGAATGGAAATCCACTGTTGAAGATTTGAAATGCTGAAATTTTGTAAAGACAACTGGTGTCAAAATTACTGACAAGGATTACTTCCACTGTGACAGATCCAGCATGTACAGACCTTCAGGAAAAATTTGTCTCACCAAAAGTCAATATAGTTATTAAAAGTAACTTTAAATGCACTGGTGCTAGCACTGTTAACAAGTAAACATGCCATACATCGTAATTGTAGTAATTATATGGAAATTGTTCACTTGTTTGGAGTCACAGTAATCAGTGAAAATCTGTTACCATCATTTTCTTGAAAGTTCTTGTACTTCATTATTCTGGTTATCAAAACCTCAATAGCATATTATGCCTGGCCTTGGCATACCATTACTGGAAGTACCACTTTAAATTGTAATATATCAATAAATAGTAGCTGAAACTGTCATGTACATGACAATATATATATATATATGTATCTGTAAATGTATTGTGTCAAAATGTTCCTTTAAATTTATTTCCCTTGTAGGAACTTGCAAAATTAACATGAAGTGCACAGCTGATTTAAAAGTCAACACAATCAGGGATGGTAAGGTCCATGTGGAGGCATGTGACACTCACCATGGCCATGAAATGGAATTGAAACACATACCACTGTCCAAACAGGGATGCCAAGAGATTGCCAGCAAAACTAAACAAGGAGTGCCAGCAGACAAGATCCTTGATGACATTTGCCAATCCATGCCTGACAATCTTCAGACACCACATCTGGACAAAAAGGAAATCAACAACATCCAACAAGCCTATGGTCTGAAGGACATACAGCACCACCCCAACAACCAACAAAGTGTCCTGGCATGGATTGAAGAATGGGAGAGCTCACCTGAGACAAACCCAGTACTCTTTTACAAGATGCAAGGAGAAGAAATTTATGACTAGCCATTACAACAAGATTTCATGATTGTTGAACAAAGTCCAGTTCTGAAAATAACGCTACCAAGTTTTGGTCCCAAGGGAGTCCGTGTCGCCTCAACACGTGAAACGACAGGGCATGCCTTCCATCTAACAACTCTAATGGTTATTGATGAGTTTGGCTCTGGTTTTCCAGTTGCATGGTGCTTGTCTAATCATGAGGAATCATCACAGTGTTCTTTAACATGATCAAGAAAAATAGTGGTGGAATCATAGCCAAGTGACAGAGTAAACCAATACTGCAATGCTTGGGTGGGGGTCTTGGAGCACCATCCTAGGAAGTTGCTGTGCAGATGGCATGTTGACATTCACAAGGCTTGGAGGGAGAGCATCAGAGAAAAAGTGGATGCAATGGTTGGAGCTGAGGTATACAAAATGCTGCAAACAGTTTTAGAGGAGACTGGTGAAGCAACCTTTAGTGACCTACTTGACAAAATGCCTAGCCATCCTCAAGCTGATGAGTAAACTACATCACTCCAGAAGTACTTTTCATCAGAATGGGTACCAAGGGCACAAGAGAGGGCTTTCTGTTAGAGAAGTGGACTAGTTATTAATACAAACATGTATGTCGAAGCTTTTCACTGCAGATTCAAGCACAACTATTTAATGGGAAAGTTCAACAAGCGTGTAGACACCTGCCTTCTCAACTTCCTCAAATTTATCAGGCACCAAACATATGACAGAACAATTGAACTAACCAAAGGAAAACTAACTACCGCAATTGAAGAAATTCAGCATTGCCACATGGCTGCTTCCCAATTTAAAATTGAGAACTACGAAATCTTTCATTATATTTAATGAAGAAAAAATAGAAGAGAAGGGAACTGTGGATCCTTATCATTGGTTTTCACATGCCTGCCAAAAATCGAGAGATTACATCAACATGATTCAGTGTGATGGTTGTTTAAACTGGTTTGGATTGTAAGGGGCAAATTAAAATTATTGAAAATGATCAGCATTATCACCGTGAAATATTGAGCATATTATGGCCATACATGTACCTTGTAACTTATTTTTAATTTAACATCATATGTTCTAGTAATACCTTCTGGTAGAGTGCCAACAAGTAAAAACTGTGACAGTTGCCTGCCAAATGAAAATTCATTCAGAGTATTTTAGAAATACTGGCAACTGGTGAGATCCACATGGAGGATCGAAACCATGGTCTTGCCTGAATTAAGCCTGGAACTAAGCCAACCAATGGCACATGCAACACTCAAAATGGTCAACAGACTTGCGTGTAAACACCTACATTTGAATCATGTGGTGTCACAACGAACAAAAGGAGGAATAAACTTATACATCAAGCGGCATAAGCTCAATCAGATAGATGCAAGAAACATATAAGAATGTCTGTAGACAAACGTATAGCTTTCCCATAGTAAAGCTACGGCGTCTCTGAAGAAAAATGTACGATAACAAATATGATATCTGTGATAAGAATCAACATACTGTACTTGTAAATGGTTCTAATCAAACAGCCGGGCCGGCATCACAATATAGAATGTAAACAGCATGTTCACGGTAAATTTCATATTTTGTCCCTCAAAAGCAAATGCTTGGAGATTCAAAACATGTCTTGCAATAGAAATGAGCCTAAACAATGCATAAACACATGGCAAATTACAGAGGTGTCAAACTCGGCGAAGCAAGATGCCGATTGACAGTGGAAACCATGCAGACCTATGACCTCTAAAAATCTGTTATAGAATAGTTTAATGGCTCAACGCTACTTAAAATTCCTCCTTATAAAACAACATCAAGTGCCCTTCATAAACACAAATGAAGCAACAAAAAGGTTGAGAGACCAAACAGAGAACACCAAATGTACAAATAACCATAGGAGTCGCGTAGGCTTGTCAACCACATTTTGCACCAGTCATGATCCTCCTGATGTGATTGGTTTAGATAAAAATACCACGATGCCATTGGCTAACTCGAAAACAATCACCGATGATGTCACTCTTACATTACCTTAATGCTTACTTTTTCATTCAAGATTTCTTCTGCCTGTACCAAAAATTAACTCGTGCATCGGCGTCATAATGCTGCCACCTCGTCATCCTCGCGTCCTTGCAAGGGTGACTTGTTGGCAATTACGTGTATTTTTTTTCATTTAACAGTGGTATGATATTCATTATACTCTTAATTTATTCTTGTCAGTCCTTTATTGTGTTTATTTCGAGTTAGGAAATATAACATTTTTTTGTTACAGTAATCACCATCCTTATTATTCAGCATTCACAAATTCATCATTAAAAACATATTAAGTTAACAAACTTAATTTCTTTCTGATACTGATAGGGATTGCACACAACTAGCAGATGAACCTGAGGAGGAGGATTGGCACTGCAACACTTGTCCCAAAGAAAAGAGAAAAACAGGCATCCCTATTAACACATAAGCCTAGATATGAACACAACAGTGTCAGTAGTCTGTTTAAGACTGCCCATTTCTTGCTTGACAAAATGACACTTTTATAAATATGGGGTGGTACTCCGTTTTCTTGGTTGGTTATGTGTCAGTTAGACTCCTACCTACTTCAGATGCATTTTGCAACCCTATGTTACTAAACCAAAAAAAAAAATTACACCGATTCCAGAGAACAGAAGTTGCACCGAAACAAGGCTTAATAGCATTCACAGTTAATATTCAAAACAACATGGCAAACATGGCGAAGATGAAAAGTCAATCTCTCTTCTGAGGATATTCCTGGTGTTGGTGTGAACGAAGAACAGATTAAAAAATTGACACTCGGCCAAATGAAATTAAGGCTAAAAGTCACTGTATAAATCAAAGGGGCAAAACAAAAGAACTTTTGGAAAGGTATCCTTGCCATCCTTCGAATGTCTTGTTCTCTAATATGCGCAGAAACAACCTGTTCTCACCATTTTATTGCCTAAAAGAACCTTACTCACGGTCGGTTTAGGAAAAGAATCTGAATGAAATGAAAAGTTTAAAAATCTATGACCCTGACCCGGAGAATAGCTTTACCAAAGCTGAAGTAGCTTAAAGTAGCAAAGTTGATGAAGCTCAAGCTGGAAAGAACATACAGAAGTAAATTTAATATCCGGAATATTGCAACACAGCACTTCAACAAATTTCCCACAGCTGATTCAGTTTTCACTGACAACTTCTGTCTTCTCATGTTGGAGAACATCCAATCTCTCTTGGTGATATTCACAATTGGTGTAAGAGAATAAAGAGAAATCTTTCAGTTCAAAAGATGCTAAGTTAGAGTCTCAAACAAGACTACAATCTTCTTGCCAAGAATGGTATAAGCAATGGTTCAGTACAGTGACAGCATCAGTGCGTTACAGGGTAGGATGCAATCACAAAGCTGATACATCAGTGAAATCACCAACAAAATTATCAATTGAAAGAAGTGTACTGTAGTGTAACAAAGACTATCAGTCGCATGCCATGAAAGATGCCCTAGAAAATTAGCAACTAGTAATGATCAAGTACACTGATGTATCAACAGGAATATACAAAGGTGCAAGTAACAAAATGTTTTTTTTTGTTGTTGTTCAAAAGAAAAGGAAAATTTGGGGGGCCTCCCCAGGTGGGCTGGTTACGGACCCAAGTAACAGCAATCTTCATGAAATCATTGAAGCTAACAATGTCATTGTTATGGATGGTGAGACCCTGAAAGATTCCCTTATAAAATCAATATGTAAAATGTTTGACACTGGTTTAAAAGTAAACAAGAGTCATATGTACTTCAGTTTATGATGTACAATGTACAACAACTACTCTTTGTTGTGAACAGACTTTGGAATGTCCTGGCTATAAATTAGAAGTAACTGAGAATTTTTAATGAGCAAATTGCCTTGGACATAAAAGAATATTGAACAATTTATGATAAATATATTATATATGAATTGGCTTACCTAATGCTTAGAGATGGCCTTACAAGATATGATTATTGCTAAAGCCAAAATAAATAATGTATATCAAAGTTCCAATTCGTTTGTCCGGCATCTAATATGAGAGAATTCAGCTACGTCTAGTTCTAGTTACGTCTATTTCAAAATAGTTCAAAACAATCGGGAATCTAAAAGATCATACAATGTAGGAAATTCTCAATGAGGTCAAATTCAATTGTACTTTTATGTTATTGGCAAATTATACACCAGCTCTACCATGTGTCTTTCTATGTTACACCCTGTGGGAGAAAATAGAACATGAAGCCACATAATGCACAATTTCAGTATGGTGAAAATCACCAAATATTTAATTACTACCGATGAACAATATCATGTACTCTGTTTACATTCACTACCAAATGACAAATTAAACATTAGGTGTCAGTCAGGAGTTATTAGATAACTTTTTTTTTCTACCAGTTTACAAGCAAATCACTCAGTACATAGGGTTGATTAACAACTCTACATAAACTTAGTGGAATTAAATCATCAAATATATGCCATCAATTTATTCTCCTAATAGCCATTTCAAATTGTATTCTTACATTTGCAATTCTGGTTCATGGTTGAAAAACAGTCTTCCTTAGAAAATTAGTAAAATTGTTTTTCTGATTCACTTGGTCACATAGGAAGGATGATTATAACCTTCTTGCTTGCCAGTAAATGCTGTTTATCAAATCCATGACATCAGGGAAAATTCCTACAAGGTCTTTAAATGTGTTGTGAGACTTTTATTCAGAGTAAAATTCACTCTGCTTCTCCAGGTCTTGGGTGTCTGACATTTTATCACTCTGCAGTCTATTCTGCACCTTATGTTTTCAAATGCAGTTTAAAAAACTTCAGGTAAATAATTAATTGGCAGGCTCCCCAACATCAAACACAGGAAATTGGCCCGTGCAATAATTTATCTGACACTCCTTGCCCTGAAATATTCAACCTACTAGCCAGATCTTGTTCAAATATTAAGCAAGTAAAAAAGATTCAAAATTCATCAATGGCTGTATTGAAGTCACTATTGTCCTTCCACATTCAACATTGCTTTTGGGAAACGTCTTTTGTTTACCTTGGAGGCATGAAAAGTGATTAATTCTTAAGTTGATTGAAGCTGATGGGTATTCACTTCTTCTTTGCCAGACTCAGATGCCACACATCTTTTCGCTCTACACAGAGATTGTTCATCAACTTTTGTCCAAGGGAAAACTGAGGGTATGGCTCCTGGTTTCAATGAGCATACTCCGTTTAAAATCACTTGGCAAGAAGTGCTTGGAACAGCAAAAATTATTTCCTACCAAGGTAAAATAGGAATCTCCCACTTTTTCCTTCTTTGTTTATCAGGCTTGTCCAAAGGAAACTCAGTCATCGAAATGACAAATCAGGTCAGTTTTTGCTTTGATTATTAGAGTTTACAGCCGCACCACACTTGATGAAGACGATGTGGACACGTGGCCCGGTATTCTGCACGCTAGCCCGAGAGCTTTCAAAATATAACACAAGCGTGCAGCGCGATAAATGATTGTTTGCCAACCCTAAAGCAACCCTAAACCAAAAACGAAGCCCAAACGCATCAAATACATGCAACGTGTGGCGTTTGCAGACTGCATACGGGACAGAGCATCAAAGGACTAGCCCCGACGAAAAACTTAGCTTAACCTAGAGCAGTAGTCTCCTCTACTAACTATGTCTAAAGTCGTCAACGTAAGACTTGGTGCAGTCAAGCTGTGAACGAATTCTGGTCACGAGCGGTCTGCGAAAGTCGACCCTCCAAGTCAAATAGTCATTCTTCATTTACAAGTTTAGCAAAAATAACGGTAAATTCGTCACATCATGCACTACTTTGGCGCTTAAGTCACTGCGACGAAATATACGAAATGTTTCGACAGGTTTCGTTTGCCCAGCTGTACAGCAGCGTGCACAGATGTAGCTTTCGCTAGACGTCTGAGACTTTTCATCAGACTTGATGAAATAGAAACGCTGAAGCTGCCTTGCTGTTGTGGTAAGGCACCTTTTATAATTTACGACTCCAATAAGAAATAGAATGAAGGAATTTCAACTCACCTGAGCGACGAAATGCTGCAAAAACAACCGAGATCGACACCGACATCCCAACCCAGCCTACTGCTAG
>Ga0099805_1090233_pt1 | contig 13462 bp, 10 predicted proteins | sample OrbCnscriptome_2_FD_81143 | JGI IMG/M metagenome (GOLD analysis project Ga0099805, IMG submission 81143) | Coral microbial communities from Puerto Morelos, Mexico - Orbicella C B metatranscriptome (Eukaryote Community Metatranscriptome) | ecosystem: Host-associated > Invertebrates > Cnidaria >...
GTCTGACTCTGGAGCAGTTCATCAGCAGTGAGGGAGTACTGCCATGCTAATGACACATCTTGTCCTTTTATTGCTGGTGTTGGGTTGGTTGGTTGTGCTGTCCAGTTAAATGACTCTGCAATGTTAAATAAAAAGCATGTCTATAATATTGTGTAAATGCATATGAGGTAGTGTTGCTATGGCAACATGTACAGCACTACTCAAGAGTAACTTTCATCAAAGACAAGGTTGCCACCCACCGGAACAAAAAAATATCCCTGAGGTTTCCCTGAATTTTCACTGACCCTGTAGGATGACTATTCTGGCCATGAATCAACAAAAGTAAGGATGGCTCAGATAATTTTTAACACAAAATTGCCTTGTCTATAGAAAAACATCTAATAAAATAATTTGCAGCAACCTTAAGATAAAATTCCCTGACTTTTCACTGACTTTGAACAGGTGTTCAGAAACTCCCTGACTTTTCCCTGACCTACATAAAATAATTTTCCCTGACTTTTTGCTGACCATGGCAACCCTGAAAGAGCTTTTTTTTTTCCTAGAGCCTACAGTACTTCTGACTGCAAAGGCCTTTGCCTGATTCTTACTGATGTAAGTTATTTGAAATTCAAGAACTGAAATGAAATGTATTCCTTGCCTTGCATCTATGGGCTGTTGACAGGTGTCAAGGCTGCTGCCTGACTGGTGACAAGTCGCCTGAGGCGCCTAAGTTACGAGTGCGGGGAACTAAATGTTTGTACAATGCACCTAAACATGGAGTTCTCATTCCTATCTAATTTGTCCAATGACTTCAATCTCTTGTAACCAGGAATTACAAGCAATTCCTAATATTTGTAAGTTTGTTACGCCAGCTTGAAAATTTTCATTTAGAATCATTCAAACAATCAATCCTGCATGGCTAACGATCATTCTGACCAGCCAGAATGTTTCTCATAAAAGCGGTCTTAAAATCAGTCCCACAACAAATTAAACTGGAAACAACAGTTGCCCTGGTCTTATTTTGCTGTTATCGCGAGAAATACAAGCTAAATCATGGCAACAAAATCTCTCTCCACTCACAAAACAGCCAAAAACAGCTATATTTGAAAACCACTCTATAATAAATGGGGAACTCAGTATTGAATAACTGAACTCCATGTATGCCATTGGATTGTGTCTCTTTGATACCTTTCTGACGAAAACGCAATATTCCAGTTGCAAAATATCTATTTTGACGACAAATATTTTTTGAAATGAGTAATGATGCTGTTGACATTATATTTAAACAACTTTTCATTATGTTAAGGCTTTAAACAGAAAATACGAAATTACATGTAATCATTCAGGTTCTGTTATAATTTATAATACCCTGCCAAGCAAAGCACATTTCAGTTAGGCCAACTTCAAAACCCTCAAATGCCTCTTTCATTTTGTTTGTTTTCATTTGCAACCTGCATTTCATGATTTGTACAAGGTATTTTGTTTTGTTCCTGGATTATCCAGGAGTCTCCCGGATACAGACCAAATCTCCAAGTCTCCCATGTGGGTCACTAAATCTCCCGAATTCAAAGGAAAATGCTTCTTTTGCCTGGTTTTTGGCCTTTTGCAGGGCAACATTTTGGGATATTTAATGCATTTTGACTGCTGAAATGGAGGAGCTCTACTTTTAACAACGTTTTTTTAGGGTCCTGAAGCTAAAATTGGCGATCTTCTAGATTTAATTTTTTCAGGTTGGCATCTCTGGAATGGCAAAACTCAAAAACAAACGGAACTATCGGTATATATTATTTTGTAAAAAACAGCTCCAGCACTTGCATTTATACACAAATTGTTGAGTTTTATTTGTTTTTGTTCAAGTTACAACATAAATGATATTCTTCCTCAGTCATGACCTGATCATTTTGCTAAGAATGCTTGCTGAATGCTTCATCCCAAACATCTGATTGACATTAGTGTCTCCAGGAAAATCTCGCCAAAGAGAAGGGGGATGCCCCCTGGGCCCCTCCCCTAAATTTCCCTAGTCACTACAGCCCCTTTCCCTATGTGACATGATAATAACGCTCATGTACTGAGCTTCAAGGGCTACCTGTCGCTATATGCATTACACCAAAAACAGATTATGTATTAACAAAGGTGACGCTACCCACGATCTTTTTGTTACACATGATGCGATTTGTATCCATTATTGAGTTTCAAAACAAAGGTCAAGTGCAAACATGCAAAATAAATTTCTGTTGTTTAGACGAACTATTCCTTAAACTCAGAGAAGTAGTCAAATACAAGTTCTACTTTTTCCGTTTTCTGTTTCATCAGGCCATGCGCTTGGTGTTGGTGTACAATGGTGTAACAAAATATGTAACGTTAAATTCCAAGCTAGAGTGCAAAATTCATGAGCAATAAGGTCAATCTGACAGCATAAATGTCAAGTAAATTTCATGTGCATTTACCTGATGATAAGAAAATGACCGAACATTCTTTTGTAATGAATTTACAACAAAATCAAAACACTGTACTCAAAATTTACAACTATTAAAGGAATGAATGCATTAACAATTTTGGCGAATATTTCTGCTTCCACTAAAAATAAGACACAAAAATCTCAAACTGAAGGTGTAAATAAGCTGTAGAAAACAATCAAAGACAAATTTCCTATCAAATGGTAGCTTTTTTACAGTTAGAAATCATTTTCTAGCGTTACATTTTAAAATATTAACTAAATTTTAGGCTGAGCGTTCAGAGTTCAACCCAGCATTCACATTCAGCATTTCAATGGTCTCTGTATTAATAACTAAATCGCAAGGCGAAGATACAAAGAGTGGAACTTCTCATTGCATTACGAGAAGCATGACATCGTTCACTTGAATAATGGTTTTCCGGTCACACAAAATTGGCTGAAGTCCTGCAGGAATTTTAAGCCGAAATTTTACTGGAAAATGTAAGTTCTGTGAAGTATTGACTTCTGAATTTTCAGAGAAATGGCAGCTTCTGGAACTACATCTCTTACAATAATAAAATGTCTTTCCTCAGAGTACTGTTTACTTGCTTCCTTTACAAGTAAAAACAAACAATAAAAACCTTAAAACTGGCTTAGCAAGGGATCTGCTAGGAAGAAGTAAGTCTTCCAGTTTTGGGGTCATTAAGAGTGCCAGCCTGTAAAAATCAGACAAATTCTTAATTTTGCGGCAAGGGTCGAAAATTCGATTTCGCTCATATTCCTATGGTAGATAGACTAGGGCATGACAAAAACTACTGGATAGTTTTTTTTTGGCAAAATATCCTTTCATTTCAAAGAAATATGCAAATTACCAAATTCCGTTAAAATCGTCATTTGACGCACCATTTTACTAAGCAAGTTTAAGAGCCTCGCATGCAAAACCACATCATTCTTCCGTCTTTAAAACACTCAAATATTTTTGTGCAATGTTTAATTGTGTACTGGGTTGATTTTAGGGAATGTTGCGGTTTTTGTTGGGTGCAAAATAATTCAATTTCGAACGCGTGTATTTCATTCACTTAAAAGTACTTCGTAAAAATAATTGATTTTCACCATGTGCGAAACCTTCAAATGGATTAAGCTTCTAGTGGTTGAATCGCAGAAGGATGGTCTACAGATTGCTGTAAAAATTTCTTTGGGCAAATGATTGTGAGCGACACAAGAGCTTTTCAAAGTATGTTAAAACTGCAGATATTTGACCATCCATCGTCAAATTTCAATGTATGGGTTAGACATATATTTTAGCACGCACCACATGTCTTGAGCTATATTAAGTTGAAATAGACACAGAGCTGATAATTTTGAAATGTTCTAACCTTATTTGCTGCAAAAGGCAGGTCCAAAAGTCGATTTGACTAGTTCTGTCACCATTCGTCGCACATAAAGCAGAAGTTTGCTTTTGTTTACACAACGTCCGATGTACATCGCCAACTGTCAACTTATTTAATGGTCGAACACCATGAACCTATGACCCTCTTTCAACACATATGATCACCACTGCATCTAAGTCAAAAACGGCTAAGTGATTTGTAGACAGTTGCTTGCTTTGCACTACTCCAAAATATTACGTTTGATCATCGTTTGATCTATTGCTGCTTGAATCCTTTCTTGCAGCGGTTCCTTGTTTGTTCGTCACGCAATGCTGTCATCCCGTTTTAGGGGGTAGCGGTATGACAATTTCTATCCTAATACGCAAGGGTCCCTAAGGCTTGAAACCACAGGGAGCACACAATCTTGCTGAGTAGAGAGAGATTAAATTAAGCAATGAAAAGAATGAATAGTTAACCATTGCCCGTGTTGTCATCTTTTACTAGACCGCCGCTACCCACACGCCATGCGTAAATACTGTAACGCTAAACTCGTACCTAGGTCTTTTCATGCTGTGCAATTATTTTTGGTTTACATATAATACAGTGGGCTACCCTCGGGGAAATGGGAGGTGGCCGCTTAATAGGGGTTAGCCGCTTAATAGAGGTTGGTGTACCTTGAATATGTTTTCACTATCGCGTTATAAATTTAGCTAAATTTCTTAGTAAACGGGCAATTCAAACAAACACCAAACGATGGTTTCACAAACGAAAGTTTGAAGCGTTCCAAACAACATGAACACTGGAAACAATGACGGAAGTGTATGGTGTGTGAACAAGAGTACGCAACTTGTTAAAATTCTGGTAAGTCAATTAACTTGTTTTGGATATTTACATTCTACCCCAGCAAACACGAATTGAACAAACATGTACAGTACAGTACCGCCTGAAACTAAGGACCCTATCAGGTTGCAGCAAAACCTCGTCTTTGCCGCATGCTCCCACCTCGCATCCACTGCGGGTGAAAATATGCAGGACCGCGGTAAAGATGAGCGCAACCACAATTGAAAAAAATACCCCGGCAAAACAGACGAGGTAATACCTCGGGGAAGTAATGTATGTGTATCGAGTAATGGGGCATTTATTCATCAACGTTGCTTGTAAACTCCATCATGATCTGGAATCAACAAACACACTCAATGGAAAGTCGAACGGTTAACATGTAAAAGCCTATCCTCTAGTTTGTTTCGCTCTTTCGAAATGTACATGTGCTGACTATTAGTAAGCCCTTTTACGAACTCTGACAACACTATTCATAGCCCTTTTAATAGGGTTTGCAGGGTTTTGAAGGTGACTTGATTAGAACCGCAACTGGATGGAGTGGTCTACTACTACTGTAATCAACAACGCGTTGACCTGCAATTGCGGCCACACATGCTAAACGTTACCAGTTTCAAGTAAAAATGTAACTGTTTGTCGTCTAGTCCATTTCTATTGATGCATGGAAAGTAGTAACGCAAAATCGTGACTTAGTATTGGAAACAACAGAGGTCAGGAATCAGTGGAAATAAAACATCTACACTGTAGTAGCATCTTTTGATTTCCGCAAAAAGTCACGTGAAATGTTAAAACAAAAATCTACTACCCTAAACTGGTGAAAGGTTTCGATTCTCCTTTTGATCAAGTGTATAAAGGTGAATAATATATTTCCCTGTAGGAATCTTTGCCTAGAGGAAGATTACATCTATTGAATGCTGTCAGGAATAAAGAGCAGTCGCCGCTCGAAAAAACGCTTATTAATTCTTTGTCAGAATCAGTGGAAATCAAATGGGTATGATTCTAGCATCTGGAGATACAGATAAATGAAGCAGGAGAAACTTTGTACACACTGAAACTCTGAAAGTTGCAAGATAAAAAAGAAAACAGTTGATACCAAAAAATGCGTAGATTACTATACCATAACCCTTACTTTAAAAAAAACCGTGGAATTCAATATGAAAATAGCGGCCTGTTTTTTGTCGGCAAAGCAACCTTTGAGCTTTTTCCAACATTTTGATCAGAATTGTAACAAGCCAAATAACAAGCCTTATCGCGACCACTTATGAAGGTTGTTACTTACCAACTGAGCCCTCAATGAAGACAGTTACCGAGATAATTTTATAAGATATCGCATTTCCTTTGAAGCCAAAAGCTATTTTGACCATTGTTTATCCAGCATCTCGTTCGCGATTTTAGCGGTAAGTGTACCGTTGTACCAGGCGAATTTCATTGGTTGCCACAAAGGAACTCGATGAATTACAAAGCGGCTAAGGATATTTGATCGTCCGATAGGTTTTCCATCTGCAAAACACTCGCAAGTTTATAAATTTATCTAACTAAATTCGAGTTGTCTACACAAACTCAAGGGTCTCAAAAGAGCTAAGATTCTTAATTTTACATATTCTGAAGTGCAGACCATGTTCAAAGCAGGAGACTTTGTTTGACGATGTAGTTTCACGTATGTTTTGATCACATGTCACCAACGCACTCCAGCAAAACGAACTGAGCGATAAATGGCGGTTTAGTTTTGTGATCCGTTTCTTGCTCTCGTTTTGTGCTAAGTTATGTTACGTTTGGAGTGCTCTTATTAAACAGGTAGATGTAAAAAAGCCAAAGAAGGTTTCTCTTATTCATGGTTTGGTCTCCTGAGAAAATGTTTGAACTTGAAGCAGGTTCCACGAATATTACATTTAATAAGCTTACATCTTGATCGGCTACAAGGAACCAGAAACGGAACTTGGACCAGAAAAACTCGGATCGCTGATTCGATGACAGCTATACAAGAACGAGGCAAAAACAGTAATCACTGTTTTTATTTAAATCAGCGATGAGCGTCGACCCGGTTTTGTAACTGCCCGCTACAAAGTGCAGCGCATATAAACAGAGAAGTGCGGATGGTATTATGACCTATTGTGGCAACAAAATAAATCGGAATTGAAGTTCAATGTATTGCCCCGGTTTCTTTTCATGAAAGTGAATTTCAGAACCATTCTGGCCTTGAGCATTTAGTCGTTTCCCGGTCGTTTGCATGATGTGTGGACATGAAATCAGATAGAGAACACATGCTCTGTCGCGTTCTTGGCAAATGGAATGCTTTTAAAACACAGCGTTTAAAAACTGAGACACTAAATTTTACCAAGTTACAGGCTCTTACAGATATGTCTGGTGAAGTTCATACAATGCAGCCACCAATTTTTTTGTGTGTTATTGATCTTGTAACTGACATGAAATTGAAATGATCGGCTTTATCAAATGCTTCTTTGTGATGAAAATGCGGAGATTCAAGACTGAGCATTCAAGCACACTTTGTCGTGAAGAAACAGAAAACAAAATGCTATCCAAACCTCACGCGTCTTCTTTACAGAGATAATACCTCGTCCAAACGTTACCGCAGCAGGATGAATACTGTCCTCGGGTTTACCCAGGTAAAGACGAGGTCGAGTGCAGGAATACCACGTCAATGATGCGTGGAGGCCCCTCAGTGAGAACACAGGAAATGGGTGAATACTTTCAGGCGGTACTGTAGGCACTTTGATTACTGAATAGTTAATGGCAAATTCAACTTTATAATTATTTTTAGTAATACATGTATTCATTCTATTATACCAAAAATATATGGTTAAAGATGATTTCCAGTCTGAACTGCGCATCCTCGAGAGTTTGTTTGTGTTTTTTGTTTTGTTTCATGTAAGACATCACAAAATGTAGACATTTTGCAACTGCTTACATGAAGTAAATGCAAAGCTTCAAAACAACCACCATTATGGATGCAAAGCGGTAGAAGCTTCATGCTTCCTTCTTTGATATATCACTTGATGAAACAACTTCACAGCTGTAAAAATCAATGAAGCTGTTGGAAAAAGAATTTGAAAGGCCTCAAAAATAAGGTATGTGGTTCGTAACGAATAACATCGATTCGCATTCCATTGTGTGAGCCGTTATATTATATGGTTATAAACATTAGGGTTCTGAGGCTGTCCAGTATGGACTGGATATCATCTTTAAGTCAGAAAATTAACAGTCAGAAATTGCAACTTGTACACCAACACCATGTGCATGGCCATCAGAGCACTTTTTTACTATCCAGTAGTATTTTGTTTTGTGGTTTACAATGCTATGCCTCTTTCACTGCATTTTTTTCCTCCCTAAGCATGTTTGTTTCAAGAAACTAGAAAAACAATACACACATTATTGTCAATCTGACAGCTTAACATACACAGTTCTAGATAAAGCTGTTGAATAGAGTAGGCGTATTCGCTCATTCAAACACAAATCTATTCTTGTTCAAGAATCATTATTACGTGCTACACTTTGAACCCAAAACAGATTACTTTGTACATAATTATTAAAAAAACGTGACACCACCCACGATATATTCATTACACTTATAATGCAATTTGTGTCCATTATCAAGTTTCAAAAGGTCAAGTACAAACATGCAATATAAATTTCTAATGTTTAGACCATCTGTTCCTTAAACTCAGAGAAAAAACCAATTCAAGTTGTACTTTTTCTGTTCTCTGTTGCATCAGCCCTTTCTTACAATCCAGTGTTTACAGTGCTGTGCCTCTTTTACTGCAATTTTCTCTCTCTATAAGCCTACTTGCTTCAAGGAAAACAGTACATACACTATTGTCAGCTTCAATGCGATAACTTCACATACAGTTCCACGGTTTTCCCTCCAATTTTTCCTCTGGGGGTCCCTTGGGCTCCTTCAGCTTAAGGTTGAGGGTCCAGAAGAAAAAGGTTGGGGTCCTACGTTTAGAATTGTTTTAAATTCCAGGAGAACAATCTAATCTTTTGGCAGGTAATTAAATTATCGCACTGCACAATAATATGGTATAGGCACCCAAGAATAAAATAACATATCTTCCATTCAATCAGTTTCTGTTATGTTTTTCTTATTAAAAAAGAAATATACTGGTAATACTAAAGGTATTTCTCACTGATTCATAAACTCATTCAGAAAGATATAAGCTACAATAGAAAACTTTGCTAACTCTACAACTTGAATGCTACTGAAAAGAAACTTCACAAATTGCATTGAAATTTGGTCTGGAAGTACCCTCCTTAGGCTACCAGTGACATCTTTTTTCAAAACAGGGTGCAAGATTCAGGAAACAAATTAGTAACTTCAAAACTTTTCACTTTTGCCTAAGATTCATGGTGCTAAATGCTCTTGCTGGAGTTAGAAAATCAACATCTTCAGAGTGGGGTCCAACTAGTCTTAGCATCATCATTCTACTCAGCTGTTCAGGATTAAGTCTGTTTCTCAGGCTGATTTTAACTGCATTTTGGACAGAAAAACCTTGCTCACAAGGAGCACTTGATACTGGGATTACAAGACTGCTCTAAGCTAGTTGCACAAAAACAGGGTGAGCATATATGTTCATACTCTTGGATCAGAGTGTTTTTAAACTGTTCAAAGTGCATAGCTCCGTAACTGCAAAGTAGCTGCTTCAACTGAAGCCAAGTCAAGCTGGCTGAACTGCAGGGTTTACCCCAACGTGCAAATGTGCGTCAGAGACACACTATCCGGCTGAAAAATAGAAAAGGGATGCAAAATGGCCAGGAGAACAGCCTCTTTCATTTTGCAGCCTGTAATTCTGAATCCCCATATTGCATTGTGCCCCAGAATGTCTCACAATCGAGCACTAGTTCCCAGGCATCTGGAAGGAGTTCATAGCAAGAGCAAGTTTGAGAACGATTCAAACAAAACATGGCGCTGCAATAGTCGATTCAAAGGAGTGAATGTGGCAGGTTTGAGGGTTGAAAGATGGACTAAATTCTGACAAATTGTATTTCTCAAAAGATTTTTTTCGCAGATCTATTCAGGTTTAAATTAAGTCAGTAGACTACCATCCTAAACCATGTGCATCCGAGAGGACCTGTTCTCCTGGCCGTTTTGCATCCCTTTTCCATCCCTCAGCCAAACAGTATGTCTCTGACGCACGTATGCACCTAAGGGGAAAACCCACAGTTCTAAATAAAGCTGTTACAAAGAGTAATGCACATTCATTCATTCAAATCACAAATCTATTCTTGTTCAAGAATACCAAAAATGTTCACTATAGGTAAGGCTTACCGCAATCTGATTTTCTATGGAACAGACTTACTTGCTTCACAACAACACCATTAAAATAACAATACATATATACATTGTTGTTATTTATATAATAACCCATATTATTCCACACATTGTGATTGGTTCTTCTCTGTGATCTATTAGAGGACAGATGCACGATTGACATCATCATTACAAAGATTTTCCCTGTGTTTTAAAATGGCTGAAAGTTTTGAAAATTTAGATTTTTTATAAGACTGGGCGAAAGATAAGGTACAAAAAAGTCTTGTCGAGGCATTGAACAGAGACGAGTTCAAGCAGGAAGAAAGAAAACGCCGTTTCTTTTATTAGAAAATGACTCAGAAAAAATACTCAAGCAGTCTCAGTTGGCAGTCAAGCAAGACTAAACCAAACACAAAATTGGTCTTGAAATTGAGCTGACTTTAAGGTAAGAAACCATTGCTTTGTCTCAACGTTAACAAACCCAATAAACAAATGTTTGTCAGTATAGCTCACTACAGCTCACGGCCAACTGTATCGCAGCTGTAAGGTGTCTCTGACACCATAAATCGTTTATCAAACTGATTTGAGAATCACCAACCACAGAGGACATGAATTTCTACCGTCACTAACGCTCCATTCATTCAAAACTCGAGTCAAATGGCCCTCAGTGTGGACCACAACCACAACAGGGCTGTGCTCTAGAAACCCATACAAAAATTTGTAGCCTGACTGAGCGAGATCATGGCCTGATGAAGGCCATAATGCTATTTCTGTGGTGAGAACTGAGCAAGACAAATCGAGACAACAATTTTGTCTCTCTAGTATGACCGGACGAGACATTTGTCTGGCATGTTTAATGTGGCTACATGTAATTTAGGCTAAGTTAAGCATGAGACAATGCTGGCCAGCAGTATCTCCCAGGGTTTTGGTACGGGGTGGCCGGGGGTTTCGTGCAGGGGCTCCACATGGTTTACAGTTAAGCTTCAGATGTCAAGTCATTCCGCGTATGCTATTGCTATTGGGTAGTTCTCACGGTGCTTTTATTTGGCTTATTTGCTCGATTCCTTGCCATGGGTATGCGTTTGACAAATAATACTATGCAAATGGCTCCGCTTCATCGAATTGACGGCGAGGAAAGTTGTTCAGGAGCAGGTATGCCTTTGAATTGTGGCACCCTCGATGGCTCCCCTCCAGTGGCTCACGCTGAACTTCCTGTTGGAGATGAAGGAGTTTTGCCGGCCCTTGTGAGTTTGATCGCCCAAACAGTGCAAGCTGCATTAGCTGCCGAACGATCGGGTCAACTTGCTCCCCAAGTTACGACTAATCAGCCAAGTTCCTCTCCGGCCGTGGTCCCAAACCCATCGGTTCCTGCTGCAAACATGACAAGCTCGTGTTCTGGGGGCGTTCTGCCATTATTGAACAGTTCGGCGAGCAATTTCTTGGCTGCAGGAGCTGGACCATTGCAGCAAGGTAGGCCTACATTATCTACTTCTATGGTAGTGCCCTCGTTTGTTTCCATATTTGTGATGCCCGCTATATTGTCGTCCGTTTGCAGCACAAGCGTTGCTAGTTTGCTGAAAGGTGCAACTCGTGATGTCGCCAATCATTTAGCCGTCCTTGCAATGGATCAACCGTTCATTGTTGGTCCCGGTTTCTCGCTGGCCCCAGCTAAGCTTGTCGCACAGATATTGGCAGGCAAGTACATTGACTTGTGCGATTTACTGGCGGCCAACCTTGTACAGAAAGAGCCGGAGCCTCAGCTTCTGTTAGATGGCCGACTTGTGCTGACTTCCCAGCCGAAATGACAGCGAGGCCGCATCGAAGACATCGCTTTGTGGATGGAGGCCTTTGCCATTTTTTCCCTTATTCTGGTCTCTTACTTTCCAAATCACTGGAAAGACTTGACTCAGTATAAGCTGCTGATCCTGCGAACATACTGCCATTTCTCTGGCAAAGTTTGGCTTGCCTATGACCAAGCTTTCCGTGTGCACGCTGCCGTGACTCGGCTAACTGACTGGTCATCCATGAATGTGCAGTTGTTTAACTTCCATGCAGCCGGTTCGTCAGTCCATAGTGCTACATCGACCACCTTGAACGAAGCCCTCAAGCCTCCAGGATCATCCTTGTCAGTCATCCTCTGTAAGTCGTGGAATAAGGGGCATTGCACGGCCCCGTTCGCATCCTGCCGTTACTCTCACTGGTGCAGTGTTTGCTCAGGCGCTGATCGGGCAACGATGTGCTCCAATCAGTCCGCCAAAGAATGCTCTGATGATTCCAAACATCGCAGTCGCTCGCCAAGTGCCTCTGGGTCATCCTCACAGGCTAAGGCTCACCGTACTTGAACTGATCCTGGCAGGTCGTTTTTAGTGGCCACTGATTCAGGGTGGCATCGTGACTGTGTTCTAGCCCTTTGTTAGTCTTTTGGTGACCTGTGACTGTTCAAATTGTGGTCACCAATATGTTGCTAATGGCAGTTTAGGTGCATGTGCTTTCGTTTGAAGTGGTTTCTTTTTTTTTTTTCTTTCCCAACTGGTCATCCTTTGCTATAAGAATTCTTCGTGCAGGTAATTTGACTTGTCTTGGTTTTTGATTATATTGTTTACCATGTCACATGTGTAGGCACAGCTCAGCAGAACAGTTTTGTGTAGAACCATAGGCTTGATTTTGCATAAAAAAAAAATTGGTTGTTGTACAATGTCAAGCATTTGTTTTTTGTTGCAATCTTGCCTCTCATAGCATGTCCCGCCTTCCATCCAGTGTCGGTGGTGTCTCCGTTGAACATGTCGGAATTTACTCTGGAATTGGCTGGGCACCCTGATCATCAGGCAGTTGCTTATGTCCTGGAAGGCCTGCAACACGGTTTCCGCTTGGGGTTTCAACCTGCTCACAGACTCAAGGCCGCCAAAAAAATAAACCATCTGCCTTTCAGAAACCCAAGGTCATTGATGATTACCTGGCCAAGGAGGTTGCTCGATGTAGGGTCGCAGGCCCCCTCCCATCAATTCCGTTGCCGAACTTACAAATAAGCAGCTTTGGGGTAATCCCCAAGAAAGGTCAACCCAGCAAGTGGTGCCTTATTGTGGACTTGTCATCCCCACATGGGTCTAGCGTAAACTATGGAATTAGTTCTGATGAATTTTCCATGCACTACATTAAACTCGATCAGATTATTAGCATAATTGCAAAGCACGGGTCTGGGGCGTTTATGGCCAAATTTGATGTCGAGGCGGCCTATCAGAACATTGCAGTTCACCCAGAGGATCATTATCTGCTGGGGATGAAGTGGCGCGGCCAATTCTTTGTGGACCTGGCCCTCCCGTTTGGCCTCCGCTCTGCGTCTTATATTTTTAATTCGGTGGCTGAGCTGGTGGAGCGGATAATTCGAAATAAGCACAATGTGCCTGATCTAATGCACTACCTGGATGACTTTATCACCGCTGGTCCGGCTGATTCTCTGCAATGCTCCCAAAGCTTACAAACATCTCTGGCTGTTTGTTGCTCACTCAGCCTTCCCCTTCACCCTTACAAATGCATTGGCCCGTCCACCTGTTTGGTGGTTTTGGGCATTGAGTTAGA
>Ga0099805_1115005_pt1:5000-13290 | contig 13290 bp, 13 predicted proteins | sample OrbCnscriptome_2_FD_81143 | JGI IMG/M metagenome (GOLD analysis project Ga0099805, IMG submission 81143) | Coral microbial communities from Puerto Morelos, Mexico - Orbicella C B metatranscriptome (Eukaryote Community Metatranscriptome) | ecosystem: Host-associated > Invertebrates >...
TCGATGACAGTTCGGGGTTGCGTGCACGCGGATCCTGTTCAGAGATAAGGCCGTCGGTAGAACTCGGTGAGCAATCGTCCAGTTAACATTTCCATGTTTGTGAGTAATTAAAGGTGGATATAGAGTTTTCCATTGTTTGGTGTTAAATATTGGTTCGGGATGGAGGTTTTCTTTCCATTAATCTAGGGCAGCTATGACGGTCTGCCTGCCTGCGAGATGGTGACCGTAGAAAGTGCGGGTTCTGCCGTTCAAGATATCCAAAGAGGCATTGTTTGAATCAGTGGTGTTCACTTCAAACCGGGGTTGTAGATTGGGTGATTGATTCGTGGGTTGAGACTGGATTTTACTTGACCATTCTTGTGGTATAGAAGAGCGAATTTTCGTCAATTCACGCTCGGTTCGTTCTAAAGTGTGGTCATCATTCTCTTGCTCGATCAACAACTCATGAACAGCATTAGTTGGCAGATAGCCTGGAACTGCTTCGTAGCAAATGTCTTTGACCTGAGTGACACCCACCGTTACCCAATCAGGAATTACAGCAAGTGGTTGATCGTTGGCATTTATCAGTTCATTTTGGAAGAGCGGTTCATTTAGGATGCTTTGTACATTGTCCAGAATGTGAGTTCTTGTAAGGAGAAGTGTGTGCTTTTGCCAGGCAAGGAGTAGTTCTTTATGGAACATCGGTACATTGCGATCGATTTGTCTAGTGCTGAAATCAAGGACAAGTGAAAGTTTTCCAAGATTCAAATGCAAGATACAGAAGAAATGCGTTAAAAAGTGTTTTCAATGTGCGTCTTCTGCGGATAGTAATCTTTTTAAGGTGTTTAGTCTCAGAGACTGAATTTTTGTTTTAATTCTGGGGATGTTGAAACCGCCATGTTGGACAGGTAGGACCAGGATGTCTTGGTTCGCCAAATTACGCTTGTAGCTATAGAAGAAGTTGTAAATGGACTGATCGATTTGTGCTATTGCCCAAGAGGGCACGGGCAATGACGTTGCGTTGTACCATAGTGTAGAGGTTAAGAGACCATTTATCACCAGCGCTTTACCTTTATAACTTAGTTCTCTGTGACGCCAAGCAGCAAAGTTATTGATCTTCTGTATTTTGGCTTCCCAGTTACTTCTCGTACAATCTACATTGCCAATGAATTGCCCGAGAATTTTGTCGGGAGTAAAGTTGTTAAACCAATCAAAGTTGCCAAGTTGGTCAGTTCTATGCACAAATGCTCCACAGCAGAGTCCCTTACATTTTCCTTTATTGATCTTCGCTCCAGAAGTGCGTTCATACAAATTAAAGGTATTGAAAACTTCATCAATACATTGATCATCAGCCAAAAGCAAAGTGGTGTCATCAGCATACTGTTTTAACTCTTCATGAGAATCAGGCGGCCATATTCCGTGTTTTCGTGGGTTTTCCCGTATATTAATGGCCATCGTCTCGGCAGTTAAGACGTATAAGGGCATAGACAGGGCACAACCCTGCTCAAGTCCACGTTCCAACATAACGAAAGCGGGAAGCCAGCCGTTTGTTTTTATGGAGCTTGAAACAGAATTGTATGTTAATTTGATCCATTGAACAAAGTTAGGTCCCATGCCAAAATTTTCCAAACATTTAAAAAGAAATTCGTGCGAAACTCTGTCAAAAGCTTTGAGCTGATCCACACTGATAAGGGCGAGAGCAATGTCTTTCTCATTCGCATAAGCAACAAAATCATGTAGAAGTCGCGTGTTGTCATTGATAGTTCTTCCTTTAATAGAGGCGGTTTGATCCGTGTGTATAATAAGTGGTAGAACTTGTTGAAGCCTGTTAGCGAGCGCCTTGGTCAAAATCTTGTATTCAGTGTTTAATATCGTGACTGGTCTCCAGTTTTTGAGCTGAGTGTGGTCACCTTTCTTGAACAATATAGATTTAACACCTCGCCGCTGGGAGACCGTGAGGGCTCCAGTACGAAAAGCATAATTATAAACACGTGTCAATTTTTTGCTTAAGAGGCCAAAAGTGCTTGTAGAAATGCGTTGTCAAGCCATCAACCCCAGGTGATTTATTACTTTCCATTGAGCGCACTGCCTTGAGGGGTTCCTCCTCTGTTATTAGACCTTCGCAGGAATTGCGAGCATTGTCAGGTAATTTTGGAATGGCAGCATTTAAAAATTGATTCCTCGCATCTTCATCACAGGGTTGCGCTGTATATAGAGTTTTGTAGAAGTAATATGTTTCTTTCAACAGATCTTGCGGTCCAGAAACAGTATCGAGATTTTCTTTTGTTAAAATACGAATTGTTTGGTCCGCTCTCCTGCTTTTCTCGAGGGAGTAGAAGTAACGGGTGCTCCTTTCTCCTTCTTCCAAAAATTGTGCTTTTTCTCGAAACTTGATAGCTTCCAAATCTTTAAGATCTAACTCTTTCAGTTTTTCGTTTACTAAAAGGTATTCCTCAATATCACACGTGTCACTAGAGTTGGACTTTTCCTGTAACTTTTACGAGTTTTCGTTCCAGCTGAAATCTTTCATGACGCTTTTGTTTTCCAATTATTTTAGCACAGCAGATTGTGATGATCTTAAAATGCATCTTAGCTTTATCCCACCAGAGGAGTGGATCAGCAAAGTCATCATATTTTGTTTGCCAGTCGGTCCAGAAATCTTTTATTTGAGCCTCGAACGCTGCATCAGAAAGTAATTGATTATTAAAGTACCAGTATCCAGGACCTCGTATAACTTGATCACAGTTTAAAGTTAAACAAACATAATCATGGTCGGAATGTGGGAATGGCTTGATGGAGGTGTCCGTAACAAACTGATTCATTGTCTTGCTAAGTAGAAACTTGTCGATTCGTGTGCAAATAAGCCATCTGTAGGGTGACACCCGGTCCACGTCAATGCTCGTGCATCTTTGTGGCGATTACACAATATATCACATAAGTTGAACTATTATTCTGATTTCCTCCTATTTTGTCTAGCCTCACATTTGCAATGCAATTAAAGTCCACATTTTGATCGTCTTCAGAGAAAGTCATCCAGGCTAGAAAAGAAAGTTTGTCGAGCACTGTCTGTTTGAGGCGCATAAATGTTTATGATGTTCAGGATGAGACTATCAAGATCCAGCACAATATTTAAAATGCGACCTTCATTGTCACTTCATGTTTGTCTCGCAGCATAATCAAGCCGTGAATGAATAAGAATGGCAACACCTCTAGCGGTATTCGTGCCATGATTAAAGATAACCTCTCCGCTCCATTCACGTTGGATTTGCATTTCCATATCAACAGTCCAGTGTGTTTCTTGAAGTAAGATAATATCCAGTCGATGTCGTAGAAAATAAGAGAACGCAGTTTTTCGACGATCAGGGGAACGAAGCCCCTGTGAGTTTAAAGATATAAGAACTGCCATGGCCAAATAACATAGAATAGCGGGAAGCTCCATTGTGGTTTAAAAGTAGGTAAAAAGTCAAATACAGCGGCTACTTTGAAGGTAGTTTGTCGGGAACTTTAGCAGTCTTTTTCTCCGCTTTTCTCCGCGTCGTTAAATTAGGGGCAGGTTTTAATCTGCACGGCGAGTGGAGACGCGGTCAGAATCAGAGTCTGTGATATGCTGCCTCTTTAAGCTTTGAGTTCGATCCTCGTAATCCATTTCTTCGTTACGAGATTCTTGATTTTTATTTACCATGTCGTCGTTATTCGGACCAGTAGCTTCATTCACAATATCCTCGCTTCCTCCAGCGGCTTGTGGCTGTCCACCGCTTGCCTCTGGCTGTTCCTCATTTACGTCTGGTTGAGCAGTAGGCGCTTTGTCATCTTGCTGTTCTGGTTGATCACAGTTGTAGGACATATTCAAGATCATCTTGACTAAACGGTTGCCATTTTCCAATCTAACCAGTTCATGGTCTGCCTTGTATTTTTATTTCACTTTTCAACTCGCCATATTCGCCTAACGCAGATTGGACTTCTTCATCTTCCACATAGGAACGGAGACCCATTAAAACTTGCCATGTGGCGGGGAGCAATCAATATGATATTCCTCGATGTCGAAGCCGTTATTCACAAGTACTTCGGCATCACCTCTTGACTCCAGCTCCAAAAGATATACTCCATCTCCCAGATCTTGAAACACAACAATTGAATCTTGGATTCTTTCTGGATTCCAGCTTAAGATCTCCAAGACCGATTTGATCGGACGTTCGAAATGACACGCTTCTTGCCTTTCGGTCCGCCATATTGGTGTTCCAAAAGATGAAAATGGTCAAACTTCAAAAACTATAGATCACATAGATTTCTCCACAAAATATTACGCCAGGTTAACAAATAAACTTCTTAGCAAACAACATATAGTATTCTGAGATCTCGATGGTCTAAAATAGGCAAGGATTCCACAGATAACACAGAGAGCATGCAGACAAGAACCGGTAACTTCCCCTGTGGTGTGGTCGTAGACGAAAGAACAAGTGGAAATTCGCTTAATTGCTTGGACTCTCTATAAAGTCTGTTAGACTGAAAGCTTTTAATTCCTGTTGTGATAAAGTTGCAACTTCATCTTGGGGACTTATCGAAGAGATTCCAAACCTAGCTAAATCCTAAAATCAAACAAGTGGAATTCTCTAATGGTCACTCATCAAATCCACATTCAAGAGATAACCTTTAATGTATTGTTCAGCGTAGCAAGGCCCTAATCAACCATGGAAAGCAATAGGGTGTTGTGTGTAAAAAATAAAAAATACGTTCGGTAGTAGAGGGAATAATTATGTGGAGTTGAATGGAAATCTTCTCTGAAAAGTCAAAAATTGGTCCAAAAGTTTACGAAATGGCCTCTTCCTAGGTAGTCACCCAGCTTCCAGGTATTGATGCCACTCAACAGGACTTTGGTGATCGGACGAGAAACGGTACTTTCCTTGTGGTGTGGTTTTACATGTAGATGAAAGAAACAAGTCGAAAGTTGCTTAATCACTTGGACTCTGTATATAGTCTGTTAGAGGAAAGGAACTTAATTCCTGCTGTGATTAAGATTGCCCAAACTTCAGACAAAAAAGGTGGAATTATCTAAGTGTCGGTCTACAAAGCCACATTCAAAATACAACCTTCAGAGCATTAGTTAGTGTGTGTGGCAGAGCTGGAATCAAATAAACAATATTGTGAGATGTCATTAATTATTGGAAGAAATAAAAATAATACTTTAACTTTCTTTGCTACTCAACATATTATGCTGAGTTAAACTATGTGGAGTTGACTCGAAATCTTCTCTGAAAAGTCAAAAATTGGTCCAAATTTAAGTCTACAAATTAATAGTTGTAAGTAAATTTCAATCTAGATCTCATACTCTTGGCGCGATGGACAGTACGTTGTTGAATTTAACCAATCAGTACAGTTGACCTCTGACAGATAGCTCTAACCTTCAAAGGAAATTTTAACTGAAGCAATTGGAATGAGTTACTGAGAGTTCAAGTTATGGAGGGTAAAATCAACCGAAGGGAGAATAAAATAATGTATTTCGAGTCAGGGCGGCTATTTAGCTATCACGTTTTCGTCCTTTCTTATGAAGTTGTTCTTGCTTCCAACTGAAAGAAATAACAAAATAATAGTTAGAAAGGGAAAATATTTCGACCAACGCGTCAGTAGAGTGTCAGCCGACACGTCGGTAGTGTGTTGGCCGATGCATCGACAGTGTGCTGACCAACGCGTCGGTAGTGTGTCGGTGATGTGGCGGCCGACATGTCGGTGGAATCGGATTCTTTACCTTTACCTGCATCCGTGTGTTGTAATTTGATTCAGGCGACATGTATGCAAATAGCATTCGGAAAATTACTAGCATTTTGATTTCTTTTCTCAAGTAGAAAGAGCATGTTAGTTTGCTTGAGGTCATTTTATTTATTTCTGAACGAAAAGGTGTTTCTTTCCCAGTATAAGTGCTGTAGTAAAATGAGACTTTGAAGATTTTCATCACAAGAATTTGCTTGCTTTACGGTAATTGTTTGGTTACAACTCTCTGGATATGTTTACATAATCTATTAACCTGTTAAGAGAAATCTCTGAATTTTTCTCATTATGTGGCTTGTATCAAGCCAAGATCACACAGGTCATCAGGAGCTTTTTTATATGTTAGAAATTCCCTTCACTCTTGTATTCACTTGGCTTTTTCCCCGATATTTTAAGATCGTGTGACCGCAAGTTTGTTTTTCACTTCTGAGCATGTGTAAGGTGTCGCAGAAGAATTGTTGTAAATGTCACCATAGTGTTATTTATGGGGGCATAATTTATATTTATTTCAACATTGTTGGTTATTTTTGGCTCTCATCATAGCCTGATACAAACTTGTTTTATGAAAAAAAGCGGTGAAATGGACCTGCCAATATGCATGACTGGTAAGATGAAAGACTGACCAGTCAAAGCCTAGGTCAATCTGCTCATTGTCCATTGAAGAGCTATTTAAAACCCCATAAACCACCATTAATTTGTGCCCCCTTCAAGTTTTAATAATGGAACATAACCCTTTAAATGCCAAATATTTCTCCACTAGACAATAATCACTCTAAACTGGGATATCAAGTGACGATTGTCCAGTAGAAACTTGAAAAAGAAAAATTATGAATTTTGAGCAATGATAGTTAAGATGTACATGAGTGTCTTGTACTTTTGAATATTAATTGAGTTATCTGTTAAACTGAAAATGTTTAGGAGTTATGAAGAGCAATTCAAGGAGCATGGGATCTGGTATGAACACAGACTAATTGATGACATGGTAAGTCAAACAAGAATTCTCTCTTCCACAACATTAAGCACTTTTCCCCACTTACCAGCTATTACCATCCAGTGATTGTGTTTTGAGTATGTTAGTTTAGCTTTTTTGTCAATGTAATTACAAACTAGAATTGCTGGATCTCAAAAATTTACCTGCTTTTTACAAAAATGTTTTAGTGGTTTGGCAAGAACTTAATTCCAAAGATCCTATTGCCGTAAAAGAAATCCAACATGAGATTTTATGGAGCAACTGCATTATTAGGATAAATGGGAAGTCTATTTATTTTAAAACGTGGGTTAATAAAGGCAATTTGAAAATATGTCACCTACTTGACCCCCAGGGTCAGTTCCTTTCTTTTGAAAACTTTATATGCAAATTTGGTGTTCGTAGCACTTTTCTCGATTACACTGGTATTCTTGCGGCAATTCTGAAACTTCGGCAGAGGAAAATCCTAGGTAATAGCCCGATGGGTGGTCAACCTTCAAGTTTCTTGCTGATAGCGACACCATCCTCTCCACTAAAAAAGCTTGTTCAATACTTTTCTCCTCCCATTGTTGACATCAATCTACGTAAACAAGTGTCAAATGTCAAGGACGCCAACGAACTTCCTTTGAAAGTCACCGTCGAAAACAAGTTGAGAAGCTTTCAGTCTAAAATTGCACATAACATCATACCAACCAATCTCTCTCTATATAAAATGAACATAAAGAAACACCACAATGCGAGCACCGCCTCTTCCAAAATGAAACACTTGTTTTTATGTTTCTGGAGTGCCCTGCAGTTGAACCGTTTTGGAAAGATGTTATAATGTGGTGGAATACCAAACATTCAGACAATATTAACCCCAATTACTCTGAAATCCTTTATGACTACAAACCTGAATCTGAGAGCTTCTACACGTTAAATCATTATCTTCTTATTGCTAAATATCATATATTTCTCGCAAGAAATCAGTCAGTCTCCAAGCCTAAAGGTCTTTCTTGCCTGACTGGAAAATCAAATCAAATGTGAAAGACAAATAGCCATTAAAAACTCAAACTGCAGAAAATACGAAGCTAAGTGGACCACTCTCTGCCTCTGTATTGTGTAAAATCTTTTTTCTTTTCTTCCTTCTTTGTACATGATTGCCAACCCTATTTTCATGTTCAAATAATGAAAGCTAAAGTGTCATATTTCTTTATTTTTTTGGCGTTCTTTGTACTTTTTCTATATATATTTTTTGTGTGTGTAGTGCAGCCTTAAAACTTCAGCAATATAAATAAAATTCTGAAATTAGTACTGTGCGGGTGCCTTACTTTTTAGAAATTATTTCTTGGTAAAAAAAGAAAGAAATTATAAGCAGTGTACTATTGAGTATTGTATTAGCATTAGTTTTGTACGTAGAAGTTTAAATTGTAAGTAGTTTTCAGCGGTGTTTTGTTGTGTGCTAGCTTCCTCTCTAAATGATTATTATTGTAATTTACCTATCTATCTATCTATCTATCTATCTATCTATCAATCTATCTATCTATCTACCTATCTATCTGTCTGTCTGTCTGTCTGTCTAACCAACTAACTAACTAACTA
>Ga0099805_1249535_pt1 | contig 13081 bp, 10 predicted proteins | sample OrbCnscriptome_2_FD_81143 | JGI IMG/M metagenome (GOLD analysis project Ga0099805, IMG submission 81143) | Coral microbial communities from Puerto Morelos, Mexico - Orbicella C B metatranscriptome (Eukaryote Community Metatranscriptome) | ecosystem: Host-associated > Invertebrates > Cnidaria >...
TACGTACCTGTTTGCCGAGGAATCCTGACAATGAACGGTCACTACTTGTTTGGGATTTTTCTAGAGCCCATTTGACGCAGCCTGTGAAAGCAGACATGCAATGGCGTAAGTTCAACGTGGCAGTAATCCTGGGTGGCCTCACTCCAGTCCTGCAGCCGTTGGACAAATGCCTCAACAAACCATTCAAAGACAAAATTAGGCAACAGTACCTTTCCTGGATGATGACTGGCCCCTTTGAATTCACTCCAGCAGAAAAGAAGAAAGCACTGTCTAAAAACCTGGTCCTCAAATGGATAAAGCAGTCGTGGGCAGAAATTCCAGCAGAGATGGTAAGGAAATCGTTCAAAACGTGCGGTATCTCGAACGCTCTTGACGGCACCAAAGATGATGAGGTCTACACTGATGATATGCCAGAACTAGCTGATGATGGTATGGCGATGGAAGACGAGTTTGAAACCGACAGCGAAGATGATGACTGAAAACTTCATTTGTGAAGTCACCAAAACAAAACAGCTCCTTTGGGAGCCACCACTTGAATAAAAGTTTATGACCAACAACGATTTTTGTATGCAAACTACCAGAAATTTGTGTTTGTAGATAATCACTCGGCTTATAGCCGAATATAAACATTCAATTGAAGCTCTTGCAGCATTAGAAAATTTTTTTTTTCAAAAATATTGGGCTACAAGCTGAACCCCCTATCTTGTAGAGATTTCACTAGTTTCCAGTTTAATTTGGTGCAAAAATTGATCAGCTTACAGGCAAATAAATATGGTACCTTAAAAAGCTTTAATTGAAGCCACTAGATGTTTGTCCACTGACATTGATAGGTTGTTGCTGTTCCTTAACATAGATTTTGATTTATCATAACAATTTTGGTTTCAGTGTTCATTAATGAGACAAGGCAACCATTAAACATGTTTTTTTGGTTTTTGGTTGGTAGTGATAGTTTTCGTTATCCTGTATGAACAAAGATTATGCATAGATGTATATTCAATTCACTGGAGATCTCCAAACTGATCCTTGAACCCAGAGCTGCATTGTTATGGGAAACAGCCTATTTGCAAGTTGAGTACTTTATTGAATCTGCTCCGAGGTAGCTGCCACCTAAAGAATAAATGGCATAGTTTAGGTTTCCTTTTACACTTCTGGTAAATATTTTGTGGTTAACAAACAGTGAATAATTTTTTCCTTACTCAAAGCCAAGAAAATACTTTGTAGTTATTAAACTACAAAGTTTTTGGCCATGTGTAATATACATGTACACTATGGGATTTCAACCAATAGCAGTATAATACGTAGTTACCCACGTCTGGGGCCAGATTTGGATCATATCATTGCTCATTCTTAGCTTAGCAGCATTGATTTTCACTTTTCAGTATGTCTCCAAAAAAACCAATAAGAAGCATCAGATGCCGTCAACTCCTGAGGGAAGCTGGCTTTCCAAATTCTGTTGAACTAACGACATCCCTGACAAACTAATGAACTGCTGGTGCAGAACCAGATCACTTCTAAATCCTTCTTTGCTGCCATAACCAAGTAAGATTTGGCTGACTTGGGTTCCATTGTAGGCCACAAGATCATTGTCAGATGTGTAATACCCTGCCTTCGGCACAGAAGTGAAGAACCCCTGGCCATCAACCAGTCAGAGGAATCACATCTTCTCCCAGGGCTCCACTTACAACAGGAGCTCTCAAACATTGAAGCAGCATTATCCAGCCCATCACTCTCCAAGGACATTGCTGTAGCCAAATCCCCAGTGACTGCTCCTTCAGGTGCTCCTTATACAATCTCAACTTCATACAGTGAGCCTATGTTACCTTCTGATTACATGTATGGTGCTGACAGTAAACAGCTAACCTTTGCAGCAGTCTTACGCCCATTTTCTGCTCGCAAACATTAAGATTCTGGAGTCGCTTTTCACAAAGAACTCACGCAAGGCAAAGGAATACCTCACAGAACCTACTTTTACTGGTTTTCAATGCCTTGTAAAAAACAATATCCTTTCAGGTATAATTGCTGATTACTACACTACTTATTTATTTTACATATAGATTGGAGCGAAACATAATTGTTAGTAGTAGTACTTTTTGTTTTTATATTTGCAATGTTTATTTTCCTCAAAGACATTAGCTTTTTAGTGACCTAGAAATTTGAGTCAAAATAAAGTTATGTATGTATGTATTTACTTATTTAAAGTTTCTCACAATCAAAGGGACGCATTTCCAGACAAGGGCCATTTTAGCCTTTGATCAGGCCTACTGTGCCACTGAGGCTCTGGAAAATTTTCGCTGGGGTTCAAAATCAGATGATTTGAGTGCCCAGTATTTTGATGCCACTGTTGCTAAGTGCCCCTCCAGCATAGGCAAAACTCACATGGATTGCCGTTCATCAACAGGGGAGAAGTTCTACTTTCATTGTAATTTCAACTCAGCTGGTTGCCCTAACCCACAGTCTTGTCAATACAAGCACGTTTGCATAGACTGTTCCTCGGACAAGCACAAGGGTAAGAGCTGTACTGGCACCTCCAGACCTGCTAGCGCTGCAGCTCACAATAACTGACCCAACTCGGCTTTCGCACCACAAGCCAAGTTTTCTTCAACTGCGACCATTACAAATTCTACTCATGTTGACTCTGATTTAGCCCCACTTGTGGGCTGCCCACTATATTTCCATGCTTGGAAACAAGAACTTGCATCTGATATGGATAAAGATTTTATCCTCGACGGCTTACATACTGGTTTCAAACTTATCCTGGAGTCTGACCCTTCATTTATCACTGACTTCGAATTGGACAATTACTCTAGTGCTACCTGCCTGGAATTCAAAGCTGAAATGGATCGCTTATTCTCCAAGGAACTTGCCCCGGGCCATATTTCTTGGGTTGACATTAAACCTTTATGTTCACCCTATCGGCCATGTTCCTAAAAAGATTCTGGCAAATCTTGTCAAATTACAGACTGCACTGTCCCTTGTGGATCTCCACTAAACAATTACATCAAGCATGACCTAGATTCATTTCGCTTGCAGCAGCTTCTGACTCAGGTTTCTGGGCCAATATGTTAATCAGGTCTTACAACTTTTTAAAAAATCCAATCTCATACCAAAATCAATGGAAGACTTTGTTATCGTCAAGACCTTGCGTCAAGCTGACATTCCTATCCATCCCTAGGGACTGGTTATCTGTGTATTCTGGTCAAAAAGTATTCAGTTTTGGGAACTTCAACTACTTATTCCTGTCATGCCCACACTCAAACATCACCCACTACTCTGTCCTGTGTAAGCCTGCAAATGTCATATTTTGGCATTTGCAGCCCACCCGCTTTGCCAGCTTTCTTGTGTCCTGGCTCAGGTCACACAACACCCATCAAACACTGTCTTTACCACCAAACTGCACAAGGTTTTAACACATGCTGGTTTTCCAGCAATTTTCCAGGTACAGTTTTTGCCATGGTCGTGCTTCATTTGCCTTCTGATATGGTGCCCCCATGGAACTGATTAGCCTCTTATGGGACTGGTCTTCAAACGCAGTTCTTCTGTACATTGAAGAGCGCCTGGAACGTTCCCTTTTAGTGGGAAAACTTATACTTGCTCAAAATATGCCTAATCATTAACCTTTTTACTCAGGCAGTGAGGCCTGGGTTTAAATTTCGGCTCCGTTTTTTTTTTCCTCATTCAGTCACAAATTGCCATCTGGTCTCTAAAGCACATGCATCACCTGTGCATGCGTACAGCACATGGAATTTACAGAAGTTGTCATCATGAAAAGTTAGCACAGATTCCTTGATTTCTGGGGCGATGAAATCATACAAACAAACACACCGTTTGAGGTAGACCAACACTAAAGGACATTAATCGTTTTCAGAACGAGTCGGTCTGCAAGCCTTATGAGAGATCAATTTACGAGCGCACATTTTGAGTGAATTTGTCAAGAATCATGTTACACCAAAGGAGCCACCAACCAGGGCTATCAACTCTTCAACTTGATAAAAAGCATCTTCAGAAGCGTCATCATATGATCGTGAACCAAGTAGAATCTCAGCACAAACTCAAGAACATCTGAGCAACAAGAGCAGAAAGGTTAGAAAATTTGTTTACGAATGTATCTGTTCGAGTACACCTAAGTAAAATGCTCCGAGAAACTTCATTAAGTATAATAAAGATAAAATCTCGAACTAAACGATATTTTCTCGTTATTTTCTTGTAACAGAGTTGTCTTTACAAGAGTGAAACCCATGTAGCAAATTATTGTACATTTAAGCTGAAAGAAACTAATGTACATGTATGTTGACCCCAGCAAAACAATTCTTGGTTTGCACTGTCACGCAATCCTGACGCAATAAAAAATTTATTTGACAACCATTTAGTGGATTAAATCAAGAAATTGTGATGTTATAGGAGATTAATAAAGATGACACTTCCCTAATTTTTAAGTCTGTGCATTTTCCCAAGCTCAGATATTCGTCGAAATATTTTGCACAAATTTACAGAGACCAGTACCTCCATGGTACGCCAACATTGCAGCCAGAAAATAGTGTAAACATCTGGAGCTTACTTTGGCTATCTAGGCGACTGATTATCTGTACTGAACAAACAAGCATTTACATAAGCACTTTTCCTGGTACTTTAACTGCTGATTGGGCTAAAAATCACGACATAAGTACATGTTTTTTGACAAACACGTTTGTAGGTCTATGTCACGCGTTGCCATAACTATGAAATTCAAAATGTCTCGCTTGAGAAACGCAAATAACAATGACAAAGGCTGAGGAAAATAGACTGAAACATTTATAGGCTGATATAGAGACCTTAACTCTTTTCACGCCCTAAAGACCTGCAAATGTGTAAAAAGCTATTAATCGATTCCAAGAAATGCAATCAAAAGCAGAAGAGCTTAAGCACATTGATTTGATTGAACTTCGTACAACTTCAAATGCAGAACATTTAGCTCAATTGCAATATAGCTAGTGCTTCTCAGTATAACGACTGCCTGGGTACATGCAGCAAAGCGTCTAGTTCTTTTTCTTTTCACCTCCCGCTTTACCTGTTACCCTAGGTTTCGGTTTTTATGATTTTACTTGTCCAGCGGTTTGGGCAAGCCATATCATGGGTGCTTATGGTGGTTCCTTGCCTATACCCCTGCTGCTGCTTTCCTAGATCTGGTACACAAAGAAACTCAATGTATAAGTATATACTTGTCATTGCGGTATTTCTTCAAGGAATATCATGAAGGATTACAGAAAATGTTTAGCCAATGATGACCAGCAAAGTTTTTTTCACTTATATGCAGAGTACTATTTCCTTGTTGTCAAAAACCAAAAACTTTCCCTCCCTACAATACACACAGGGAACATTTTGCAGTTATTACACACCAAAATTATTGGTCTCACCTTAGTAAATGCACAAAATGTTTTGCAGTTTTTAGTTGTCTCACATATGCAAACAAAATATTTGACATTATTTTTCAGCAAAGTTTGTCATCATTTCTCATAGAGTAAACATTTCACAGTAATTAAAGGACAGTTTTTTGTCTTTTGTAATATACATAATATAATTTGCAGTTATTAAACGGCAAAGTGTTTCCCATAGTATTATACTGAATACTTGTTTCGCAGTAAGCTAACTTTTTTCTTATATATGTATGTTATAAACCAAGTCACAATTTAATTTAAATGCAGAATTTGCATTTGTCAATCTAATAATGTAAGAAATAATTTAAAAAGTTCTAACAAAAAACTGAATGTGTCATGTACACAGTACTTTATGGGTAGAGAATTATAATCAATTCAATTTTAATCAAATGAGACAAATCCACATTTTCTTTTACATCCCCTTGCATTTAGATCACCCAAGTGAGTCAAGAGAATTTCCAATATCAAAGTTTCTGCTCTTAGGAATTGAGTGTCTGACAGGTTCATTAGCATCCAGGGTGTATTTGTGGGATTTGAGTTTCTGCACAGTGTTCCACATGGTGTAAATGCAGGTGATATCTTCGATTGGCCAAGGGATGATGCTGCTGATATTCACTTCACCTGTGTTTTTGAGGGACCAGTGCATTTGATTGGCATAAACTTATTGGCATAAGCTTCAGATTGGCTCAGTTCACCAACCTACAATGGATAAAGGCCTTTGAACACACCATTTTAGGAAGCTTCAAAATCCAAAGAAGAAAGCGACAATTCTTTTTTATGATAGCTTTCTTGCACTTCTGAACGAAAAAATTAATACACAGTGAGAAATTGCAATTGCAAACAACAAAATTACAATTATTAATAAAACATGTTAAAATGTTATGTAAAATTTCTTAATTCTGTTTTTCATTGTGTTTTTCATTCCTTTTCCTGTTGGTTTGCTTTACTTTGCTTTGTTAACTTAGTGGGTATATTTTTAGTAATTTTTTGCATTCCCTTTTTCTTTCTTCCCTTTTTTCTGGTAGTTAAGTGTTGCAATAACATTTTATGAGTGCTCCTAAAGTAATAGTCAATAAGTTAATAAAATAATTTATCATATATGTGTACATAAAGTTAATGTCAATAAGTCACTGTAAATTACAGAAAAACTAAGTAATTAATATGTTATTTAATTACTCCGTACTTTGAATTGTAAATGTCAATTAAGAGTTACTAACAAGATAATACTAAAATAGAAAGTTGAGAAAGCACCCAATAAAATGTGCCATGTGGGCTGCAGAACTGGCTGAATGCTGTGCAAGTGAATCAGAGAGTGATGACAAAGATATCAAAAATGCGCAAGGTGAAGAAGGAAGTTTGAAAAAGAAAGAAATAAAGATCTAGGAGCACTGTTGCTCAGTGATCCAACAGTGCAAGAAACTAAATCAAGAGAAGCCAGTGAGGAAGAGCATCCAGAACAGTCAGATGCCAAAGAGATTCCTGTGTCAACATCAAATGACATCTTCAGACACTTGAGGGAAACCTTAAGGAGATCAGATGCCTCCAGTTTGCAGTACAGGTAGGTGGAGTACATGCTCTCAGAGCAATAGTGAAGTATTGCGATGTATTGCATTTTGAAAAGGCTTCACTGAAAAGTACCACCAGCTATGGAAACCATCACTCAGAGGGGGATGTGAACATCCAGACTGCTGATTTGCTTCCAGGGGACCTCGATGTAGATAGGCCCACAGTAATTGAACTAGAGCTGGAGAGCTATTGCTGATACAGTGCTTGGGTGCCCTGCAGATTTGGCTCAGTTTTTTAACAATAAAAACAAACGTTGCCAAAAACATGACCAAATGAGATTGACGCAATCTGGACACCAGGGTGCAAGATATTACCGACCTAAACCATGCCTAGCTCCTGATCACAGGGTAAATCACACTTTTACCTTGATTTACTTTCTGCTGTCTTGGGCAGCATTCACAATTTTCCACAATATAAACACATCACAACGCTTTTTATTGCCTACATGTTAATATTGCTGATACCCGTAAATTGGCTAAATAAGCTATGAAGTCAATAATACACTCAGTCCAGGATTGTCACTGAGGACAAAACTGTTTGTTTTACCTAACAAATCTGTCAACACATAACTTTTAGCAGTGCAGATGGTTTGCCCTACAAAGACAAAATATTTCAACTCAGACAAATTTATCAAAGGAGTCGCTGTCCTGCCTCAAACTTTTCATCCGTCTTACTCTCTTTTGTTTTTGTGACTTGCGTCACCAACAAGTTCCAGTTCTTTCTGACCTCTTGGCGATCGCGTTCAACTGAACTAACTACACACATGGATCATCCTTTTTATTTAACTTTCAGAATCCCAACAACTGGAGTGCCTGTGGGCCCATGCCCAATTTGTCCGGTGTATGTGGTACACAGCAGAATGTGCTGATGCCATAATAATACATACATACACAAATGCATACATACATAAACTTTATTTAAGTGTCAATAAGTATTTAGCTCTACTTTAAGAGCTAATCAGGGACACTTAATTCAGAGCTAAAAATTGAACAACAAAACATATTTAGACATTTAAATAAAATTTACAATTCACCATAAAAGAATAAATTATTTACAATGCTAATTGTAACCTATTTGCTAATTGTGGCCTATTAACAGTCTGAAATTAGTTAAATTATAGTTAAATTGTTAGTTTCATCAAATATGCATCCGTTCAATACTTTTTCTTTGGCAGGTGGCAAGAATTCCACTGACACCATGCCACTTCATTGAGCTGCTGAGCCCTACCAAGGCTATCTTTGGCCAAGTTTTAAGCATGTCTGTTTTATCAAGCTTTACGTATTGGAAACTGTAAGTTCCCAATACGGCACTAGTTAGCAATCGTTCTAGCAATCTATCGTGAATGCTAAGGAAGATCGTGTGTAGTGAGTCCTATACTTAGTGGGAGTTCTGTGGACTGCAACTTGCCATTTTTCCCCCTCATTTTATTTTATAACATTATAGTCTTAATAATTGTTTCTAGGACATTGTTGAACACAACAAGTTTTACTTGACAACAAGATATCAAACGGCACAGATACACTATCCTTGTATACAACAGACTCAAGGAGCTTTCAGGTTTTGTAAATCTATGCCTGGGAACTGAGAAAGACAAGACACAAAACCAAAGCTGCAGAATGCACGAAAGAACGTGACGATGCCATCAGAAACACAGGCCAACATTTGAATGGAAGAAATGGGCAAAGAAAGGAAGCCTCAGAATCTACGCCGACATCTGGATTTCAGGACCTTCCAATGCCACCAAAAATAATGAAATGTGGATGCCCAAAAGGAGCAGAACTGACGGTCGTTGGCATCCCTAAAACTAAGAAGAGGAAGGTGGAGGGACCAATATTGTTACCTAACAAAAACCTGAAACCATATGACAAGGAAAGGATGATACTGGAATGTGTCACTAAGAAAAGGATAGTGGTTGCTGAAGTAATGAATGGCAAGAGACTTTTGGACAATGACGACATTCAGACGAACATTCACTTAATACCGCACACTGTACATGAGAGGGACAACATTGACATTTTCCAAGTTGAAAAGTTCTTGAGCAAAGATTCATGGTTCCAGCTTCTAGAGATACTGCAGAAGAAAGAGGAAACTGCTTGGCACCGCAAGGCCTGTAGCAAGGCGATAAAGGACAACCAGGAGTCAATTGCTTGTGATTGCTGTTTGTTGTGGTATCACTTTTTATTTTCCTCTTTGAGTACCAAACCTAAAGCAAGAAACTGGTTTTGTAAAAGTGGCAAAAACAAATTCAATTAACTCTATTCACACCAGTTCTTTAGGACAGGGAGGTGGACTTCGGCCTCGAGTCCATTTTTTCAGGTACTGAATGTATGACATCTGTCTAAAATATTGTCAAAGAAGTATTAGGAAAAACATTCTGTGATGTTTTGCAGGGCATAACTCAGAAGATTGCATTAATAGCTGGTAATGCTTATAGTCCACAAAGCCAGCAAAATCTGCTCCCCTCCCACTCATTTCGGTCTGAAAAGGGTTAAAGATCAACGTCCTTGCTTGCAACAGTGCATATCAAGATATTGATTACGTATTGAAGAAATAATTATCTCTTGTACACCTGTTTTCATACACAACAGCAATTTCAAATTCACTTGAATGTGGCTCAGCCTTTTGAATTTCTAAGAAGTATTGATGTCTCCACTACAATATATGCAAAGAAAAACTGTATAGCTACCACAGGACATTCATGCTGTTTGGTGGTTACAATGTTACATGTAACCTGTTTCGTTTGCATGGTAATTTTAAAAGTTTTTTTACCTCCTTTCAGTGAATGTTTCAATAATGTATTTGTCATCTTTGTAATAATTATGGTGCAGAGAGCTCAACTATTTTACACACGTCATCTATTTAGGAATAGTTGATTCACATTACTAGTTTAAACATTTATCTTTTCCTATACATCTAACCAGGAATGCTGTGTTGGGTGGTAATAAGATCCTTCAAAAGGCTCAATAATTTGCCAATAAATAAATTCCATTTCCAAGGAACTCAGACTTTTGTTTAGAGATCCTCAGAAATGAAAAAAAAAGAATCAGAGATTATAGGGGCTAACTAATTTCCATCTCACAGTTGCAATAATGATTATTAATCACTTCTACTTCCCCTCGTAGCGTTGTTGTTCTCTATTATCGATCAACGGCCAGAAACACCGTCTATGTCACATATGGTAATGCCAATAAATTTGCTGTTATGGTTATTGTTGACTGCCAAGCGTAGAAAAAAATTATCTACATTTATATATAGAAGCTTTAAGACTAAAGTTGTCAGTTACTCAAGTTTCACACACAACGCGATCATTAGAGTAACTGTCAATTTACAGTTTCTCTTTAATTTCTATTTCGCTCTACATGTATTTGTATCGAGCATTCCTGCAATTTGGTGAAACCACATGCATTTCTCTTTGTTTATACATATGTACATATTTTCAGGGAAGCACGCAGCCTGTGTGGGTGATTTAAAAGCACCAGGGTCCAGGGGTATGCTGCCCCTCCCCCGCGAAAGTTTGAAGAATCATGTTGAAGTCTGGCGTTGTTGCATTCTGAGAACTCATTACATCATCTGTTTTCTAATAATTCCTCTTTTTTTAACACTCACTCCCTCCTAACCCTAACCCTTTATGAGCCATGATGGAGTGGGGGAGGGGGGTGAAGGGGGGGTTGCCAGCAGTCTTGTTTACATAAAATGGTGTAGCTTGAATCTATGGGGTAGAAGGACTAGAAGATGGTTTCCAGTCCATACTACGCAGTCTCAGCACCCTAATGTTTATAAACACAAGTCTCACTTGATGGAATGTGAATCGATGTTATTCATTACAAACCACATACCTCATCTTTCAGGCCTTTCAAATTCTTTGTCCAACAGCATCATAAATTTTTACAGCTGCAAAGTTGTTTCATCAAGTGATCTGAGAATGATTCAAATCCATAATAGGAGGTTGATATGTAACTTTGAATTTACTTCATGTAAGCAGTTGGAAAATGTTTTACATTTTTTGATGTCTTACATGAAACAAAACAGAACTCTCCAGAGTATGCAGTACGGACTGGAAATCATCTTTATTCAGGAAACTATTCGACTACCTGACACGGAGTATTTACAATTTCCTGTCCAGAAGCCCTTGGAAAACACTACAATTCACGGACAAAACAAAACACTAGTATTTCAGTGGTAATCGTACCCTTGAGCCATGTAAACAAGAACAGCATCGTCTAGGATGGTATAGTTCAAATATATTGAGTGGATTAACTTAATATTTAGGGAAATAGTTGACTGCCGGACATGGAGTATTTACGATTTCCTGTCCGGAAGCTCGTGGCGAGCTTCAAAGTTACAAATACCAGTTTGCCAGGTGGTGAGCTCTCAAAACTTCACACCACAGTGGAAATAGTGAAAGTTTCTGCCATATAAACAAGGATTTGATATTATTAACTGAAAATTCAAAAAAAAAAATTGACTGCCGGACACGGAGTATTTCAAAAAACCTGTCCAGCTGCCGGACATATAGACACAGCGGAGAAAAAAACTGAGCATAAAAGTTATCCCCAGTAGAACAAACCTTCTTAAAGGGAGAATTGTTGTTCAAAACCAAGAGTAATTTTTCTTGAGTTCATCATGAAGGATACCATTCACAAATGAAGAACCATCTTCATTAAAATGAAAAAATTCTCATGAGAAGTGATTTTTATCTTCTCAAAAGACAAATTATTCTCGGGATGGACTATTTTTGGAACAACTTCAGAATACCCAGCCACACACGCCCTCCTTAAATCTACTGCTCGCGTGGTCCATGGTCGGCAGTCCGGCAGTCGATGAACAAGAAATGAACTAAGTGTTGAACTGAAGTGTTACCGCAGTCCGCAGTCCTGCAGTCGATGAACAAGAAATGAACTGAGTGTTAAACTGAAGTGCTACCGCGGTCCACAGTCCCACAGTCGATGAACAAGAAATGAACTAAGTGTTAAACTGAAGTGCTACCGTGGTCCGTGGTCCCTCAGTGGATGAAAGAACGAGGTATATTCGTGGGTTTTATATACAGTTATTATGTTAATTATCACGACTGTGGGACTGCGGTAGTAGCATTTGAAAACACATATTAAGAGTACAGTATAAGCTTCACACTAAAAGTTGATCAATTAAGACAAAGATCTGGGTCTTTGAACTAAACAACCTCAAACTTAAGAATGTCAGGTCTTGAACTGAATATTGTTTTCAATGTCAGAGTATTGTTTTAAGATTTGCTGAAATCACCAAGCATTTTAATTATGAATGCTTAAATCGATTCTTGTTTTAAGAGATTTAGTTATTAATTTAAAGATTACGAAGCCAATTTAAACTCAGACCGGCATTATTGCTTTCCTGGTCATGTAGTGAGGTTTATGACAAAAATTATTTCCTGAGGTCTCAAGGATCTTAAAAATACTACTCATCAAATTTTAATAGATCAGACATTCTAGCCAGAACACAATTTATTTTATTTTGGACCATCCATTAAACAGTTAAATACACTACAAACACAAAGGCAGTTCACACATTGCCACTCTACTATGAATATAAATAACACCAACACGTACAAATACACAGTTCGTGTCATCAAAATCCTGTTAAACTTCAAATTATATCATCAAATTTATATAAAAGTAATTAATATAGAGTAATTATAAAGCATTATCCATAGCTTACCTTTCAATAAGACAGGTTCGCCTCTGGTTTCGTTTGTGGAGCAGTGCAAAAACCTGCTATGTACGGACCTAACATGTTTTGTGAAGGAGTTCACTTTACAGTATTCTTTGGTACATCCCTCGATGTCGCAGCGAATAGTGAAGTGTCGATCCTCGTGAGAATGATTAGAGTTGTAGTGTGTCAGTAAAGACACTAGCCACAGGGCCAAAAAACTTGAACAAAGGAGACAATGCCAAGTCATTTCTGTCCTTTCTGTGCTCCCAAAAAAGGGCGTAAATGGGCGTGAACCGTCCATTCCAGGTTTCAAGATACGTGTAAAAAGTGCCTTCCTAGCTCCCAGGATAACCAGAGATAAAATACGGAAACAGGCGAGATTATCACTGCTGCTTCGCCTACAATTTCGATGAGCTCGC
>Ga0099805_1035012_pt1 | contig 12842 bp, 7 predicted proteins | sample OrbCnscriptome_2_FD_81143 | JGI IMG/M metagenome (GOLD analysis project Ga0099805, IMG submission 81143) | Coral microbial communities from Puerto Morelos, Mexico - Orbicella C B metatranscriptome (Eukaryote Community Metatranscriptome) | ecosystem: Host-associated > Invertebrates > Cnidaria >...
TTTGTATGGAGACGCCCATCCGTATGGGCACCAACACGGCGGCCGGAAACCAACAGAAACATCTGTCACTGAGTTTTGCTACAAAAGCGTGAATTTATCCCTCGAGGAACTCTACAAACATTAAAATAATACTTTTTCTAAGACATAAACTGTTCAGATGGCCAAATTCTCCGAAATAAGTCACTTTTTTAACTATCATCATAGTTATGCCATCATGAGAGCTCTCTAGGCCGTTATGCAAATGCCAAGTCACGCAAAGCTTAGAAATTCAAGCGTAGTGAATCACAAAATCAAGAACCCATTCGGAGCGAAAATTTGTATGAATATTAGTTTTCAGCTGCTCTTATACCTCGGTTTCTAGAGATCTCGCCCCGTCACTTTTTTCTTCGTAAAAATTTCGATATGGACTGGATTGGCCCGGTTAACGAGATTTCGGTTTTTGTGACCCACATCTCGGTAACCAGGGCGGAATTTTTTTTATATGCGGCTTCCTTATCATAGACTTTCCAAAACTACTTTAATACATTATTTCTGATCACAAACAGCGATGATTAGAGTCCTTCCGCATAAAGAACCTTACAAATGCAAATATGCATTTCACCAACTTAGCCATGTAAATGAGATGGCTATTGTTTCCCTTTCAAGAAAGATTCAGTATTTTAAACCAGCGGACAAAATGTTCTGACATCTAATGGGCTGTTTACAAACGCAAAGATTGTTAGAGAGGTTTACAAAAAAAACACGCGAAAACCAAAAAGAACCGCGACCTAAATTTATGATTGCCTGTAACCACGAGACAATTTCTTAACCGTAAACCGCCAGAGTACAATAGACCCTCAATAAACATAAACAAAACACATTTGTGTTGAAAGTCAAGAAACCTTACTACGCTCGTTCAAACAGTCAAATGTCTTGCATTCAAAGTTAATCGCACGCGACAACGAGATCAGAGAAATAGCCTGTCAGTTTAATGAATCAGAAGCTTTTTTTTTTTTCTGACAGGGTAAAACTCAGACATAATCGTAACAAAAGAAAATACACAGTGCAGAGAGCCAGTGTCGTCTTGCATTGTTGTTTTGTAGACGCTGGTTTGCACAAGTATGAGATTTAGCGCGAGTTTAAAGAAGCAGGAAGAATGGAGGGTTTTCTGCCGAGCATTTTCGCTTTCTTGGCCAGATTGTACAATACCGAGCCACTCATTTGCATCTCATTGAATTTGAATGGTTTCTTTTGTTTCTATATGCTTCGTTCTTTATAGAAGCGTTGACCGGGTATTGTAAAATCGCTCCGTTGCATACTCATTTGGCAAAAGGACTAATTCTCAAATTCGCCACAAACTGAGTTCGATGCGCTGATTACACGATCGTGGCTAAACACTGGTTTTAGCGGGCATAAACGAATTGTAATTAGCGTGCGCTGGCACGATCTTATTTTTGCGTGTCGTGGAGAACTTTTGTTCGTTATAAAGGAAATTATTTCTTAGGTCTGCTGTACTCACACGTTGCAGCCACACAATAGGGTTGTAAGAAGCTAAACCGTGAACAAACTGAACAACGCAATTAAGTGACTTCAACTCAAGGCCATGATTGTGTTGTACACACGAGTATTTCAGCAAGTCAAATCACCCTTCCTGGAATATGTTAAACTGAAAGCACTCCGTCAGTAAATGTCACAAGGAGCAGACCAAATAAGAAAGGTTTTCCAGCCATGAATTATAAATTACCTGTTAGATTAGGAAACTTGCATTTTAATTTTCGCAAGACGAAAAGTGGATGAATTCGCTCCGCCTTTCTTACATCTCTCACAAGGTGCCGCATTATTTTTTTCCCGAAAACAATGCATGTATGTATGTGTGTATGTATGTATGTACATGGCAAGGACTGTAACCAATCGCAACCCAGATAATTTAGCCTATTTCTGACGTCGGCGTGTCATGATTGGTTATCTCCGTTATAACTTCAGTCTAACTGGTTGGAATCCGGGATATAACCACCCATTTTCGAGGCGCGTTTCTGTGCAGGGTGCTGTTTTGCTGAAGTACGTACGTGAACGGATACAGCCAAGTTTGAAAAAGACACAGAATGAAGGGGATCCTGTTGAGCATCTTTGTTTCTTTTGCAGTTCTTGCGACTGGTAAGCCATGTTTTTGTCTTAGTGCAACTCTGAACGTCAGTGGAATAAGCTCAGTGTTGATCAGTGGTGCAACGGTAGGATCGAGTCCGTGATCCATCAAAACAACTTGATTCACTGTAATATACTCCTTCCGCTTCTAAATTGCATAAAAAAGGATCTCGGATTCACTTTGCTCTTACTTGGACTGCTTAAGTTAAGTGCAAGCAGGTTTAATAGTTGTTTTTATAACGTACTTTCCTGTCTCCTGTCCGTTCAGTAATCGTAATTACACCTCGCTTTCGATTGCGTGTCTTGGCGTCGTGGGATTGGATCGGATCATTTTTGTCGTTAACTACCAGTTGTGCACCAACTTGAGGTCGATTACCAGTTGCTGGACTCGAGATAACGGGGGAAATATCACTTGAAGCCCTCTTCGTTTTCGTTTTAGCCGATGTGGTTAGAACCGCAACTGTATAGCTTTCTTTGGTCAAGTGAATCCATTACAGGAAGACATTTTATAATAATTCGAAATACATCGAATTCGAGCAACTACTTTTCACTTAAGCTAGTCAACTGAATCTCATTGCAGGTGGCGATTTTCAAGTACGAACTGAAAGCCCAAAGGGCGCAGGGTTAAACACTAAAACATCTAAGAACCGAGGGCGTCCACGTAATGGACGTTTGATATTGCACAGTATTAGTTAGCCAGTTAACGTTTAAGTTTCCCTACAATCAACTTCCAGATTGTCAACCAAGGTGGTTTAATTTTCTAATCTGTCCATTCAACTGCATGGACTTAACACTATTCAGTTCTTTGAAGGACGTAATCCAGCACTGTAATGTTAATTCAGTTCCGCCTAAAATAGTTTTTTTAACAATAGAAATTATCAATTTCGGGAAAGGACTCGATAACCGCTGTTTCAAGGTTCCCCTGCAATTCTTTTTGCTTAAAATATTTTTCCTCTAGTAGTCCTTGACGCATATCTCGCGAAATGTTACAGAACAGTAATTGGAAGATCGATGAATAAAAACAAAGGGAAAAGTTACACATAGTACATTTGATGGCTGATTTATTCACTGGAAAGACATTCGGTCATTTTGACGTCACCTACGAAATACTGTGACCTTACTACTACTTATTTCTAATTTGCGGCGGTTTCCTAAAAAAACTGAGCGGGGACAAATTTAATTTTTTTTCTTTTCTTTCTTTTTTTTTCGTTTTGAGTCCAAATTCTATACCAACTTCAAGGTGAATGGCTGTTGAACTCGACAAAGGTCTTTGTTTTAATACGTGTACTTTGTTCGATTTTTTTTTCTTTGGCTTTAGCCGGGCACAAAACAAAAAAGTTGTTCGCTTACTAACCAATGGAAACGTTTGGATTATGTAATTCATGCACAGTAAATGAGTCAAAACAAAACATTGCGCATAGTGGACCTTCAAACATAAATCTTGGCACCATTGTTTTCTCTTTTGTTGTCTGCCAGGCTTCATTGTCATTTACCGCTGTTAGCTATGTTCAAGGTGATAATGAGTTCACTTAGTGATCAGGCTTGCTTAGCGATTGTCCGCCGAAACAACACGTTAATTCCATTTGCGTAATTAAATTATGAATTCTTCTTTCTTGGTCATATTTGTATTAGAGCAGTTTCCAATTGAATGTCGTAAAACCAAAACCAAACCAATGACTTACCAATTAGACTACTCAGCCAATCTCAAACCGTTGTAAAACCAACACCAAAACCAAAGCAATTGCCTAATTACTTTCGACACTCAATTGAAAACCGCTCTATACACGTGCTAGGTGCCTTACAAAACAAAACCAATATCATGGGATTAAATCTGTGCGTCGATATTGCTTCTCTAGGGAACAATAGGTAAGTCAAACATTCCGTACATGAAGACGTAGTGTTCAGACGCCCCTAGGAACTTCCATTTGACTTATTTTTATCTTTTCTCTTGCTTTTGTTACTTGAATATTTAAACTGCAAGTAGGCATAAAAAAATTGTAAAAGATGATCGCGATTATTTTGGTTTCTACTCTAATAAAAAATAGCAAATGAAGATTTAACTTGCAAGTCCGTCATTCTCTCTCAAATTTCATTTCAGTTTCAGGCCTCAAGTGCTACTCTTGCATTGGCACAGATAAAAGTTGCTCAAAGGAAGAACTGCAAAAAGACAGCAGCAAAGAAATGACCTGTCCATCCGGAATGGATAAATGCATGAGGACCTGGGCCAAAGTTAACGATGTCACGGCAGTCGTCAATTCCTGCAGCAATGAGGCAACTTGTAAAAGTAACGAGGACGCCAAATGCGATGGGAAGTGTGCTGTGGGTTGCTGTGACACTGACCTGTGCAACGTGGGCTCGCCCGTTTCCTTCAGCGTTTTCCTGATGACCGTTTGCTCTGCCCTAGGTCTGGTACTACTGAAGTAAAACGGTGTGCGAGGAGCCTGAGCCGAGTTTGATGTCCATGTTCAGTTATTTGTTTCTTAGATGAACTGTTTAGCTGTAACCACTGATTTAACAGGGGCCTGTTCATTTTACATTTTGTCTTGGCTTTTAAATTTTCATCCATTATAGCTTTTGTAATCCTCTTTTTTAAGCCAATGAATGTTGGTGAGTTAGCACGTGGGATACTGCTGTTATTGTAGCAGGTTTTTTAATATTACAATAAAGTGTCTAAAACCGGCCACTTTGAAGGTACAAATCATTGAGTAAAGAACCCGCATCAGATTGTACTCCTTGTGCAACATGGTTTTACTGTTTTGGCTTAATTTTTTAGCGATGTACAAATATCAATCAATCAATCAACTCTTAAGAGCTAAGTAAGCTCGATCACAATACCAACGAATTGGCTGAGAAAAAGCATGCATGACGTTGTAACTCGGCAAACAGCAAGTGTCTATTCGTAACATATGCCGCAACCAGGTTGCTTTGCCAAGTCTCTTGCGACCGGCGCGATCTTTTCTGCAGCTATCAGAAATCTACGAATACTTTACGAATACATAAGTTCCCAGAAAGCTTTTCCAAGATCGCATGGATGTTCCTGCGCCACTCAGACAACAGCAAAAGATTTGCATCATTTGGAAGTCCTGTCTTTTGTAAGGGTTCAGGAAGTTATTCTCTAAAATGAAGTAAGGAGAAGCTTCGCCAAAATGAAGTCCTTTTTTCAGGCCAGAGATATATAAAAGAGAAATAATTTTCGAAAAGATGCTCCTAACGGTTAATCCCTCCAAGTATTTAAAAGGGTACTAAGTTCCCTTTGGTCCTAAGAAACCCGCCGGTCGTGTCCTCATGACACGAAATCCGAAAACATTTCAGGTCGACCATTAGGAATCTGACTGGTAAAACCTAGAATTCTGAAGGAAAGACTTTCCTATCAGAAATTATAGTTCACCACTAAATTTTCTCCCATTCCTATTGGTTTAAATTGATCACGTGGTGCGATAGTGTTCGTCCGCAGAGAGACACTATCAGACCATAGAACGCAAATACGTCATGTGACACATGTATTTAACGAACATTTTTCTGGCTTAGCAAAGAGAATAGCCGACCAGGATCAAGATGCGTTTAATGCTACTATAGTAACTGAATTTTTTAGAAAGCACAAGTGCTCTGAAAACAAATGGACCTCCCCGCCGGGAAGGTCAATTTGACAAAAGTCTGTGTGACACAGCGGTTGAGAGAAGATGCAACTCCACTGAATGACGTCCGGCTCACGAACCATGTTTTAGGGAACAAAAGCTTCTCCATCTTTAAAGACAGGAATGGACTCCCTAGGACCGTTGTGTGCAAAAACAGATGGCACGGCCGCGAATGTAAAACGTGTACGTGGCACTTTGTTGGCGTGCAATGAGAAGAGGTAAACATTTGAATCTCACAGAGAATGAGGGGACGGCAAGATTCCTCAGATTTAAAGTAAGGTTCATGGCAAGAGAAGGTTTCCCACAGCTGATGATATCAGATGCTTTAAAGTCAACCGTAACGTAGATTAAAACACTCTTCAAACATCCAAATGCTCAAGTCTTTCTGACAGGGAGAAGAATCACCAGGGCCGGGTTGCTCGAAAGTCGGTTAACGCTAACCCCGGATTAAAAATTAACCAAGGTATCATTTTTTCTGGTACAAAAATGTTTTTCACTTCTTACGTTTTGTGTTGTTTGAGATTACTCAAGCTTTAAACTGAAGGCCAAACAATACAAACAGAAAACCTCACAGAAAAGTTAAAAAGCGAAATCCAAATTCTCGCTAAACTGGGGTCAACTTAATCGGGTTGTCCAAAGCCCGAGACTCGACCAAGAATAGCGGCCGTGGTGGGTTGAGCACCACGAAAGAATAGTGAAGGGAGTACAAAGATATCTTCAAAAGTTAAAGACCACAAAAAATGCAATGCTGACGCATGACGCATGATAAACTTGTCACTCTGGTGATGACTGAAGTGCTCGCGACATAACAGACAATGTAGTATTTTCCAACAATACTCAGCCTCTAAGTCCCTCAAGGCCCCGATCAAGGTTTGTAGCCTATCTATGGCACTAAAAAAACATCAGTGAAATGATGTAGAGTTGTATCGTCAGTTGCTGTACCCCGGATGACTGCACATGGAACAAAACGTAGTCGAGAAAAATATTGCCCTGAAGCACTGCATGCATGCCGGGAACCCTCTGAGTGTGAAGCAACGCTGAGTGGGGGAATTTTGGAATTTGATCGAACTTGTTTCATTGAGTACCGTTCGATGGAAAGCGAGAAAAAATGGCGGACAAATGACGCCATACAATAAAACAGAGTAGATTTTCCTGATCAAAATGATTAAACTAGCTTCCTTTGTTTAGGTAACGGTTTATGCTTAGGCGATTGATTGGCGCCTACTTCCTTTTAAACTATAAACTTCCTGTTTGTGACGTTGGAGTTTCCTCATTGTTATCTATATTTACATCTCGAATCTTATTGGTTAAAGTTCATGGTATATTCGCCCATTTTGAGATCGTGTTCCCCTCATGTAGTGGACGCAGGTTTGCTGAAGTTCGCATGTATAAAGTACAGCAAAAGTTTAAGAAGCACACAGAATGAAGAGATTATTGCAGACCATTTTCATTTTCTCGGCAGTTCTTGCGATCGATAAGTTCAAATTGTTGCTTCATTACAGTTCGAACGTCAAAAGTAAGAGTACAGTTACTGTGTGTGGGACGAGTTTGGCGCCGGTTTAGACCACATAGTTGGTTACGTAACACAACAATTTCTTGCGCAACAATTAATCGCAGTGGTCTTTACACTATTTGCCCTTAAGAAAGCTTAATAGATTTTCATTTTTAAAATTAGTTAATAAGAACAATCGTAGATTTAGGAGTGCGTTCGATATGTTGTGTGGCTGCAGTCTGATGCCTTGCTTTGTGCTTCGATGTGCCTGAGGTTGCGTCTTGACACCAGTTCTAGCCATTTGCCGTCACCGAGCTACATAACTCAATATTACAAGCCATGAAACTCGGTGGGTGTAAGACTTATTATTATTTTAACAATGAATATATGAAAGAGCATATATTTGAACTGCCGAGAAAGATATGAAGACATGATTGATCATCGCAGTTATGCTCACAACTTAAGCTTTTAAACTTTTGTTCGAACTAGCCATGGTCGTTTTCCGTAGGCTCGGAGGACCTCGATGGATATTTGCATCAACAAAGCTCGAAAGCTTGTGAACAACCATTTAAACCAATACGTTTTCAGTACCACGTCAGTTACATCCCTAAATGATATAGTGCAATCAAACGCTTCGTTCCAGGTCGTGCCCCGACAAAATACTGGCCGATATCACTTCTCGATTTCACCAACGTGGGATGACTGCCTATTTACAGTTGTACACATTTTCGCACCGTTAAGTTACCAAAGAAATCTTTTTTCTTGAACGTACTTCACCGCGTTGCTCTCGCTACAGAACTGTTAACGCTAAAAAAATTTCCATTAGCCCTGAGACGTCGGTTGCATTATAATGAAAACGTCGGAACCTGAATACACGTGGATAATCGACGAAAATCGCATTATAGTATAACGCATATAGCGTAAATACTTATAGTTTCTTCTGTAAGTAGAGTATCAAAAAAAAATTGAGAACTAGATAAAATGATACCAAAAGTGTTGCATTTTGGGCGAGAAAGTCCGCGTTACGGTCTGAAAAACTTCACATTTCATGGCGAAATTACACCATGTTTGGTACCCAATAGGATAATGTTTCTTCGTGCCGTGATCACACTTAGATGCAGCTAACACTGAGCAACCACATGGTAACAGTGCAATCAAGAATAAACAAAACTTAACGGAACTACGTCACGGTTTGTACATCTTGAAAAGCTTAGTCTAAATATTTCAAGTTCGTCGTTTGTAATCCATCTCTCCATCCTCAACCATTCCTGTTTCTTTGTGGATTATTATAATCATTATATTATTGCTATATTATTATGTTTTTCTATATTAGTAAATTACAACCACTTTAATGTAGATTGATACTTTCTATTGTTATTATTATTGTAAATTTTAAAGTTATTGTTCCTGAAAAGCCCCAATGGAGAGGTTCAATAAAGTATTAAAAATTTCTAAAAAAACGTTCGCTGGCTATATAAGTTAAAACTTTCGAGCTTTCGGCTCAGTGTCAGACTACAGCCTTCGATGGATAAAAATGGAAAAAATCACAACTTCAAAAATATACAAAAAAAGGTGGGACTATAAAGAAAATACATTAAAATGGAAAAAATATGTGTCAATAAACTAATTGTTCTTTTTTAAGAGAATAGGGTACTGATTGGGGAGCGGTCTTGAATTGTTATCTGCATGATTTATCGATGTGGTGTGCCATGACTCTAGCGTCTTGCGAATACGGAAAGAACCCTTGTCAATCACTAAAGTCACTAGAGTGATTTGAAAACCAAGCGTGTTTAGCGATGTTAGAACCTCTTGCGTAAGAATTCACATTACTCATGTGTTCTTTTTTCTAGTTTCAAAGAATCTGCCAGTCTCGCCTACATAACTCCATGGGCAGTCGGCACAAGATACTTTGTAAAACACATTCGGTTGAAGTTCAATCGGAGGTCGGGATTTAGGAGAGGGAAATGCTTGTTGCAGTGTCTTGACTGGCTTACTGACAACTTGAATGTCATGTTTTTGATGAAGTCTAGTTAGAGGTTGGGAAATCCCACTGATGTAAGGGAGGACTGCACAACTGGAGAAATCGAAGGGTGTGGCCCATTTGAAAAACACAGAAACACGTTCCTCGGGTGCTGAGATGGCGTTTGTGCGCTGGGTAGCAGATTTCCTCCTTAGGATGTTAGAGATGACACTTTAGGGGTACTTGTTAAACCGTAGAGCATTGGTGATATGATTGAGTTCGGTCTCTTTCCCTTGTTTCGTGCTCAGCAAATTAGCTGCACGTTGTAATTTAGTCTCAGCTGTACTGATCTTGTGTCGTTTGTCATGGTGGGAGAAGAAATCGGTATGGCTGGGTTTTCGGTATACATCAATAATGAGAACATTATCCTTGCGAGTGACCAATGTCCAAGAAAGCGATCTGGTTATGAAGGCGATGTGTTGATCGACTGCGTTGAGTGTGTAACGGAGAGAGTCAGCTGCGTTTCTTTTGATGATGCAAAAACTATCGTCAACATATACGTTTCAGCAAAGTATGTTTGTATGTATGTACGGTATTGCGTATCCAATCACCATGAAGCCAAAATCTTTGAATCAAATATATTTGTCGAAGATGCATGCAGGCGTGGTTTTTAAATAAAGACCACTTCATTCTTTCCTATCGGCAAACCTATTGCTGCATATTTTTTACTCGCATACTTATATTGCCGCTAATCATTACTTTACCATTTGCTGACGGCTTCTGCCGACATTTGGTTTTCGACTCAAAACCACCGCAAAGATAACCCATGAACCTTTCCTACCTCAAAACTTGGAGTTCTATAATTCATTTATCAAGGGCATGTGGGGTTTCTTGCAAGTGTCTCATTCTCTCTCATCTTTCATTTCAGTTTCTGGCCTCAAGTGCTACGATTGCACTGGCACAGAGGACGACTGCGCAAAGGATAAACTAAAAGCCGACAACAGCACACATAGGACCTGTCCATCCGGAAGAGATAAATGAATAAGAACCTGGAGTAAAAATGACGATGTCACAACAGTGATCAACACCTGTAGCAACGAAGCATTGTGTAAAGCTGCTGAGGATGCCTGCAGTAAGGGATGTGCTGCGAGCTGCTGTGACACTGACCTGTGTAACGCGGGCTCACCTGTTTCCTTCAGCGTTTTCCTGATGACCGTTTGCTCTGCCATAGGCCTGGTACTACTGAAGTAAAACGGTGTGCGAGGAGCCCGAGCCGAGTTTGATGTCCATGTTATTTGTTTCTTAGATGAACTGTTTAGCTTGTAACCACTGATTTAACAGTGGCCCGTTCACGCAACATTTTGTTTTAGCTTTCAATTTTTCATCCATTATGGCTTTTGTATTTTTTTTTTGTAAGCCTATGAATGTTGGTGAGCAAGCACGTGGGATACTGCTGTTATTATAGCAGGTTTTTTTAATATTATAATAAAGTGCCTAAAATCGGCCTCTTTGATGGTACAACTCTTTAGTAAAGAATCTGCATTAGATTGTACTCCTCAATTGTGCAAAACGGTTTTTTTGATACAACAGAATAGTTAAGCGGGTTTCTTCTGTTTTCGCTTTGCTTTTGGCTTAATTTTTTTTTTTGCGATGTGCAAATATCAATCAATCAAGTCTTTATTTAATCACGTTGCGCCTAGGAGCTAAGTAAGCTCGATAAAAATACGAAAGAATAAGCTAAGAAAAAACAAGGATGGCGTTCTAACTCAGCAAAGAGCAAGTGTCTACTTTCAGTTCGTAACATATGCCGCAACCAGGTTGCTTTGCCCAGTCTCTTACGACCGGCGCGATCTTTTCTGCAGCTATCAGAAATCTTTGCGCTCGTGACGTCAAATGAAAACCATCCATTGTCCGAATGCTTTACGAATACATATATGTTTAAATATTCCACAAAACTTTTCCAAGATCGCGTGGATGTTCCTGCTCCACCCAGAAAACAGCAAAAGATTTCAATCCAAATTCGTCGTTTGTAATCCGTGTTAATCTTCTCCATCCTTAGCCACTCTTGTTCCTTTATGGTTTATCGTTATCTCTTTGGTGTTTATCTATCTTATCAAAATGATATTTCCAGGTTTCCTACCATTTAAAGGTAATTATGTATGTGGCCAAATGACTCAAAATACCGTGACTGACCTCCTTTAAGGTAAGTCTTGTCCATGCGATGGATTTTGCATCGTTCCAACTCTTCTCTGTCTAACTTCTCCGTAGCATTGTATCTTGCTAGAAAGTTTGAAACTCAATAAACTTGCAGACAAACTTCCCTGACGGTTGGAGAATCACTCATCACACGATCATGCAATTCGTCACCACGTGATCACTTTTTTGAATCCGTGAATGAAACGGTGCTTGCAACGGCCTAAAACTATTTGAATCATGCTTTTTAGAGGGAAATGGTTATGAAGCTCGGCAAACATCAAAGGAGCAAACAAAGATGCCAAGATTTATGTCGGAAGGCCCACGACCGTGCACAATCTTTTGTTTTGCGCTCATACACTATACATGAATTACGTAACCAGAACGTTTCTATTAGTTAGTTCCGCAGTACGGAGTAAACAACCATTGTGTTTTGTGCACGGTCAAGGCCAAAAACAAACAAAAACATACAACAAAGAACTTTGTCAGGTTTCATAACCATTCCCCGCTATTAACTATGTTTTAACAGACATCTGGGATCAATAGTAGTACGTGAAAACAGATGGCGCGAATGTAGAACGTGTACATAGCACTTTGTTGATTTGCAATGACGTCTGCAATGAGTAGAGGTGGACATCTGAATCTCATGGAAGATCTGGAGACGGGAAGCCACCTCAGATATAAAGGTTCATAGCAAGAGAAGGTTTCCCAAAGTCGGCTAACCCTCATTTCCAAGTCTGCCCCGGTCTCTCAAGCAGACGTTCTCAAGAAGATCTTGAAGTCTTTGTGAGGAGAAAGACGATTATTGAGAATTGGTTACGTACTGTTTAAAGATCGGTTTCGATGATTATCGTCCTACTAGTAGGGCGGTTTGACCGTTTCGGTTTTTAGGAAAAAAACGAAAGCGGTCTGCGGTTTTGAAGGAACAAAACATGGCGGTTTCCGAAATATGCAACCCCCTCAAGAGAAGGTTTCCCACAGCTCATGACATCAGATGCTTTTTTTAACATTCCTCAAACATCCAAATGCTCAAGTCTTTCTAGCCTAACAGAGAGAAGAATCTCCTGGAGATTTAATTGAGAGCAGTTCTGTAGTAGGCAGAGCGCCACGAAAGAATAGTGAAGGGAGAACAAAGATATCTGCAAAAGACCATAAGAAAATAGAAATCCATTGCTGACGCATGATAAACTTGTCACCCTGGTGTTTGAAGTGACAATCTATTTCCAAACATTACTCGACCTCTACGTCCCTCAAGGCCCCGATCAAGGTTTGTAACCCATCTATATGGAACGCCAGAACTGTTTCAGAGAACAACACATTTTTTTGCTGCATACGACTGCATAAAAAAGGTCTGTTTTGAAAAAGTGTCGGCTGCTGTTCTAAACCTTGTTAGTTCTTCACTGTTTGACCGACGCGACAGCGATAAACCTGAGAAGTTAGT
>Ga0099805_1336257_pt1 | contig 12569 bp, 9 predicted proteins | sample OrbCnscriptome_2_FD_81143 | JGI IMG/M metagenome (GOLD analysis project Ga0099805, IMG submission 81143) | Coral microbial communities from Puerto Morelos, Mexico - Orbicella C B metatranscriptome (Eukaryote Community Metatranscriptome) | ecosystem: Host-associated > Invertebrates > Cnidaria >...
CCTGTGTCTCGGGAGGTTATGTGAGTGTTTACAGTACCAAAATGCCTGTTTTGTGTCCTCCCGAAACGTTTGGAAAACCCAAAACACGACGAAATCATGCTGGAAGAGGCGCTTGAAAGGTATGTGAGTCGTTTCTAGGCTAAAGCAATAAGTATTCGGCAGAAAAAAAAAAATATATATATAACTCGAAAGAAACAAAATGGCGACCATCATAACAAACAAAGAGATCAAAACCATAGGAAATTGAGTTAAATTCATTCGCAACTAGCGTCGCTATTGCGCTGCACAAAAGGTTTTTGACACGTAGCGCAATAATAAGGGCAAGTATAAATGCCACGTATGTTAGGATGTCGTTAGTGTGAGTTTCGTTGACTGCATGGAGCTTTGAAATGTCTTGCTTTAGGGTGTGAAGTTGAGTTGCTAACTGTCCGTCCAAAAGATGAAATGTTCGGTCCAGTGATTGAAGGGTGGAATTGTGAAACTGTAATGGTGGACTGATATTCAGTGATTTATAATGCAGGTCAAGAATGTCTTTGCTGTGATGTGTCCACGGCACATAATGGAATGTTTGTTTTGTGAACAAGGGGACATGCACTGTAATTCTGTTGGGGCAGGAACCAAAACCCGTTTGTTGTGTAGCAAATGTAACATCACAAGGAAAATGATAGATCATCAATGGAGAAAGGGGAACAGTATGGGACGACCCATTAGTGGAATTTCGAATTGTTAGTTCACCTTGCTGGGTGGATAAGTAGTATCGTCCACCTAAGTGATGGAAATCGTGCAAGTTAGAACAATCTGGTGCTTTTCTATGAATTCGATTGAATGAAAGTTTAGTCTTGCTATTCCATGGGAGTCCCAACCAAGAAGTATCATAAACCAATTTTTAGCATGTTCTGGGGGCACACAAAAGTGGAATCTGAATGGTAACGCTTTTGGAGCAAATCAACATGGACAATATACTCTGAACGTGCACATCGTAACAATGCTAACTTTTCCCGTGAAATTGGTCCCTGATAGCAAGTACCAGATAAATTATATTTGAGTGGAAGTAAGTATTCAAGAGTACAAAAGGTCGAGTCTGAGGCAAGTTCTGGAATTGTAAACAAAATGTTAATGCCAATAGATCTAGACAGTTGGTACTGATAATCAATCAGGGGGTGTAACAATAGTGGAAAACCTGCATCCAATGCATTAACAGTATCTTGTAGGGTGGCAATTTTGCCTAATTGCTGTTTAGTGGCCGTGGAAAGAAAGGATGGCAAACTATCAAAACCAATTAGTTCCTTTTTATGTAATTGGTGAACCTGATGTAATACATCATTAAGTTCAATAAGGCGAAGCAATGTTGAAAATGACCTAGTAACTTCCAGTGAAAATTTAGATAGAAATTGCATAAAAACATTAAAATGACAATCTTCTGTAGAGGAAAACTCGTGCAATTTAGAGGCCCAAAGACCAAATGTGGAATCAACAGTACGTAATGCAGAAGTAAGTCCTGCGACCTTACTGGTGAGTTTGTCAGTGAATCGAGCTAAATACACTACTTTGCCATTAACGGTACGAATCATATGAGACATAAGACCCATGCTATTCAGAAATTGTTCCAAAACACTCTCCAAACCAGCAATGTCAGTGTGGTCACATGAACCTGAAAATTTTTCATAAAAGTACCTTGGAATGCCTGCTAGACCGGCTGTACATGCCCATGGCTGCGATCGTTTTGTATGCCGCAGAGGTTGTAACCAAAGTCTTTCCTGTGGGGAAATGTTAGTACAATGCTGGAGGGCCCATGATTTACATAACCGAAGTGATTTCTTATAACCATAAGGACAATTCATAGCAGCTGAAAAGCCGGTAGAATACTGATAAAAATGACGGAGGTATGAATCACATTCAATTAAGGAAGTGAAACCATGTGCTGAAAACAGTCGTTGTGTGGCTTTTTGAACTGTGCATAATTGGAGCAGCAAACTTTTCAAAAACTTGATTTGTTCTGGTGCACAGGAGTCATTAACAGTGAAGTCCTTTCCAATAGTAGGGGTACGTAAGTCAACATACAGATTAAATAACTTGGTGTCTTGGTAGAAAACAACTGCTTGTGGGTTATAGGAGATCATGAGAGCATCAGGATAATAATTTATATGTTCACCATGTGCGTCGTAATTAGGGATATCATCAGCTTGTTGAGAATTATTTTGTGCAGTTACTATATTACATTGAATACTAACCAAAAAAATAAAATATGGCCATGAAAAGCACTAATCTACTTATTCTTATCGTGGAATTGTTCCAAAAGTCGTGCATCCAAAATATTTTCCTCCGGTTCCCATGTACTTTGAGAGGCAGGGTAACCAACCCATTTGACCAGATACTGTACTTTGCCATTCTTGTGTCGGCTTCGAAGGATACGTTCTGCTGCATAGACATCCGGTTCAGCCAGAGAATCTGGGGAGTCAACAGGAGTACTGTTAGAATCGTCGTTGGCTTCCGGTGCTTGATCAGAATTGGTGGGTACTAGTGGTGTACTGTTATCTTGTGTAAAACTGTCATCAGGCAATTCAGATGCTAGAAGGAAAGGTTCATTAGCTGGATCATCAGTGGGTGGCTGAATGGGCCTATCTGAAGGGTCGTAAAAGGGTTTCATGCAGTTAGCATGGACAGTTGTTGCAATCATGTGATTGTCACAAGTACGAAGCTGGTAATGAACTGGTGACAGTATTCGACAAATACGGTAAGGGCCATGCCATTTGTGCAGTAATTTCTTTGAAAGACCCTTCTTTCCCTTGGGGGTGTAAACCCAGACACGTTGACCTAGTTGAAAGGAAGCATCCTTAGCCTTCTTATCATATTGAGCTTTCATTAACTGCTGAGCGCGTTGAATATTACATCGAGCTATTGATTGGGCCGTTTCCACTTGCTGTACTATTCTGTTCCGGTGTTCCACAATGGAGGAAGAGACTTCTGTTGGTGGTAACAAACTCACATCTGGAGGGAGGCGAGGTTCCCTACCATAAAGCAAGTAGAATGGGCTGTCTCCAGTTGAAACACATGGGGACACTCTGTAAGCGAAGAGAATAGATGGAATAAAGAAGTCCCAATCTTTCTGATTGGAGCTTACAAACATGGAAATGGATTTGGCAATCGTGTTGTTCATTCTCTCTACCATTCCATCCGTGGCCGGGTGATAAGAACTGGTGTTGATTTTCTTGGTATTCATTAGTTGACAGACCTCTTTGATCAAGGTACTAAGGAAATTACTTCCTCTGTCAGATAACAGAGTTCTTGGTGCACTATGGCGACAAAGAATTTCATCAACTAAAAGACGGGCAATGGTGGGAGCGTCTATGGAAGGTACCGGAAAGGCTTCACACCATCGTGTAAGAGCATCACAAAAAACAACAACATACCGGTTACCCCGTGTAGACTCTGGCAAAGGACCCAAACAGTCAACCGCCAAACGATCAAAAGCACCCTCTACTGGAATAGGCATCAATGGGGCTTTATGGCGATTACGAGGTGTCTTTCGCATGGAGCAGTCGGCACAGCTGCGGGTCCAATGTTGAATATCACTAAACATGTTCCGCCAGTAGTACCGAGTACGCAATTTCTCATACGTCTTGGTAGTACCAAAGTGTCCTGCGGTTGGATCGTCATGGCCCCAAGTCAGAATCTCATATCGGAGAGAAGCTGGGATGACCAACTGTTGGTAAGTAGTCTTGCGTTGTGACCCAGTTGGGGTCCATAAGTGGAAAAGAAGACCATCTGGGCTTAAGAAATGATCATCCACCATGAGTAACAAGGATCGTGCAGAAGCATTGTCACCAGGCAATGTAGCCGTCTCAAGGTAAGAGATTAGGTCGGCCAAATCGCAGTCGTGTCGTTGCAAGTCGCGAATTCTGGGCGTCTGCACACCTGGGACATCATAAGCAGAGATTTCAGGCGGCACCAACTGGTATGGGCGTCGGGATAAAGCATCTGCATTGGCATGGTTAACACCTGGTCGGTGTCGAATCTCAAAATCGTGTTGTTGGACCAAAAGAGACCATCGCACCAGACGTCCAGTTGGATCTGTGATGTTCATCAGCCACTTGAGAGAATGGTGATCAGTATGGAGAACAAACTTACGGCCATGGAGATACGGTTCAAACTTTTTGATCCCAAAAATTACTGCTAAAGCTTCTCTCTCTGTGGTACTGTAGTTACGCTATGCAGAATTAAAATCACGGCCAGCATAGGCAATAGCTACCTCCTTACCATTTTGGATTTGACCTAAGGTAGCACCAATACCCTCATTACTTGCGTCCACATATAAATGAAAAATTTCTGAAAAATCTGGGAAAGCAAGAATGGGTGCAGAAATCAGTGCTGCCTTTAATGCCTGAAATGCCTCTTCACATTGGGCAGTCCAAACAAATTTGTGATCCTTGCGAAGCAATTGATTTAAAGGCGCTGCTATTTTGGCAAAATCTTTGACAAAGCGACAATAATAATTTGCAAGTCCTAAGAATGAACGCACTGTTTTGACATTATGAGGATGAGGAAAGTCCTTAACTGCTGAAATTTTATCTTCGTTTGGAGCAATTCCTTCTGATGAGACTACATGTCCCAAATAATGAACCTTGTTACATGCAAATTTACACTTAGATGGTTTCAGTTTAAGATTTGCATGCCTAAGCCTGTCAAACTTGTCGCAAATGATTGAGATGCTCAGGAAAAGTTTTTGAATAAACCAAAATGTCATCTAAGTAAATTAAACAGATTTTATAAGTTAAGTTGCGCAAAACACATTCCATGAGCCTTTGATAAGTCGCGGGCGCATTGGAGAGACCGAATGGAGTCAGGAGAAATTCATAGAGGCCACCATAGGTAATAAAGGCGGTGTGTTCCCTCGAGTCTGGGTGAACCTCGACTTGCCAGTAGCCGCTCATTAAATCCATTGTTGAAAAATAACGGGTATTGCTGAGTGCATCCAATGTGTTGTCAATGCGAGGCAGAGGGTAAGAATCCTTTCGTGTGACTGCGTTCAAACGATGAAAATCGACGCAAAAACGATCGGTATTGTCCTTTTTCTTGACCAGGACAACGGGCGATGCCCATGGGCTGACGCTGGGCTGTATGATTCCTCTGTTTAGCATATCTGTCACATGCTCTTCAATGATGCCACGCTGGTGCTCAGAGACTCTGTATGGGCGTTGCCGTATTGGAGGACTGTCCCCAGTATCAATGTGATGTTGGACGAGTCCTGTCCTACCCAGCTCGTCTGGTGACAGTGCGAAAATGTCACGATATTCAGCAACCAACGACCTCAGCTGGGCTTGCTCGCCTTCCGTAAGCATGGAATCTGAAAGGTCCAGTGGAACAGTGTTGTCATCTGCTGACGTAGTGGAGACATCTGCGGAGACGTCCTCAGTGGTAATGACAGACATGAAAGCATCAGACCTAGTAAAAGTTCCCATTGTTGAGCAGCGATAAACTATGACAGGAGAGTTGGTAGGGTTAAGAACTCGAAAAGGAAATGTATTAGTCTCCCCCAGGCTTACCAGTTGAGCTGCACCGCAGACATGATGTCTTTCCGCCAGTTTCGGATTTGGCTCAAGGAGTCCTGTACTTCCCATCGGTAAACTTACCTTTGCATAGACAGGAATAATACTCTCTGACAAAGGAGGTAAGATGTAAGTGGCATAAGAGTGCACTGTCACTGCGTCAAAGTGAGGGGATTGTTCTGCAGGTAGAGATGACTTGTGGGAACCCAGTGAAATTGGGGTATTTCCCGATAGGGTCAAGGCACGAGCCTGCATATCAATAACTGAGTTGAAATGCATAAGGAAATCTCTACCCAAAACAACTGGATATGTCAAGCGATCAATAACGGAAACTGAAAATGAGTAAGGGATGTTATTCATCTCAAAAGTCAGGGTAGCTTTGCCCAGAATGGGGAGTTGCTCGCCACTGACTGTACGAATAGAAGGAAGTTCAGACGCAGTAAGTGGAGGCGATGTTGATAGGGTGGTAAAGAAAACACTGCTTACCGCGGAGATCGATGCTCCAGTATCCACCAACATCGGTGTCGATCGTCCCAGTAGTATTCCATGGACATAGAGGCTATCTGATGGAAGGGTAAACTCGTCATCTGCACTATGAACAGCAGCCAGACTGTTAGGTTGCAGTGATTGTGGAGGTGTCAACCAGACACAATGCTGTTCATCTGTGAGCAAATCGTCCGCAGTGGGTGGTGCCATTGGAAGAGATGATGTAGCCATGTTGTCTGTAGCAACCACATGAGAGGGCATATCTGTCTGGTCAAGGCCTTGGAAACCAGAGAGACATGATCTTAGCGACGAGGGATCTGGGGTTGACAGCATGGTCTCGGCATTCAGTGAGCGCTCAATGGGGATGGTATCCGAAACCAAAGCCATAGCCACCTGATCATCGTAGCACCTAGCACGTGATTGTTCTCCTACTACTGCATCATAGGAGGGTGGATTAATTGTTGTATGGTCTGGGTAACTTACGTCAAACTTATTATCCGATAGTTTATGTACATCCTGGGCACGATTGCGAGAGCTACTCTCCTGTCGGCAATTGGAGAGTGTTTGCTCAGAGTCAAACAACCCACAATGAGAAGACGGATCATGATTACTACCCATGGTCTCCTTAAGTGCACTGGAAACTTCATCAGTGGTAAATTGGTAATCGTCTGCATGCATATTAGTAACATTGGCATTGGTAATTCCTTCAATGCTTATGTCAGTACATTCTTCCACGTGGGTATTATTACTGGTATAGGTAGGGGGGTTACAATTATCATCCATGTTCCTATTAAAATATTGTTGTGTTTCATCAAGAACACACTCCATATCAGTGTGACTTATCTCCATCGGAAACCAATTTGGACCATTACATTGTGTATCAATTGTTTCCAAAATCGTATGATCTAATGTTTGATCTGGAAACTTTTGTTCCAAAGAACTATCGGTATAAATATCAAGAGATTCACACTCTGAAAAAGAAATGAGATCGGCCGAGGTCTCATTTGAATTTGGACGAGTGGGAAAACTTCCACTTGAAAACTGTCCAGACAATTCAGTACATGAGTATACTTTTTGTGAAACTTCTGAATCCGAAATTGCATTGAAACTAACGTCATTATTGTCATCAGATGAAATATGAGAAGTACTATTTTGATCAACCAATTGTGAACACAACTCACTTGATGACTGTTGAGAAACAGTATCCTGATCAAGCGAATTTTCATATGGGTTGATGTTTCCTAGTGAATTAAGGGAATTGCTACTTTGATCAGATAAAATCTGTGAAAAGTTAACTTGAAAGGCTGAATTCGGAGTATTTACATTCTGATCAACTTCAGCTGAATATGTACATAAATTATAGTCAGAGTTATGAGAACCACTATGTTGATCAACTGTATCTATTTTACATGAATATGTACATAAATGCTCCGGGGTGGCTCTTGCTGGCTGCAAGTCGGTTCCAACAAGAGCCTCTAGACGTTTCCCTGTGGGTTAGCTGAGCGAAAGGGAGGATTACCCCCTGTAGGTGGGCGAGACGGGCCATTGGTATTAGCTGAGGGCAACCTAGGGTCCCGGTTACGCTGTCGGCAGGTGCGCCAGGTATGCCCCACCCGGTTACAAAAACTGCAGATGGGGTCCCCTTCTACACTGCGAAAATTTCTCCCATAAGAGCGATGATCAGGGCGTCGAGGGTTCTGATAACGACGCAAATCATTCTCCAAACGAGCAACCTGCCGCTGCAACTGTTCGACCTGCCTTTGAGATGAGGATTGCCAATTAGAGGGTGGATATTGTCGTGGTCCCCCTTGGGGAGCGTCATAGGCAGCTACTCCATTCGTAGGCTGCATGCGCCGCTGCTGTTGTTGCAACTGCTTTATTTGCTTAGATATCATTTCAAACCGCGTATCCTCTACCTCTGTTGGTGGGTTACTTATGGCAGCAATAGATGGGGGCTTAGGACTCTCAGTTAATTTATCAGATATACGAGTTAGCAATGCGGTTACTTGATGTAATGAAGAATTATTGCTATCTGACAAACCCTGACGCTGATTAATAGTATGTTTCATGCGAGCAAATGACTCAGCCTCCTGCAATGTTTTGGGCTGCTGTAGCGCAACATAAGCTTGCAAATCGCTTTGAAGGCCTTCGATAAAATAGCGCATAGAATCAGCATCTGACAGTCCTAGTCGCTTGCAATGACGAGTAATATCTGTGGCGTAGGTATCTAGCGATTCATTGGGGCGCTCCTTTCGAGTGCCTAACTGTTGTGAAAGGATCCACTTATGTGGACCCGAAGAAAATCGTTCTTTAAACGCCTTTTTTAGCGCAGGAAGGTCCGCCTTAATTGACTCATCTAACGTAAGAAACCAGCTGCCTGCAATACCTCGTAAATATAATGGAAATGCTTGCAGTTGTAATTGGTCAGTCCAATTGTTAATGAGCGCTATGCGTTCGTAAAAATCCAGCCATTGACTGGCATCCTCGTCCGTGCTGCCCGAAAAATAATCTGGTTTTAAACCGAGCTTATTGGACCTTTTTCCCGTTTCAATGTGTTCCTCAAGGGACTCGCGTAAAGACGTGAGTTTTGAGGTATTGGACTTCGATTCCTTCTCGATATCTTTACGAAGTGAAGTGACCAAACCATTAAACATATCCGCTAGTTCCTTCTTATCTTTTTCATTCATTTTGGACGTTGCCTTGTGGGACCCTATCGAGCAGGTACAATTAGCAGTTTTAGAAGAGGTTTTGGATTGCGAGCGTGTTAATGCCTTACTAGGTTGCGGGTCTAAGGACATCCACAGCTGGGGCAAACAAATCGCTAGTCATAGATTTAAGTAAAAAAAAAACGCGAAACTAAGTAAAAAAACTAGAGCTAAGATAAGTGAATTAAACGACGGAGAACTAAAACTAGGTGAAAATGTTCAGTTCATAAAGGCAATGGCGAGGTAAATTGTTCAGTGAATGGAGCATCTTACTTGTTTCCTGTTCGCAGTCCTGTTTCTTCTTGCTATCCTTTTCGTCAGTCCTGTGTCTTGCTAGTCTTTTCGTCAATCCTGTTTCTTCTTGCTTGTGTTTTCTTCTGATAGGTACCAGAGATGTTATCCGGAGCGTCACAGCCTCAACTCTTGGATGGCTGACAAAACAGTTATATGTAACAGTGCAGGTTGTAAAAGACCACTTACACAACCCTGGCGAAGGTGGTGTTTCACGTAAGGAGTTGGTGGTGGCTTTATTTTACCCCGTACGGCTTTAAGGACGTACGGAGACCACGTGCAGTTTGAGGACGTCAGGAACCCACGTACAGTGGCCAAGCGTCGGCGGCCGAAATCGACCCGGTTCTACCACCAGTTTGTAATAGGAGAACTTTGAGAACTTTGATGGGGGTCAGCTCGGCTCTCACTACTACAATGGATCGTTGGTTATAACTTCTTTATTTGTCTTCTCAGCACACTCAATGGGTTCGGCGTTCAACTGGTTCTGGCTTGGAAATTCTACTCGAGTTCTTTTATGGGGACCAGATACGAACTGTCAATCATCCATCAAAATGTCAGAAAATGTCAAGATTCGTAATCAATTCTTACGCAATGACTTGCGCAGTACGCTTCACACGAAGGTGTTACATCGGGAAGGTTCATCTCTGTGATTACGCAAACATTGTCAAAATCGTCCCTTTTTCCTAAATTTTCACTTACATACTTTAGCTATCTGGCCCCGATAAAACAACGCAAGCAATATAAAAATTACAAGGAATATGTTTACAGAATAACATAAACTAAAGTAACAAGATTGTACCAGAAAAGTCAAACTAAAAGTTATTGCGCACGCAATGTTCAAACAACAACTTGTACGAGATTTCGGAGAAGAAAGGGCGTTCCTTTGCTGCTCTAGCTTGTTCCGCCTACTCCATATTTTAATACTAAGTTGTTTACGATATTTATGGTCGATGGTCCCTGTACAAACAAGGCACTAAAGAACAATTGCCTTTACAACTAACACCTTGTATACAATAACCTTATTCAACTTTGAACTACAAGATAATTATTACTTTTCAATAACAAGAGTTATTCCCAAGGAACAAGTTCGCTTTGGCTTCGCTTCGGGAAAAGCATAGCTTTACTTTTGAAAAACACTATCGCTAACAGTACTTCAAGTTCCTAGAGCAAGATACTAAAAAACTATTTGTCATAACTAATTAAATCGATCACGTACAAGGACACTTGGGAAATCAACTCATTGGTTGAACACAAAGACACTATTTACGTTTTCCGATGCGAAGCCAAAAACCCGTGAAATGAACAAAAGGACTTAAAGATGCCGAACGTATTTGGAAAATTAAAAATCACACCATCTAAGAACCTATTTCCATATTTTTCAAACCAGTACGTGTTTTTTTCGCTGAGAACGTCAATTGAACGTCAATTGTATTGTTTAACAATATACAACTAGAGGAAGACCCACACTTTGTAATATTTGTGAAAACGGATTAATCGAAAGAAATCAGGGTCTCTCTGTTATATGTTGACGAGGCCTATATTAACTGTGGGTCGTTCTCCATACGTGCCGTACACTGACGAGAATATCTAAAAGAGAATAAGAGAAACCTTACTTAAGGAGAATACCAAATGGCAGAGGCATGAAAACGGCGTTTCTTGGACAGGCAGTCGGAGGTGGAACGTGCACGAGCTAAGAAATATGATAATGTGGTGGAACGGAATAACACCGAATGGGGAACAAAAGAGGCTTGTGGACGCTTATTATAGTAGTCGAGGAGACGTGACGCAAGAACGTCGTATTCTGCCTCTGCCATTTCGTATATGAGTTCCAGACATCCATAAGCGTCGTCCCTTGTGTAGGTCGAGTGTAGGGAACGGTAGAACGTCGGGAATATGTAGTCTTGGTTAATAAGAAAATAACGGCATATGGAAAAGACCTCGTGTTGTCGGTGGTCGAAAATCCAGGTGAACCAGAGGTCGCCATCCAAGAGTAGTTGCAGGGTTTCTTGCTGGGGATGAGACATGACAGTCTCTGGAAAACAAAGTTCTGGTGCTGTGTGAGGACGCTGACACAAGTGACATTGTTCGTTGTAAAGCTTCCATTTGTTAAGAAACAGGCTATGCGTCTGTAGCTCCTTGAACGCCTTGCGAATGAAGATTGTCGCGCTGACCATCAAGGGCCGTGAAAGTTGTATCAAGATCCGCCAGCACTGTCAAACTTCCACATTGGACTCAAATTTTGCCGCCAAAATAAGAACAACGAGTTTGAATTTTCGTTAACACCTCCGTCATCGCCAGGTTTTGAACTATCTCATAGTTCGGCCCAGAGTTCAGTTACTTTTGACTTATCTCAAGTTAATTCTCATTTGGATTTTTCTGACGAAATCACGATGAATATGGAATATCTCGAGAAACTTTTAACTCGGCAAAATAGGGAATTTACAGAAAATTGGGCGGAGCAAATTTCCACGCTTTCTAAAGCCTTCCAAAAATTACATGTCATGCCCATGTTTCCTAGCAACAATAGCCTCCCTATGCCGAAATTTTCGGGTGACGCCCACGAAGACGTTAATGAATTTTTAACAAACTTCAACTGTACCGCGGCTTTTTATCATTAAAACCCTGAAAGGAAGGCCGAGGCTTTTCCATTGTTTTTAAATGGCAGTGCTAGCATATGGTTCGATACTACACCCGAGTTGAAGGGTCGATCTTCTGACATTCTTTCGGAAGCTCTTAAAAAACAATTCCACTGTTTGGCTACTCAAGCAAAGATTAAATGACACCAAACAATTATCGTCCAAAATGGTTAGAATATTTGCAGCTCAAATTCGTCGCCTTTGTCGACGAATAAATTTACCGCGGTCGGAGTGTGTTAATTATTTTATCCAGGGTTTAATTACAACCCAATATCAAAACTTATGGTCTCCTAGAAAGGCCCGACACTATTGAAGACGCTGAGATGGTAGGTAGGTAGGTAGGTAGGTAGGTAAGACTTTATTTTTCGAGGGTAACATTTGACAGTTAGATGCATGCTAAGCTAACGGAATCACTGCCTAAAAAGGAATCCGCTGATCGGACGGGTAAAATTTTGCGTACGCTAGCTCAATTGCAGAAAACCACTGCTGATACGTTAACACCTCTGCTCGCAGCTTATGGTAATTTTCAAGCCAATCCAAATCAGAGCGGAAATTTAAACGACTCCAAATTTCCAGACAAATCAGAACGCCAGGAACTACGTCGGTCGCGCGATTCGCGTTTCAACGCCTCCAACACGGGAGGCAATTTTTCGATGGCAGGCCAATTTGTGATTTTTGTAATAAACCAGGACATGTGATGGCCGTTTGTCCGGGGGGGGGGTACTTTGGGAATTTCCGGGTGGGGGTGTGCCGCTGGGACCCTGGAACCCTTAGCCTATACCAGAGCTAGTTCAGCTGAATTTTGCTACCCTATACTGGAGTAAACTCCCCAAATCCCCCCATCTATCGACACTGTTGAGGCTGATTTGCGTAAATTTAAACTTGCCGATTTGATTTTTTTTTAT
>Ga0099805_1180532_pt1 | contig 12528 bp, 4 predicted proteins | sample OrbCnscriptome_2_FD_81143 | JGI IMG/M metagenome (GOLD analysis project Ga0099805, IMG submission 81143) | Coral microbial communities from Puerto Morelos, Mexico - Orbicella C B metatranscriptome (Eukaryote Community Metatranscriptome) | ecosystem: Host-associated > Invertebrates > Cnidaria >...
TCTGAGTGTGACTTTACCATTGCACTTTATAACTGTACAGACCCTTACGTGAAATAGCATCCACGTCTTTCCAGCAAGTTTATATTAGAAGTGACACAATGAGTTTTAACACACCCACAAGTAAAGAAAAGAACGCTTTTTTTCGAAACCAATTTTTATCATTCCAAGTGGAAATTTATTCCAAACAATAATTACTTTTAGATAATTAAGAATCGTTCTTACTACAAGTAACTGCATTTCACCAATTTATTTTTTTTGTTTGGCTTCATTTCCTCTGTAAAGGGAAAAGGATAAGTGATTAGCATAGTCTGTCGCTGTTTTTTGTCACAAACTGTGCAAAATAATTTGCTATTAAGATTAAATTAAGTTCAAGTGCTCTTTAGAAGATTTTTCGCATAGTTTACCTCCAGCGACAAATCGAGAATAAGATTTGGATCTAAGCCACATGGAATAAGAGCACACGTAACACCATGAATATTTAATAGTAGTCTGAAGTGACAGTCTTCATAGAAAATGCCAAATTATACACAAGATAACGGCAAGGCATGTAGTCCAGGACAAATTTCTCACCGTTCACCATAATAATATGATTTAAATTCTCTCAACTACTGCCACAAAAAATGTTTAGAGGCCGACAACAAAAATCCGCCTGTCTACATCAGTGCGTGCTTCTTCTGCTAAAGTTAAGTTCTGCAATCCGGCCTTGTCAAAAGTTTTGGCCCACTTCAACTTTTTACAAAAAATAATCTTATTTGGTCGTTACCTCCCTCTCCACAATCATACTATTCCAGCAATGCTCTGTGGCAAGGGGGTTGAGAAAATTGTTAAGTTGTGCAATCCTGGTCAAAAGTTTGGGACATTGCATTTTTTTGCAACAAATGGCCTAAGTTGGTTTTCACCTCCCTCTCCACAACCATAGCATTCAAGCAATGCTCTGGGGCAAGGGGGTTCAGAAAATTGTTAAGTTGTAGAATCCTAGTCAAAAGTTTGGGACACTGTACCCTTTTACAAAAGAAGGACCTCAGTTGGTCGTCACCTCCCTCTCCACAACCGTAATATGCCAACAACGCTTTGGGACAATTGGCATCAGAAAACTGAGTAACGATTTCACACTTCAAAGAAGTATCTCGTTGGGTGGCATTTTGTTGAATGTGCCAAGCACACGATAGTCCAGGATTGTTCTGATTTTCAGTCATTTCCTGTAACCTTTTTCTGGCATTAGTCCATTAGTCCGTCGGTAGTATAGTTTGAAGTCGTTCTCAAGAGCATGATAGAATCGAGTTTTCGAATAAAAAAATAGGGTCCTCTGTATATACTGGATTCATGGGAGTTCAATGCCCGGGTGTTCAAAGCCCGATTAAGCTAAGTTAGTGAAACAATTTTGTAACTACTCGGTGAAGTTTTCTGTTTATATAGTTTGTCCTTCAGCTTTGAGTTTGAATAATCTCAAACTACTCAAAACATAGGCAGTGGAAAACATTTTTATACAAGGAAAATTAATATTTTGGTTAACTTTTAACCCTGGGTTAGCGTTAACTGGCTTTCGAACAACGCAGCCCAGTATGGTAAAATTGTTAAGTCGAGTCTTGACTGTGTTTTCACATTAGGCGAATATGAGATCGGTAACTGTGCGTTTTTGAAAACAGGAATGGAAGAAATAGAAACCTCCATTCTCATCAGTCGTTGTCAGTGAGTTTATACTTCCATCGTGATTATAATACTTTAAAAATAACCTTCTCCTCCTTAATGTTTACAAATATTAACCTCCTTGCTTTTGTTTATTGTGGATTTGCCAAAAGTACCGCTAAATGTCAGCCTTAAAGCAATTTACAGGTTAAGTGACATGCGTGGTTCAGCTGTCGTGTTTTGGCGCGAAAATCTGACTTGCTATTCAACACGACTGGCAAGTATCATGGTTGTCAACGCGGTACCTGTTAAAAAATCCTTTCATAAACGTTTTTCTGGCATCATTTACAGTTTTCACCAGTTTCCGTGCACATATCGATATATTCTTGGCTATTTAGTACTTTCTCAAATTAGGTTTTCGTTAACAGTCATTACCAGTTTCCGTGCACATATCGTCACATTCTTGGCTATTTAGTACTTTCTCAAATTAGGTTTTCGTTAACCTTCATTATAAGTTTCCGTGCATAACGCGACATTTTTCTGGCTATTTAGTCCTTTCTCAAGTTAGTTTTACGCTTGCTGTCATTACCAGTGTCCGCTCATATAGCGATATTTTAGTTCTTTCCGCGATAAGTTGTGTATAAGAAAAATGCAGATATCCTAGTAAACATATATTATATCTCCCAAAGGACCCTAGATTTGGAATGCCTCACCTATGCCATGCCATGAAGTATTATATACTAAAGTGCTTTTTGGCGCGTATTGTATAATTTTCTCTTTTTCTGTTTCCCTTCGTTTTTCCAAATCTCCACACACGTGCGTAAGAACATAAAGAAAGGTCTTCACGGGTTCTTTTAACTCTCTCTCATTATTTGGCTTCTATTCATATCCCTTTACGCCTATAATTTTCACTTTCCTGTATACTGGATAACAGAAACCAAAAATAAATAAATAGAAAGACAGAGCAAGGAGGAGGAACTTGCTTGTTGCGAGAAAAAGGGAAATGTGCCGGCGGTTTACCTCAACGGATTATCAAGCCATTTCTTGAGAGTAGATATACTCCAAATCTCTTTACGCTAACGCGATAAATAGAAAATAAAACAAGATAAGGAGCAAACTTAGATTCAGGATAAACGACATTTTAAAACATGAGTACCATATGAGGCTGCATTTTGACACAGTCTGATTTTGATGGAATATTAATCCTTCCATAAGGGGTAGACCAATTGTCAGTCTTCATGCTAATGAAACAAGCAAAACAAAACCAAGATAAGCATGTAGCTACCTAAGATTCAGAATGAACAACAGTTTGTAAACAAGACAAGTGTATTAAATTACCCTCAGTCATAGCTGGTTGAATTTGCTGGCGACATGCTAAGGGATCGCGTAAAACGCGACCGTGTAAAACGCGAAGTCAGTTGTAAGGTTCCACCAGACTGATATTAAACGTATTAACCTCTCTGAAACAATGGCAATTCTGGACAGTGCCATTGATTCTCAATTTAGCTCACTGAATGATTGTCGGCAGAGAAAAACAGTTTGAATAATCAGTCTAATACCCTGCAAGGACGAAAATGTATCCTGTTGATTGCAGCCTCTAGGACAAAGAAGATCTTCAGATCGACAAGAAAATATATGTAAAGAACAATCTCGAGATTTTCATGTTTAGACCCGTCCAAGTATATATCTGGCTGTCTAAGTTCTAAATTAGTCTCATTCTTTGTTCTAGTGTGCTTGACGACTTTGGTGAAGTTTTAAGATATGGTCTAGCATGTTTGTACGTTCCATCCATAGCTTAAAAGTATTTAGATAGGATAATTCGTTACACAACAATTACTTAAAATCTTACTAGATCTGTAAACTCTGTTATACTAAATGACTCATTTTAGCTAAGTCCAAATAAATAAATTTTAAAAGAGAAATCATCTGCAAAGAAATGCCGGCATTGGCTTATATGTAAAACAGTCTTTCTGACCTGAACTGGAGGAAAGTTAGTAGCTTTCAAATGAATATGAATCTCATAATGGAGAGTCAGGTTTTAAAACGTCAACTCTAGTTGGAAGAACTATTTCAAAATCGTTTTTGCAGTTGGAGTGACTTTTTATGGCCTCAAGTCGCTGATAAGTAATGACGATAATGATATTTCTCATCTTCAGGTGTAATAAATTAACAGTAATGACTGGAAAGAAGCATTACTCAATCTTGTTTTGTCCACAATGCATTCGATCCAGATGATACGAACAGCGCGTAATTTAAAACATCTGATTGTCATGTCACACCCTTTATTTGACTATTGAATTATCTTCTAGATTCATTCTGGAAATAACTGAGAATATTTTACATGGCATGAACAGTTATATGTAATAATCAGAACTATTATAGGCAAAGGGAAATTTCTTCGATAGTATTACTGCAAAATACACCGCCCCAGAATACAAAATCCAGCTTTACGCAATTATTTACCTACGTAACATTTTTCGCTGTAAGTTTAAAATTTTACAAGAGAACTTTCGAAATTGATGTATAACATGTTATTGGTAATGTTTGTGATGTGCATTCCACCATCATAAATAATTTCAAGTTTGGTTTGTTAAATCAATACATTTTGACAATCCCTGAAGATGTAGCGTAAATGTTTTCATTGAAGACTGTCCACATTGCTGCTAGCGAATATATAAACATGAAACTGGTAATGATGAGAAGTACTAAAGCATGTTAGCTAAGAAAGAATTAATAAAAAGAGAATGAAGGATTTGGAGTCATTGCACTTCAAGCTATGAACTTACTGATAAAAACCTGAAACAAAGTGGAACGCAGTTTTCAATGATAGGAGAAAATGGCAAGGTTGTGGTGAAACGTAAATTCATTGCAAACCGGATTTACTCCAAATTCATGCATTCTGATATCGTATCGAATTACTGATTTGAATTCCTCAATTCAATATTTCACCTATTTCAGTAACCTTTAGCAAAGAAAGGACATCTGTTAGCTGCATATATAGGCTTTTGTCACTCTTAATATAACGGTATTTAAATTCTATTGAACAACCTTTAAAATAACGTGGACAATCTCACGTATTTCCACCGCGACCTGTTCTGCGACATGTGACATAATTAGAAATATAAACGTTGGCGATTTACTATTGTTAAGATTCTAAGCAAACGGCGAGTACGCCATAAAAACCTGTGAGAATCTTTCCATATTTTGTCTGCCAGTTCTGAGTTGTATATTTGAAGTTGCTCTTCAGTCGAATAGCTTTTAAATAAAGATTTAATGCTGCCTGTGGATGAACTGAACAACTTGGGGCGAGCGAGGTTCTGTGATTATGAAATAAATTGACTTCCTACGTCTTGCAAATTTCAAACCAAAGCACGTGAAATTGTTTGGTAGCACAGGTGGTTGTATGCTTCGCTATTTGGTGGCCGACCAGTCTATACAACAGGTATATATTACTCAAACTTAAAATCTCTCACTGCCCATTCAATTCATAAGCGGTATATCTTCGAAGAAACATCTTTACTCGGTGGCTCAAGGGCGGAATTATAAACAGTATAGTTTTAAACAGAATGGATAAAATAATACAAAATGTTCTACTTATTAGCGGAGTACTGCTAAGGAGTTTCATAAAACAATTTACTCTCATGTTAAAAGCTTACAGAGAATGTAAAAGCCCTTTCCCTTGAGTTAGTTTGATTTATATTTAAAGCTTGTTCTATTTTCGTCATCCTTTATTCTCGGAGCTTTTCTCCAGGCAGTAGTATAAGCTGTTATGATTCAAATTTTCCTCAGTAAATACAAAGACATTCGCGAGGCAGGTGGTTGGTTAAGTTTACTATTTCTTGTTGGAAGTATCACATTATATGATTTCCTCTCAAACTGTGAAAATTTTATGGTTATTTCTATAATGCAAATGCGAAGGTCGTCAGTATTGTTGGCCGTTCTTTGCTTTTTCGATATCGATCAGTATTATTATAAGTTCCTCGAAAAATTATCTAAACCAACGATTCATTCAACTGATATCACACGGTATACAAGACCTATATTGCACGTAGGATGTATGTGACAAATTTCGATATTCCACGTTTCGTGAATGAAATTTCCGTAATTCTTAGTTTTCCTTGGACAAATGAACTAGCTGGTAGAGATATATATTATATCTGCTGAAAAGCGTCATATTGACAAAATCTGCCGCTTTCTATTGACATGTATGTAGAGCGTCCTGACGAATAAGCTTGTCAAATGCAACAAAAGTTCAAAAACCGAAAACTGAAAATTATACACTTCATTACCATGGAATTTTCTTACAATGCGTTTTGCAGTCACTTCATTATCAGCCATTCTGTGTAAAATTTGCTTTAAGTTTAGAAATTTATGTGAGGAGAATAGACAATTACAATCCGTTTTCATTTTACACTCCGAGATCAGCTGGACACAAATATTATTTTGGCACAAGTTTTGCCTGTTAAGATATTTTGTGACATTTATGTCTTAGACTTTAAAAGTACTTCGATCTAAAATCACCCAATCTTACCTGATGAAGAATTTCGCTAAGCCTTGATCGGTGTGAAAATAGCTTGCCAGAGTTTCGGTATTTGAGTCGATGAACTCATCTGTTATCGACGCTTAATCTGTGTAGTACCGAAAACTTCACATTTCCTCATAACGAAACTCACGTTTATGTGGTGCTAATTATCAAGCGTTGACGCGACGCTTGTACTGAAGTTTAAATAATAAAAAGTGAAACTTGTCATGTCAAAGCCTTCGACACCATGTGCACCTTAAATGAGGATTGAAATATCTTGTTTTGTTCTGTCGTTCGGCGACTTACCTTTTTCTATCAATAAATAAAACCCTTGAACGCTTTAAAATTTCATAATTCTGATCTTTAGTTGTTTAAAGTTTACATGCTTTTAAGCATTCAACAGTCAATGAACTTGTAAAGAAGGTAAGAACCTTCAAATATTGGAGTGAAACCATTGCTGCAGTGCAGTTTGGCCACCATTTAAGTCGCTAATGTGATGAAAGGATTTCAAGTTAAAAACATTAAAATGCATGTACTGTAAGTAAAGTTCTTGCTTCACTGAGGAGAAATTTTAATTTCAATCTTTCTGTTTTATAAATTCATCTCTTCGCAATATATTTGACAAGGTTATATTTGACAACATGATTGTGCTCAGTTATTTAGCTTTTATTATATGTCATCCTCCACAGGTCAAAAACTGAACTTTTCCGATTGCGAGAAAACGCCATTATTAAAATTGCGCTGCATATTTCATGCGACATATACACAACTATAAAGGATTATTCTTGTAGTAATATGTTTTTTGAGCAATAGCTTAACAAAAATGCAAACATCGATGCAATTCTTCGACACATCTTACCTCAGTTACAAGAACTCCATTTTGTGTGGACTTGCATCTATTCCACAATTATTCTACAGCCTCAAAGTCGTATTCCTACATAATTAAAATTTTGTAGCTTCCAAATGTTAGCATGAAATATTTAAGTTGGTGGCTAATTTTATCTACTCGTAGCGTCGCTACAACTTTCTTATCTTCGTGTTTTCAGTTGCTTTTCATGTGAGCTGAGGTGTGGTAATTAATCGCCTTTGGGTTTGATGGCGACGGCACCAAAACGAAATTACAAAGTTTTTCAGTTTCGTCCTCGCATTATTGGAATTCAAAATACTTGCATTCTTCAATCGACACTCCAAAATGGAGTTTAGTAGCACTATTTCTGTGCGTGAGAGTGAAGTTTGTTTTTCATCGTATTGCAAGGCCAAGGATAAATTCAAAATGGCCGCCAGGAAGGACATAGGTCAGTGTTCAAGTCAAGAAAATTGACCTGAGACTGGAACCAGTTATGAAAGTACCTGCAAGTGTGTAGAGCATGAAACTATTACTTAATATTTTAGTAAATATTGAAATTTATTTCTCTGTAACATGAAATATCCTTAAAGCGTAAGACTGAGAGGTAGATGGGTTTTATTCCATACGAAAACTATTATTTTACTTTGTTTATATTTCCTCATTACCTCCTACCTCGCATAATCATGAATTCCGTTTGTTTTGGAAATATCAATTGAAAAGAATCTTCCATTACTATCCTTGGCAATAGAAAGCATGGATAGATTCTCTTTTCATTCTTTTAAAAAAAAACATAAGCTTCAATTTGTGACACATCCTGGCTGAAATAAACTCCATTTGTTGTATATTCGATTCTATGGAAATAAGAAAAGCGACGACACTTCAGTGTCAACAACGTCTACCCGTATAAGCTTTTGGAATACTTTGTAGTATCTTTTGCCGGGCCTTGGAACATGTTTGCCAACTTATTCATTGAACGAATCATCACTTAAAAATTTCGATGTTTGCGAGGAAGTCTATCTTTGTATCTCTCCCCTAGCGAGTCGTTGTAATTTTCGAGTTGACAGGTGTTGTAGGTTTCGCTTATGTGGTTCTGGCTTTCACACAGCTGACTGTTGCGTTTCTCAAAACAAGGATATTTTCGGACCGGGTGGAGACTTCACTTGGTCGCCGATAACGATGGAGCAAGTTTTCATCCTTTTCACATAGGTTTAGGCAACTTTTGTGTCACGAAGCACTAAAAATTCTTTTTATCAATTTTGGCCTTCCTTATTACGCTTATTTACGGTACTTTTATTTGGGAGTATAAATTATCTCCCAGAGCTTTTGAAGTTTAGTTCTATTTCATGTACCAGGTCCAAGACGAGGCAATGAAGGCACGTAGAATTAAACTCTGGTAACTAGAACGGAGGGTCCATTGAAAAAAACAACGGCAAGAAAGTGATGCTTCTTATTTCGCAAATTAGAAAAATTCCTTAATTTAACTAGCTTGGGTTATGAGGAGTTACTTTGTGCCCCTGGCTAAAACATGCAATATCTTCACCTCACGATACCAGTTTTATTTCATTTCACAAGGTCTTGTGTTCAATTTTTTTTTGTGAAATTTAGATATCATTTTTCATGATTTTTCATTTGAAAATACATGGCTCTCTTACCTAACGTATAGTCACCAATTCTTATTTTAGTTTTTTTTTATGTTTAGGTAGCTCATTGAAGCGATAGTCAGCATAAAAAACACGAGCCATTGTTGCAAAACTATTGCTTTTATTACTTCAAGCAAGGTTTAATTTAACCGGCCTCTGTAGAAAGCTCTTACAACTGTTCAAAAATTGCCGCTTCTACGATATTTTCAAACACTAGTTTATCATAATCCTTCTTCATATATTTCGTTACCTTCAATTTTACAGATGTGTCAAGGAAAATACCTGCGCACTTCTCTAGTTATCGTTTGTTCAAAGACTGGATTTTCGATTGAAGGCATAAACACGCACGGGAATAGCCAGTCTTGTTTATTCAGTTTACGGTAAAATTTTTATTGGAAGAGTTCTAATTAAGTGTCTCCAGCGAAGAGTATTATTTGGAGACGTCGGTCGTATGTAATACAACAACAGCTGCCTAGAAGTTCGTCTTTGTCTTGGGAGATGATCTCGTGTTGCGCTTTGTTAGCGTCGAAATTGTTTCGTTTTACTCGAGAAAAGCGCTTCCGTGAAAACTATCCTGGATTTAAAAACCTTCGGTAAAATAATTTCATTCCCCGAGGGCTTGGCTTTGTTTCATACAGGATTCTGTAGGCATAGTTTTGGAGTAATTAGTTTTTGAGGGATAGAACTTTTTGGTAGTATCATTTATAAACTAGCACGTGCGACCGCTTGAAACCACGAGAAAAAACAACGTGCTAACTGCCAACAATGCGGTAAATTTGACGACTTAAAAACGCGACACAAACGGGTCCGTGAGAGAAGATAGCCATTTACGATCCAAAAAATATGTTGCTTCTCAACTTCGGTGTTAGAGAAAGCGCAGGCTTTTGTGTAAATGTCATCGCGTTTGTTTTAAACGAATCAGCTCTGTTTTGGTCGTGGGCCGAATAGCGACACATTTCCATTTCCATCAAGGAATGGCGCCAGAATCGATTCGAACCTCGATTACATAAACTGTGGTTAAAACTTCTAAATACAACTTACTTCGTGAAATTATCATTTAAGTACGTATGGGAAATCTCAAAATGAAAATCCTAGCGGGAGATTGCAAGTTTCCATCCGCGCACCTGCTGAAAATGAAATAATTACTTTCAAACCAAGCCATTTCCCTTCAAAGTTGAAGGAGGGCATCTTACGCACTCGATTTCACGCATTTTCTCGATTTTAACGACGCTTCCAAAAAATGTAAGAAGAAAATTCTCTCTAGAAATAGGAATAAAAGAGTTTAAAGTTCTCGCGTTGCAGCCACGTCACGTTCAGTTCGTTGATACTACGTAATGGCCTGGCGGTGGTTTCTTCTGCGCCTTTCACAAGATGCCGTCTTAAATTCCCAAAATTACTTCCCTTTTAATTTGCTTTTTCATTTTGTGGGTTTATGATATTATCTCGCTGACAAAATAACCGAAAAATGTCGTTCGGAAAGAACACAACGCGGTTTTTTCGAGCCAACTCGGTTTTCTCAGCAATAGTTTGCCATCAAAATCACCATTAGTTCACCAAACAACCTGTAAGACGGACAAAAAGCGACTGTTAATCAAGAAAGCCTTTGCCACAATGTACCACGCAAGGGAATTATAGATACGGGTGGTCTTAAACCAGCGCGCTACAAAAAGCAAAACAAATAAAAACGATTTCTCGTCTGTTTTCCTCGAACTCTTCAGTTTATTAAAACTTCTCGTCTTTTTAAGCACAATTCATTACAAATCTGGAAATTGAGAACACTGGTTTTCATTTTTATCCGGTCTTTCAGATAACGTAACCATCGACAACATTCCCGCAGCACCAGTGAGTTAAAAACGAAATAGAGATTCAGAAAATGACTTAAAATTGTGGTGCTAGCGGTAAAATTTGTACAGCGTTAATAAATATACATCGTAAAGATTAATTCATAAAAGTTTCCTCAACGTATAAAATTTCAAAATATATATTTAAATACATATACTTTCCGGGCCTATGCCATTATTTCTATCTAGCAGTAAGTTCTTTACTGAAGTGTTTGTAAGCAATTAAAAGGATGAATTTCATTGGACTGCACTGGCGAACAAAGCCAAACCCGGGCGCGTAATTGATGTCTGTGGTGGTTCTATTTGAAGAAAAACCGTTTGAAAAGCGATGGACGTTTTCATATTTGTTTTCACCTAATTTAACGATTTTCCGTCGTTCCACTGACTCTGTGCTAAACTAATAACGTCTTAACGGCTTTTCCTCACAAAGAACCTCCAAATTTACATAAATTGCAAGTAATACATTCAACTTTTCATAAATGGGGAAATTGATTTTGCCAAAAAGAAACAGGTGTAGGCGAAATAATTTCGGGCCTCATTATCATCAAACCTCGGGCCTAAAATCGAAACTCTTATCGTTACTTCGACGAAATTGTGGCAATATGAACTATGAATAATTTTACTACTGGCGGAAGTGATTCGTGCTTAGGAATTTCTTGCTTTAGTTGTTAAGCTAATAGGGTATACACTGAATATTATTTACCTGCGGGCTCTTAAGTTGTTCTCGACATGTTTCGTCGAGATAACGAAACGTCTTCCAATGCAATGCCCAGAGGCATCGCTTTCTAACGGAGTTCGTTTTCCACTCAAGGTAGAGCGCGTTCGTTCTTTAGAAAGACGCGAACTGCTATCTTATTTTTAAAACTGTTATAGCTTAATAGTAGCAGCAATAAAAATCAGGGCTTGCTTCATTCATTGACTCAAAAATTTTCGTTTATAATATAAATAAAATTCACCATTTGTAATTTACTCCAAATTGCTGTGGACCACTCGGTGTCTGCATCTGCGCTTACGTCGATCGATCCATGGAGCGATTTTTGCTGGGATTTCCGGCAGGAAATTCAATTCAGTTTTACTCCAGTTTTTTTTCGAGCCTTCAATGAACGGAGAATTTCATTCTTTTCTTCTTTTGTCGCTGGTTACAGAACCATACCCGCACGACATTTTTTGAAAGGTCTAGTTTTTCAGCGATCGAAGCAATCTTGTCGCTTGAAGGTCTTGGGTTCATCGCGAAGTAGGCCTCTAGCGAGCGCTTCTCGGCCGCACCAATCGATGTTCGCTTCCTCTTTTTATCCGAATTAGGAAGGAATTGGCTCGTTGTATTCTTACATTTGTACGCTTTCTCGGCCTCTTCTAGCCATGCTGTCAACACGGGTTTTAACGCCATCATGTTATTGTGGCTCAGTGTAAGCGACTCAAATCTACAAATCGTGGACTGGCTCAAAGACCCTACGCCAGGGATTTTCAAATGTGCTAGTGCGGCGCCCACGTCCGCTTGAGTAACGCCGAGCTTGATTCGTCTTTGTTTGAAGCGTTCTGCAAACCACTCTAGCTCTCGCGGGTTCATTACATCGTCGCTACTGGCCGCCACGCTAATAGCGGAATGGATAGCTGAGTGTAAAGAGTGCACAGGCGTGGCGGTGACTGGCGATGGCGTTTCAAACGGTTTATCAAACGCAGACTCGCTTACTGTTGGCTGCAGCGAGGCCGAGATTTGATCCAGAATGTCGTGCGCATCATATGTGCTCGTGTCGTGCCCGTGAGTCGAGTGGTAGCTGTGCAAACTTGTGAAGCCGGACGCTTTGTTTGGCTTCGTCGAGAGATATTTGGGCATCGGCTCGAGCTGCGAGGCGGAGAGTAGGTGCGTGTCATCAAATCCATCAAATACACTTGGAGGAATCAGGTTGTTAGATCTTGACGGGAAAGACAGCGAGTGAGTAGATCCACGAATCGAGGGTATCCAGCTTGGCTCATTCATCTGACCTCCGGAAAGCGAAGAATTAGAGTAAGAAATACCATTAGAATGAGAAATAGGTACTCGAGATGACAGAG
>Ga0099805_1082447_pt1 | contig 12336 bp, 20 predicted proteins | sample OrbCnscriptome_2_FD_81143 | JGI IMG/M metagenome (GOLD analysis project Ga0099805, IMG submission 81143) | Coral microbial communities from Puerto Morelos, Mexico - Orbicella C B metatranscriptome (Eukaryote Community Metatranscriptome) | ecosystem: Host-associated > Invertebrates > Cnidaria >...
GTCAGACCAAAGATTCATTTACAAAGATCTGGTTTGACTGTGAAAAACAAAACAAACATAGCGCAATGAAAATACTGCAGTGACAACATACTCACAAGATTTGCAGGCTTGCAGGAAAACATGAAAGCAATTGGCCAGGTGAAAATGAAGACACCTCAACCTAGAACTTTGACCTGTAAATCTCCAAGTGAGCACATGGTCCAGAACATAATATTACAATAATATTGAAATTATGTAACTCTTCTCTACCAGTGCTGTGCAGACTGAATATGGGAAAAACGCAATAGGTACACAAAGAATATTTTGTAACCTACATTCTGGCCCCTTTAATGGAATGCAATAGCAAAAGATTTTAAAAGAAACTTAATGCAAACAAAACGTTATATCTAACAGTTCTCCAAAAAAAACTACAGAATTTGATCATAGTTCAGTTCAGCGATACTTCATGCCCTCTGAAAAATCCACTGACTCCAGAAGAACAATCTGGGCGATCAGGGCAATCATACAGCGAGGTTCTGGTCTTCACTGTTACACTCCTAAAGTGTTCATTCTGTTCGTACACTGGTAATCCAAGCAAGAGGCCAAGAAGATCTTGGTACTCTTTCAATGGCCACAATATTCTCTGATCCATTTCCACCAAAATTCATCGACTAAATACTGAACCTGGCGCCATCTTCTTCAGGAGTAGCCATCCTCTTTCCTGAACATGCCAATCTCAGTCTTGGGCCTGACTTTAGCAACAGCAAATGATTCAGCATAAGGGCTTCAGAATCCGATGAGTCATCTGAGGATTTCATTATGGAACACCCATTAACAACAGACTCTACTTCACAGATGAGGGTAGTTAACCCTTCATCATCAAGTGGCTGCTCTTTCATAAGCACAACGAGAATCTTTCAGACAGTTCTAATACGTCGCTCCCATACCCCACCGACGTGGGACCCTTATGGTGGATTAACTGCCACTTGATACTCCTTGGCAAGAGGAACTCATGGATCTGACTCTCATTCCACTCAGAGATAGCTTCTTGGAGTTCCTTGTTATGCCAAGAAAAGTTGAACGGTTCTCAGACCTCATTACTTCAGGGATACCTCGCCTTGCGATGAAGTGGCGCATGGAGTTTGCAAATGAATCAGTGTCCATACTTTGGGCGACTTCCAAATGTATGGCTCTGGTAGCCAAACATGTGAACAGGACTCCATAACGCTAAACTTAACTTCTGGCTCTCTTGACCCTAAACGGACAAAAACAATCAATGCCCACAAAACTGAATGGGGGTTTGTCAGGTGTGACTCTGTCAACAGGAAGGTCGGCCATCTTCTGAGCTCCAAACAGAGCCTGACTTCACCTACAACTAAAACAATGAGTTACAACTCTCCTCACTGCGACTGTTCCTTTTGTAATCCAGTAGCTCTTTCTGATCAAAGAGAGCACATATTCTTGACCAGAATGTCCAGAAAGCAAATGGTAATGCCTGACGATCCGATTTACAATGTGATGTTTCTTTGGCAGTATTACAGGATGTCTTTGCTCTTGTTCGATTGGTGTGTGCCTCGATCTTCCCCCAACTCACAACAGGCCATTGCGCAGCTTCGGATCCAACTTGGCGATTGAGCTTTATTTCTTGACAGAATGTGTGCAGCTGGCTCAGACTGATTTCTTGAGCTCAACTTCTGATTCTTTATACTGCAGACACACCAACTCCTCTCTAGAGCTGCCTTTGTACATACTTCAAAACCTCTATCTCTGCAGAGTGCATTTCTTCTACACTGATGGGACTGGATTTTCTTGAGATGAGTGCTTAAGCTGTGCTTTCCTTTCGTCTGTGACACTCGCACAGAAGATTAGAGGGGTAATGTAAGATCCACACACTGCACCATTCGGTTCAAGAAGTCAGCTTCAACTGTAGACGCTACTGAGAAAGTTTTCTTTTCCTTCTTTACCTCAGGATCATCTTTTATTTCCACAGGAATGTCAGGTTGCTTAGGCCAGCAGTTCTCCACTTCCCACAGAAAGGAAGGGCCATTGGTCCAGTGGTTTTTGTGGATTTGCTCTCCAGCGGGAAGTCCCCTAGATGTATTGTCAGCAGGGTTAGAACCTGTGTCAACATGGTTCCACTGGTCTGGTCGTGATCCTTCATGGACTGTTGAAATTTTGTTTGCAATGTCTGAAACATGTTCCCCTTGTTCACAATATAGCTCAACACATATGTGCTGTCAGTCCAAAAAAATTCTTCATCCACTGCAACATCCAACTCATGTTGCATCATCCTGTTCCATCTACTGGCAACCACAGCAGCTGACAGCTCCAAATGAGGAATAGTAACTGACTTCTGGGGTGTTTGCCTCAACTTTCCCATAAAAAAGGCAAAATGGACATCTCTAGCTTCTTTGACGACTCGAAGGTACAAAACAGCACCATATCCTTCCCCTAATGCATCTGAGAAATTGTGAAGTTGGCTAGACACTATGCAGCCAAGGTTCTTGGGTTTTAAACAATGTTGGACCGTGAACTGTTCAAGTTTAGGAAGTTCCTTCAACCAATGTTACCAATGCACTAAATCTTCAAGTGGAATTCTGTCATCCCAGTCTAATCCTTTCTGGTACAGATCACACAGAATTGCTTTCACATGCAGAATCAACAGGCCAACGCAACCCAGAGTGTCATAAATTGAGCCTATGACAGAAAGAATATGTTGCCCGCTTTAAATAGCAAATTTCCTTTATTGTGCTGGAACCAGTAATTAATCCGACCGACTATTGACACTTACAATCATACAATATATCGGCTGACTGTAAAAGTACAGTACAAGAACATATCATGCATGAGGGCAGACTCTCACGTGTCACACTTGCTTACAAAATGTGACACATTACATAATGCCACACACTCCCCGACTTTGAAAATGTCCACTGGGACATTTGCTACAGCAATGTTCACTGGAGTTCTGGGCTCCCTCTAAAGTCATGCTATGTCATAGTTTTCTCACTCTTATTGCTTGAGTTCCTTGCATTATGTGGGTTGATCAGGCCCAGCTTCCACAAGTGTATACAAACAAAACTCAGTCAAATACATATCAAGTCCTTGTTCAACTGAAAATAGCATAGTCATAGTTTCAGGGTAACTAGATCAATACTTTGCCTGTTTGAAAGACATGGCAGCACAGGAGACTGGAAATTCCACTGTTAATAAAATCATAATCCGTTCAACAACAATGTTAACAAAAGTCCAATAAAGTAAGTAAATCTGGATGCGTCAGGCATACATCATCTGCATATAGGGGGGATACACCAACAAGCCGTAACAGGGTGGTAGATGGTACTGATGCATAGGTAACATCCTGGGTGACTGGAAAGGTGGATAGCACCATCGAGGTACAAGGTTTGAACCAGTCTTAACACTGCAGATGGTTGGCTGTCCTAGTGTATAATATGTAAACACTTTGGTGTGTGATGAACATGTTGGGGCCTAATCGGTTTCTGATCTTGTTCCCATTCTGGCTGTTGTTCTAGTTCAGGATCCAATTCTGGCTGTTGGCTTGGTTGAGCATCCAATTCTGGCTGTTGTTCTGGTTCAGGATCTTGTCCTAACTCAAGCTCTTGTTCTGGTTTGGAGGTACTAGATGAAGTTTTATCATGGCCTAGTCCTTCACCTTCCCCCATACTCTCAAGCATTGCCTCATCTTCAGTGCATTGACTGTCCTGTCGTTGATGATGGAAGGGGCAATGTGTCCAAATTGCTGGGCAAAAGGCCAGGTAGATCCTCCTCCTCTTCTCCATTGTCACTCTCATTAGGGTTAGGTTGGTAATCTCTCTCATGTCTTGTATGTACATGCATTCTCTTCTCTCAAATTGACTGGGGCACAGACTCCTGAGTTTCTGCAGCAAGGAAGTCACATGGTAGTAAGAGATTACTGGATAGTATTCTTGCCTTGCCTGACTGTCCTTCTGTGTTCACCTTATAGATTGGTAGGTCCCCTTTCTGCTCAATTTCAATAAGTATTTGCTGTTCCAAATACAAGCGGAGTTTCCTTGGTCCACCACACTTAGACCAATTTCTGACCAACACCCTATCCCCGGGTTGCAACTTTGAAAATCTCACCTTGTGGTCATACTGTCATTTCGCATCTGTTGCAGACTTGGAGGTATTCTTTAGAGCCAGTAAATATGCTTCCTTCATAGCAATCTTCCATTTGTCTATGTATTCTGTATGAGTGACACTAGCTTCCTCTGGTGAAGGTCCAAATATCAGATCTACTGGCAGACGTGGTGCCTTTCCAAATAGTAAGTGAAATGGCAAATACCCAGTTGTATCACTCTTGGTACAGTTGTAGGCATTTACAACCTTGGGCACGCACACTGGCCAATAGATATCAACTCAGAGTGTGCATTAGTCACAATAGGTTTAAGAGGGGCACTTGTTGGAAGATTTGGTCGCCTTTGCTTCAGACAACTGCACACCCAAGTCATGAAGTGAGTGATATCTCAGTGCATGTGGGAGCAGTAAAACCTTTCACGGGCTAACTGTAGTACCCTGTCTATTTCCAAGTGGCCCATCTCTTGATGTAGCTCCATGCAGACCAAGTGGTGAAACTTCTTTGGTAATACCAACTGTAAATTCTGTCCACTCTTTCGGCATAACAGCCCATTGCTTCCAATTTCCAACTTAGGCCATTCAGGCAGCAACTTTCTTGTATACGGAAGTTCTCTAGTAATTTTGCATATTGCTGGTTTCCGTTTATCCAATTTGCTCACTAGGACTCTCCCAATACCAGGATCTTGTTTCTGAGCTGCCAGGATGACTTGAGGCTAGAGTTTATGGTAATTTCTTGAATCAAGAAGATCAGAGTCAATGTTCAATGCCTCCATTCCACCACTGACTGCTGTTATCCAAACTGCATTGCTATTCTGGAGTTCCATTATACTGGACAGAGTTGCACTGATCACATCCCGAGAAGTTCCCTGTGTACAGGAAGGAATGTACTGGTTGATGTGCAAAGGAAGTCTGGACAAAGTGTCAGCGTCCTTATTCACTTTACCAGGTCTGTACTTGATCTCAAAATTGAAATTGGCCAATTCGGACACCCAGTGATGTCCCATAGAATTGAGTTTCGCTGTTGATAAAACCTACGTCTGGGGTTGTTGTCTGTGTACACTGTGAGTGACGGTGCATAGTACAGATAGTCCCTAAACTGCTCACAGATGGCCCACTTCAAAGCTAAGAACTCTAACTTTCCAGAATGAAGGTGGTAAGGGTGAGGGTTCTGGATCCATATCCTATAACCCACATTTTACCAGACTGCTGCTGATAAAGTACTGCTCCAAGTCCTTTGTTGGATGCATCTGTGTGTAGGACAAATGGGAGACCATAATCTGGATAACCGAGGATTGGAGGGTTACCTAAACAGTCAACAAGTTTTTCCAACTCTCCTTGATGTCCCTGTGTCCAAACAATAGCATGACTGGATTGTGCTTGTGTCCCATTTCCTGTCTGACTACGCCTTTCTGTTTGAGTAGGATGCTTGTTGATCTTAACCACGGGTGCCTTCAAGAGTTTGAAAAGAGGCCATGCAATTCTGGAGAAGTCCTGTATGTACTTTCCCTAATATCCTAACAAACCCAGGAGTTTTCTCTCATCACCAATGGTCTTTGGGTTAGTCTCTTTGAGTGCCAAGACTGCCTTAACATTTGAAGTATCCACCTGATATTCATCAGCAGAGACAATTCTTCCTAGGTAGTTGGCCTCCTTCTTGAACATCTTGCATTTTCTGGCTTTCAGCTTTATTCCGTGCTCACGTAGTCTCCTCAGCACTGTACATTTTCGATGTGCTCATCAAAGGTTCTGCTGAAGACGATCATATCATTTAGGTAAGGTACGCAAATTTCATCTCTAAGTCCTTCCAGACAGTCCTCCATAAATCTTTGAAATTCTCCTGGGGAATTCCAGAGACCAACTGGGATCCGCACCCACTCATACAGGTCCCACAGTGTTACAAATGTAGTCGTGTTGACATTGAGGATTGTCGAATCCCTGATGGTAGGCTTTTCCTTGGTCCAAAAGAGAAAACCACTTGTTCCCACCAAGATTCTCAATGGTTGTTTGTACCCAAGGGAGTGGATACCTGTCGGGTACTGTTCTCCTGTTCAGCTCACGAAAGTCCACACAGTCTCAGAGAGCCGTCCCTTTTCCGCACACAAACTACTGGTGATGAGTAGGCTGAATGTGACTTCTGTACCCATCAGTGATTGAGTAAGTCTTCAACACACTGCTTCACTTCAAAGTATAGAGGTTTTGGAATAGATGTATAGTTTTTCTGGACTGAACGATTATCTGATTAATTGATCTTGAGTTACATACCTTCCCTACACCCTACGTCATTGTCATCTTTCGAAAAGGAATCTGCTTTCTCTATAAGCATGGTCTCTACTGGAATGTTCTGGTCTTCTGTTAGGTCCCCCAAGTCGACATCTGGAGTTGGATTGCTGGCCTCACTTTGACATTCCTTCATGACAGGTGTATCTGATTGCAATCTGACTTCCTCTCCCTCCTCAGATGAGTTGTTGAAAGGACAAATGCAGTCTGTTGACCTTTCTTCATTCTCTTTCTTTTTTACTTCCAGTGGTGTTACAGATTTGACTAATTCAAGTTTGCCTAGCATTGTCCTGTTCTTCAAGGTGATGTCGTGGTCTGTGGTATTCTTGACTTGAATTCTGATATGCAACGAAGCACCACCTCTGAGAGTTACTGATGTTTCAGGGACCTCAAGCCCTGGTGGCCAAGGTGATTCAATGTCTGGTTCAAACAATACTGGAAGTCTTGATTCAGTTGGGCCAGTATTTACAGAGCAAGAAACTACCATTGTCTCACTCTTTGGAATTACCACATCCTTCTTTGTTACTTTTACTCCACACAGTTCTCTCGAGATGTTTGTCCTGATGAGACCAATTAAGGCTTTAACATTTTCCTTCTTTGCATTTGGAAGGCTTGTGCTTAAGGCATTGACTAATGTCTCTTTATGATCATTTGGAGAATCATTGACAGGGTTTTCACAATTCCTTTGATTACGTTGTATCTGACAATAGGGTGATCCAGAGTATCCATTGAAACCAGGAAGGGCACTGACATACCATGTTTGTCATCTGAGGTTGCAAGTTTGAAAGAAACTTCAATCCATTCTTCATATGGGATTTCAGTACTGTTAGCTGCTTTCAGATCAAGTACTTTGTCATTAAGATGTTCATCCATTCAACAACTCCAGCTGTGGACAGGTTATCAGCAATCCAATCCCTAGAAACAATAAAACTTGGGCACCAGTGTCCCGCAAAGCTTGGGTCTCCACATTGTTCATAACACACTGACCCATGCATCTCTTCCCCTTTTCTCCTTGTTAGACAGGTGCTTTGGCATTTCTGAGAACAGTAATATACAGACTGAAACTTGGATCACTGCTTTAGGGATACTCCTTTCCTGCCACACTTAACACAAACATGGCACCTTTTCACATGGTGATCAGCTACTCCCTGTCCTGCACTGGTAGCCTCCATTAGTTTCCCTGATTTGGTACACTTGTATTTTCTTGTATTTTTTAAATTTTATCTTGTATTTTTAGATTATCATGATGTCTTGTATTTTTAAGTATGATATTTTTAGTCCAGGGCCCCTCTTGTTGCTGAATGGGCCACCCTGGCTAAATAAAGTTTACCTTTACCTTTACACTGGCTGCACCCCTTTGACATCCCCGTGCAAAATGGTCACTTGAACCGCAGCTGAAACAATGGTCACAGAACTCTTGGTTTGTTCTTTGGCATGATTGGCAGACATTTCTCCTGTGATTTTTGAATGGGTACCTGTATTGGACTCTCTCTCTCTTTTGCTGGCATTCTGGGAGGCCATAGCTTCTTTCAGAACAGCAATATCCAATTGAACCATCTCTAGATTGACCATTAGCCTGTCAGGCCTATCAGACTTCATTTCGTTCTTTGACCCAGACTTCTTCGGCTGTGTTTGACCACTTAGCTCAGCCTGATCACCGTTGACTTCTAGGGAGTTAACCCTGACATCTTTGTGATAGGTTGCTCCAAGCTTACCTTTCCACTCAGACTCTTCAGATACGACCACATTGATTTGTTCCATCAACTCTTCATCTGTGACTTCTGCTTTTTGGAGGAGCAGCTGCAGTTTCTTTCGGACAGCTTCATCCTGAAGACCAGTTTCACTAGCATGCAAAAACAAGGGGTGAACCAGCGATGGCTTTTATTCAACAATACCACCCTTAGCTTGTGATACCAAGAAGACCTGTTGCCTTAGATCAAGGGCCCTGATTAAGAAGTCTTGGGGAGTTTCCCTTGGTGATTGGCACATTGTTGTAAGTTCTTGATACAGTTTAGTGCCTGACTTCTGCTGGTAATAGGCTGGTAACATCTGCCTTAGGCTTGCCAATGTAAGCTCTTTCATGATTTCTAAATGCGATCTCAACTTTAAACTGGGGCTGATAGCAGGAATAACTGCATCAATTACTTCATGTTCTTTGTATCCTTTCTCCATCCCTGCATCTATTTGGCGAATTAAACTGAGGAAGGACAATCAGTCCTTTTGTTCCTCTCTTTCCAACAACACCCATAATCTTAAAATATCTCCTCAGGGCAGTTTTTACATCTTCGAGTGGCAGCAGCATCCCAGTAATAAAATTCTGGAGTTCTGTAAGATATTCAAACTTGTTTTCTGTTTTTCTAAGCTCATCCTTGACTTTAACACAGACAATTTTCAACATGGCAAGCTTACTCTTTCCTTTGTATTCCTTCAATTCCAGACCAATGTGGTCCACTAACTGCTCCATTTCCGAGATTGGGAACTTACAAATTCCTCCCTCAACTTGGAGTTGTAATTCTTCGAGCTCTGAATCTGTCATCTTTCTTCCAGTAAGGCCTCACTTGTCTCTACTTGTGTCCTATTGCATTTATTAGAGGATATGTAGACCACAGTAATTTGCCTCCGTTCCTCTGATCAGTATTTCTTTGAACACATGTTCTTGAGAACGGGTTCCACACAAAACAATTGTCCATCCTGGCAGGGTTGCCAACATGTTATCTGCTTTAATTGGTGAATTGTCCTTTACTGTGCTGGAACCAGTAAATAATCCGACTGACTATGAACACCTACAGTCATACAATATATCGACCGACTGTAAAAGTACAGTACAAAAACATATCTCGTATGAGCTCGGACTCTCTCATATCACGTGATTTTGTTGATGTCATAATGTCACACACTCAGTCACATAATGTGACACATTACATAATGCCCAAATACCCCTCCTTGTTGGGGGTCGGTCCATCACAACAATCTTGAAATGGAGTGTATCTGAATGGACATCCCACTGAATTTCGAGGGCACGCTCAACAGGTAAGTTCCCGAGCTCTTTGATGGATCCAGCTCTCTCAGACACCAGGACTGACTGGATGACATTATAGGCATTCGAAATCCATTTTGTTAAATGGAAACCTCCTTTGGGTAACAACTGACGTAGCTGATTGACCAGTCAACTTGCTTGTTGGTTATCTTCTGCAGACTTCAAGCAATCATCAACATAGAAATTTCTCCTCACTCTCTGAATGGTGTCTTTGTCAAAATATTCTGCAAAATATTCTGTCTTGCAACATTTCTTTCTCGATGCTGAACTGCTAATCATTGAATTCCATTTCACAGAAACATACGAAGACGGCATGAAACTGGATACGATTTGTAGTATGGCTTGACTTACTTGGCCTACCAAGTGGGCCATTGATGGTCCATCCTAGCAATGTTTGCACAGCATATGGATCACCATCTTCACTTCTCTGCTTTTTTGAGGCTCAAGAGCTTTGGGCACATTGCCTATGAGCAATTCGATATCGGCATCGGTAGAAGGTTTCAGGTTTAAACACCTTTCCACTTCTCTTCAAGCAGGGATGTCATCAACTGTGACTGGGAGCTTGACTTTTGAGAAAACATCACAGTTCAAAGACGTTACGTCCTTGCAGGTCAAGAAACTGCCAAATTGACCCCCAACCCCCAGACATAACAAACCTTGATGCAATGATTTAAAACAATTAAAAAAGACTGATGTGATGTAATCCATATGCTAAAACTGCGCACCACGAACACATTTCTCTCAGTATAAAACCTTATTTTTGTTACCTAGCTGTGTAAAGCAAATTACTGATTACGTGCTTTGTGACCATGCCACATAAGAGGTGATAAAAATTGTCACGTGTTGAATGTACAAAAAAAACAAATATCTTTTTACATCATTTCATTGCCGAAAAAAACGTGCTTTAACGGCTTTACGTTTTCAAACGGAATTCTGTTTAGAAGCCATTTGAAAGAAATTTGCATTCGTTCAAACAACCTGGGTCTTACGTGATCTGCGAGAGAAGACAATTTTTGTTCAAAGCACACACTGAACCGCTGCTTGTGTAAACAAATGAGAACTACGATGTAAATTTCTTTAAAAACTTCTCACAAAGTTATTGTTAGAGGTGAAGAGCTCTTGCAGAAAATAATTATATTTTGCATTTCTAAACATATGGTAATCAAGGAATCTTGAAAGTCACCTATAGAAGCTGAACTTCCTAAATTCTACCCTGTTTACAATGCAGTTTAATAAACATTACCAGTATAACTATGGTTGTGATAAGCACAGACACTGTAAATGATTTTCTGAACACTGAAATCTCATCAGTCTGCCTTGTGCATTCCTCTTATTTTGAAGAGAATCCACTGAATAAAAACTTGAGGACGGCAGCATGCACTGAGCTTGAATAGGTAAGATCATGTTGTTGTGACACACTGAATTTGCATCGAGTTTAAAACATCACTGATGCGTGAAAACTGAGTCACGCTTTTGCCATGCATGCATAGTCCTGTGCTTGTTTTCGTCGACTGAGAAGCTTGCTTGTTTTAAAATTTGGGTTACACTTCCCAGTAAATATGTTGTTTCTTTAACCTTTGCCACAAGGGACACTCCGAACAGAAAAAGCCATTTCAAACAAGCTCATTTCATGTGGGATTTCACACCACTACCACACCGCAGGTCTGGGACTCTAGGACACATCGCAATAATAATTGTAAACAGTGAAATTTCCTCCATGTCATCGAAAAAGAAAACTAAGTGAACCCAGGAGACGAAAATGTACTGTTGCCAAACTGTTGTTGCTAAAGGCCTTATCTCTGTCTCAATCTGTAAAGTTATTTTGAGACATTCTTGATTCACACGTTGCTTGCACTTGACCAAAATCTTCCACCATCAGTTATAAAAATCTACCAAATGATTTATTCGTGAACGAAAACTCTCAGCAAGAATGACTTCAACAAGGTTTAGACTTTTTATGGAGAAGCCGCAAGAAGTGGTCAGCTTGCGGAGGCAAAAAGAAGTTCTTGCATGTGCATTATTTTTGGGCTGTACTGAAAGACAAAGAATTGACAAGGACTCCCATAAATGACTGTGTATATAAGAATTCAGCTTTTTTGATCTGCTTCAGCAAACTCAGTTACGAATGTTCTCTGCTTTTCAAGTTTACTTTCTTTAGCTTTCAGTGGTGAAATAAAGTAGTAACAGGAGCAGTTTCAATGATTAAAAGCCATCCATTTGAAATTATTTTTAAGTGAGATGTGTAGTGGCACAGCACCATTCAAAATAAACAAAACGAATTATAATCATCAAGTTTATAAGCTGTTAGTGACTGTTCATTTGAAGATTTCATGAGCTGTTCGAATGTTTAGATCACCCATTCAAAATTCTTTTATGAGCCATTCGAATGGTTTAGATACCCGTTTGGAATTTTTTATGAGCTGTTCAAATGGTCTGGTTACCTGTTCGGAATTTTTTATGAGCCCTTCGAACAGTTTCATTACCCATTGGGAAAGTGTTATGAGCCATTGAAACGGTTAGGCTCTCTGTTCACAATTTTTCCTGAGCCGTTCAAACGGCTAGGCTACCTGTTCGGAATACTTAATCACCCGTTCAAACACTCGTTGAAACCCGTTTCCAATGGCTTGGTGACCCGTTTGTAACCCGTTCAATGGCTCTTCGTTTCACCCGTGTAACGGAAAGTCGTTAAAGCACATTTTCACATGAAAGGTCACATTCACAAGACGGAGAGATTTCATGGCATGAATTTAATCTTTCAACTTTTTGAAAATGGTTTTTCTCTATGACATAGTACTTATGTATGCATAGTACTAGGCCTGTCCCAATTGTGCTGAAAAAATTGCCAAAAAGTGCTCAAAACACGACAAAAAAGTGCTCAAATAGTGCTAGATTTCTATAAAAAGTGCTTGAAATTTAGAAATAGTGCA
>Ga0099805_1102038_pt1 | contig 12204 bp, 7 predicted proteins | sample OrbCnscriptome_2_FD_81143 | JGI IMG/M metagenome (GOLD analysis project Ga0099805, IMG submission 81143) | Coral microbial communities from Puerto Morelos, Mexico - Orbicella C B metatranscriptome (Eukaryote Community Metatranscriptome) | ecosystem: Host-associated > Invertebrates > Cnidaria >...
CTCAGTAGAAAATGGAACGTAACAGATCGTAAAAATGACTTAAATCAGGTGTTTTGTTTGTGAAATAGAAAACGTTTTCCTCTTATTACAGTATAAATCGAAAAACACGAGTGGAACTTCGGAAGAAAGAGAAGTGTTTTCGGGACACAAGCCGACAACCGAGGCCGAGGTGGGGCCGGTTTTCCAGTTTTTCGGGTTCTCCCAAATTGTCAGGTTGTTCTTTGACTTGATGTGTCAATGAACGCTCACTCGTCCCAGTCTCGTAATCTGTCAATTGACACCAAATGATCTCCAGCCATTCCAGAATACATGTGGAGAAATATATACCGCCAATGTATTCGCGACATTGGTACAAAATGTCGGGCGAATTGTGAGTCGATATATCTATCTAATGTACTGAAGTTACTGCCGCAATCTTTTGTCAGAGGCTGCCTTTTCCAGGGTTTGTCATTGCCGATGGGGAACATCTGCTGGCTAGTGAATTTACTATGGCCAAACTTACCCATAAGTATGGCAATAAATTATTCTGACAAAGTCAAAAAACTGAAGACGCAAATCTTTCGTAACATATCGTTTTATTATCAAACAGAGTAATAAATATTGGAGAAACGTCCAGCGTAGCTCATCGATTGACAAAACTAATTACCAAGTGTCATCCTCCAGCCTGCAGTGGTGGTGTTTCTAAGCTTTACACACACTCTGTGGTATGAACAGTCTAAGGCCTATAAAGGCCAACGAATCTACAAAGACCAGGAGTAAGAACCTCACGTATCCTGCTAGCGGTCCTAGGAAAGGAGTCAAGTATTTTCCTCGCGTTTTTGGATCAGTCGCGGGGAAACGAGCCAATCACAACTTGGTGGAATGAATTAAGGTCTCTTGGTTCAATCTCTGTTTAGCTTCCCCCATACAAACCTCAAATTCAAAAATTCTTTCGAAAATAAACTCTCATCCCCCGAACATAAGCCCATGGGCCGATATTGAGTTCTAGCTCTCAAAGAAAGGTATAACTTCGTCCAATTAAAGGTCCCCTGTCGTATAGCTTGTTTTGTATTTTGAAGCGCCGAATTCCTTCGGATAGTAAGCTCCCATCCCCGCCCTCCCACAAATAACCCCATAGGAAATTATTTTGGAAAATGCATCTATAAGCAGGAATATCACGGCATGTCAAAATTCGTGACTGACTCTGAGGGTAACAGGATCAAATTTCGACTTTTTGGACGTTCAACTGGACACGTCACCCAATACATACACTGATCGTACATCACGCAACACCACCATTGCAGACGAGGCTAAATAGGTCTATAATTACTCTGTAATGTAATGGTATTTAGTAAATATCTTTGACAAGTCATTCTCCTATCCAATAAGCAATACCTAACTACGTCTTAAAAAAGAGTATACCAAACAGCAAAAGTACCACTGTGATGAACGTGGCCAATTGGAATTACAAAAATACGAAAATCGTACAAAATTGAAGTACTAAAATGAGAAAATCATGCAGAACATGCGTGTATTAAAATATGCCTAAGAAAATATAATGAACTATGCTTTAGCATTGTTTGGAGAATCGGACAGTCAAGAACATTTTACAACATTCATGTAGCGTTCTTGACAGTCGTGATTCTCATCATCACCCGCAATGCTGAAACCCCGTTTACACCAACTACACATTGACATGTCTAGTTAAACCAGCTTAGTTAAACAAGTTCAAGCTTCAATCAGAGAATCTCCACTGTGTGACCACGAAAGCCACTTACCAATTCTTTCAAGTAGTTATCGCACAAAATGGACGGATTCGGCTGACGTGTTCACATCCTTGTCATTTGCCACTCAACTCAAATCACGTGATGATTCATTTGGGAGGTTACAATTGTTCTGTTTGCACATACTAGTTGCGTGTGACAAATTGCGCCACTGCAACCTCCCAAATGAATCATCACGTGGTCTGGATTGGGTAGCAACAAGGATGACACCACGTAGGCCGAATCTGTCTATGAACTTTAACACTTTCTGTAGTTTTGAACTTTGGGAACTTTCAAGTCAGTAAGCAAGTTTACTAACAGATACGTAAGCAGTTTCTAAACATGATGTGGGTTTTGGTGGAAACGGAGCTCATATATGTATACAAAATTGTAATAATTAGTATTGAAATACTGTGCTCTCCTACCTAATTTCTATTAGTGTAAATCTTCTAGCGTTCTATCACGAATGCCGTTCTCTGATTGGCTACGCTACTCACTATCTATTCTCTGATAGATAGTGAGTAGCGTAGCAGTGTGCCCTTGCTAACAAAATGACGGCCGCTTCTTGGCGTTTTCGAAGAGTCTGTGAAGAGGATTTAGATTAAGTGTTGAACGACTAGTAGATTTATACTAAAACAATTAGATTATTCGCTCTCGATTTCTATCGCGCGATCGTTGACTCGGGCTGTGCCCTTGTCAACTATCACGCGATAGTTGAAATCTCCAGCTCATAATCTAATTGTTTAATAGAAGCACCGTTAATTCTTATAAACAATATAATACTAGCAATACAATTTATCAAGACGTTTTTCGCTGCAACACTATTACATGTAGGTAGAAAGAGCCACTTAAAACTTAAAGCAGCATTTTTCATAGAAAATAAACTACCGTAGTACTTAGTGTAACCATAGTTACTATGCTAACTATGGTGTACCTGTCCCGCTTCGGAAATATTGCGGCGAAGCTTCTTACATTCTAAACACAATTGAGGTAAGCATATAAAATTTCCAAATTGCTGGAAATCGATATTCAATTTTTGTTAATTTCCTTACATTGTCTTCGCTGGAAGAGCTAAAGAGAAAGGCGTACACACTCATACACACTCGTACACACTCCGACACCCTTAAGGTCAAGGTCCTTCTTTTTTGTTATCCATAATATGTTTAGGCTCGATTTCCGCCGCTCTCTCGTGTCCGGTCTCCTTTCCTGAACAGCGGCTGGTAATCGAGCCTATAATATGTTTTGTCTATCTGTTATTCGTCTTTTGTCACAAAAAAAATTGCCAAAAAGTAAATGACAGGATTAACAGGACCAATCTTCAGCAGCCGTAACTTGCTGTTGTTTCCCGTGAATTCAAAAAAGATAATAATAACATAATTGTAAATCAAGCAATCATAATATTACCGATTTGTATATCCACAAGATTTCACTGCCATGTAAAAAAATATCTACCGCATTTTGTTATGTCACAAGACTAGAAATTCACTGACGTAATTTAGGTTACGAGCAGTCTCTCAACTTTTTCCCGGCTCAGATCCACCGCGCGCGAGTAACGTTCGCAAATATTTGACCAACAGTCGTCGCTACACTCTCAAGAAATACTATAGATAATAAGACTTATTACAAACTAGACCATTGGATAATCCAATTCAAGAATTTTCATTGGCTTAGCCATCATGTTATGTGAGCCATTATACCATGCTCTACAAATATGGTAAGCGTACGCGTAATTTTTGGATCGTAATTTTTAGTTTTCTTTATTTTGGGGGCGTTTTTAATAAAACGACTACTTCACTCGCGCTGGTTGGATATGAGCTGATCACAGCCAACTACGCGCCTCGTTGACTATCTATCATCTCATATCCAACGCGCCCGTGGAATAATTGTTTTTAAAGAGCCTGCTCGCAGTCAAGACGAAATTCAAAGCAATTCATCATCTAGAACTAAACAAACCTGCTTTTGTCTCATTTTGGACAAAGGATTCAATTGCCAGCTCAGTAGTCTCGTGTCTACCAAAAGAACACAATCATGCACTTGAAAAGTTTTCCAGTGCTCCATTGTGTGCTTTGCGACTTTGGTGACCACTATACTCTGGGAACGTCATTATCTCCTCGTCATTTTTCTGCAATGGAGCTTTTCAACTTCTTAACACACGATTCAAGGGTACTACTCCTGTCTCGATGTAAACTAATGTGATGATCTAAAGCCGACTGGTCACTGAAACGTTTTTGGCAGACCCAACATCTAAATGGTAGAATATCGTCATCGTCTATGCGGATCACCCGTTCTTGAGCGCAGTGGTTGTTTGGTTGTGAACCTTCAGGAGGCTTCTCCGATTGATGAAGCATGTAATGATCGTACAGTTTGGAGAGCGTTGGGCACGTCACCTCACAGTAGGTACATTTGTAGCGCTTTTCCTTCTCATGGCTCTTCATGTGGACGGAAAGTGTTGACTGCGTCCTGTAGCAATTGTCGCACTGACTGCACTTGAATGGTCTTTGACCAGTGTGAATTCTTACGTGCCCGGCCAACTCGGTGGTGGAAACAAAAGCTTTGCCGCACTGGCTGCATTTGAATGGTTTGTTCACAATTTTCATGAGCTTGTTCATGTCAAGATCTGGCTCGCCATTGTGCAGTTTTCCATTGGCTCGGACATGTTTACGGTCTTCAGAAGCATCCGCCTTGTTGTCAGCTACAGAGAGCTGCGCCATCTTGAGTCCTTGGCCAAAATTCAACATTTGATCGGAAATGAGCCCTTGCACAGAAGGCTGTCCGTTAGTCTGAGACGCTAGTCCAACTTCTGAACCCTGTACCCCTCCATTCTGATTCAAGCTGTTTTGCAGAATGGAACTGTGCAATTGCTCGTGGATGGCAAGTTCTGAGGCGGTTCCAAACGCCATGACACAAAGTTGGCAAGTGAATGGCAAATCGATCAAATGAAATCTTTTGTGAGTGTTAAGATCAGCCATTCGCTTGAACGACATTTCACATCGAGTGCAGGAAAATGGCTTGTCGCCGATGTGGCTTCTTCTGTGGACGCCAAGCTCAGATGCAGTCTTGAATTGCTTCTCACAATAGGTGCACTTGTACGGCTTTTCACCAGTGTGAGTTCTGCAGTGCACGACCAGTTCTGATGTTGTTTTGAAGCACTTTTCACAGCTAGTACACTTGAAAGGTTTTTCACCTGTATGTATTCTTTGATGCACTACGAGTTCTGACTTCCTTCCGTAAGACTTATTGCACTGGACGCATTTAAAAGGTCTCTCCCCGGTGTGAATCACCCAGTGCTGAAAGAGTTTGGACTTGAAAGCAAAAGATTTATCACACTGAGAACACTTGTAAAGCCTTTTCCCAGCGTGAGTGTCGTTGTGAGCCGAGAGCTCGGCTGATGTGCCAAAGGACAGTGAACATGTCGAACAATCGAAACGCTTCTCGACGACGTGAGTTTTTGCGTGGGCTTCAAGGTGGTCTTTTGATTTAAATGACTTGTCACAGACTGTACATTTAACAAGCTTGACGATGCTGTGATTCTTCTCGTGTTTTGCTTGTTCGGCTTCAGTCCTGAAGCTTCTTTCACAATGGTTGCATTTGTAGGGCTTCTCTCCGCAATGATTTCGTTCATGAATGGTGAGATCGGCCTGCCGAAAGAAACCCCTGTCACATTTGGCACATCTGAAAGACCTTTCACCTGAAGTGACCTTGTTGTGTAAACCAAGCTCGGAAGCTGTTCTGAAGGATTTTTCACAATGGAGACATTTGTAAGGCCTTTCACCAGTGTGAAACCTATCATGCACCACAAGCTCTGATTTTGTTTTGAACGCCTTCTCGCATTTTCTGCAACGAAAGGGTCGCTCTCCGGTGTGAACCCGCTGATGAACCACAAGCTCCGACTCCCTTTTGTACGTCTTGTCACAACTTGCACACTTAAAAGGCCTTTCTCCACTGTGGGTTATCTCGTGAAGAAGCAGTTTTGATTTGTACAGAAAGGCCTTTTCACAGTTAGCACACTGGTAGTAGTGGACTTTTCCCGAGCCCTTCTTACTCTGATGCCCTGAGGTCGCGGCAGAGTTAGCATTATGCAAATGATGACCTTGACTGCGATTGTTGGAATTACTTGTTGAGGGTTGGGTAGGTTTGTCCATAGATGGAATACACTTGGTCTTCACACCTGAAAAATAAAACAGAGGTTGGTGCTAAAGAACTCTGGATTTGACAAAATTACCTTCAAGTCAAACGAAACCTCAATAACCTACAGTTTACAAAAGTTACTTCTGATGAATGAAGTTGATATGGCATGACATGGCATAGCATGGACATGACAGAGTATTGTATAGCATGGCATGACAAACGGTACCGCATAGCATGGTATGGCATGATATGGCATGGTATGGAATGACATGACATGGCATGGCATGGCATGACATGGCATAGCATCGACATGACACAGTACTGTATAGCATGGCATGACAAATGGTACCACATAGCATGGCATGGTATGACATGGCATGGTATGGTATGACACGACACAGCATGGCATGGCATGACATGGCATAGCATGGACATGACACAGCATTGTATAGCATGGCATGACAAGCGGTACCGCATAGCATGGCATGGCATGGCATGGCATAGCATTGCATGGCATGGCATGGCATGGCATGGCATGGCATGGCATGGCATGGCATGGCATGGCATGGCATGGCATGGCATGGCATGGCATGACAAGACATTGTATGAGATGGTATGGTATTGCAGGGTATGGTATGGTATGGCATAAGTAATAATATGGTTGTGGTGTGTATGGTTGTCCTCACTTGTAAGAGGGGCAGTGGTCTAATGGTTAATGTGCTGGACTCCAGATCAAGGGGTCCAGATTCACATCCTGGCTGGGATTTATTACAAATTGTGTTCCTGGGCAAGACACTTTGCCGTCTGTCCTAGGGCTGCAGTCTTTTAAGGGATGAGGGGATCATATCTATAGGTACAGTTAAAAGGGAAAGACTACAGGGTCTATGGAGTCTATAGACCTCCCCCTCTCCTTCAGAATTCTGAGATGCTGCCTGCAGTTTCTGAAACCACCCAATCCCCCTATCCAGGGATAGAAAATGGTGTCAAAATCAAAAAATCCTACACCACACCCATGCCCATGTGTAGGCATGTTCCCAGGGTGACCCAACCTCCCAGGAAAGCCCACTAGGCAAATAATAAATATTTACTGCATTCATATGCAAAATACATGCGAAAAGCATAATAGCCAAGCAACCAAAGGCAATCGATATTGGTTTATGTAAATTGTATTTACTGGAAAATCCATTTTCAACAGAGAATTTACATGGAGGGTGCCTTACTACAATAATAATGGCTTTACAGTTTGGGAAAGTACCTTAATGAGCATGACTTTGAACAGTCAAAACTGCATTTACATCAAGGAAAACCTACAATTGTAAGAGCAATGGTCTTGTTTTCTTAACAGAGTTTGCTATCTAAGAGAAGACAAATTTCAGGGATTTTCCAGTATTTTTCCATGTTATGTATAAGAAATTCCTGCACCCATGGTTAGGAAATCAAATGTTGTAAACTTTTGAAACAAAATTAATCAACACTTCTAGAGCAGCTGACTTACCAAGTGTTTGTGGAAAATGTTAGGAGTTTTTCAGGAGTAGGTAAAGGAAAAAGAATTTTCAAGGAGTTTTCCAGGGCTCTAAAAAAAGAATTAATTTTCAATGTCTTTACTGAGAATTCCAAAGGCAGAGTATGAACTTTTGTTAAAAATTGCTTGAGACATGACTGTATGTGTGTGCACAGAATAGGTTTTTCATCCACAAGTCGACAGAGAATGAGAATGACAGAGTTTCAAAACATTTTAATGCTTGCTCTCGTTTTGCCTAAATCTCTCTAACCCCCCATGTGTTTCGGTGACCTGTGTTCACTCATCTAATTTAAAACTCCTCAAATTTTTCTTGATAGCCATTAAGAGTTTTCTCTTGGCAGCCTATGAATGCTTATACTGGGAGCATTCTGTCTTTTGCTTAAAAATCTGTGGGGAAGAATGCAAAAAACTGAGGGAATGAGCGGATACGAGTGGCCAAGCCATGAGCCACGAGTAGCACGGGCATCAAAAGATGAGTGAAAAGAGAGACTGTAATAGTTTCATACAGCAATTCAGAGGCCCTTTGAGAGTTTGTGTCAAAGGCACGTCCACCAATTTTCAAATGTGGCAATCCCTTGTCATATTTTTTCCATGAATTGATTGATGGCTTGGAGGCTTCAAGCATTATCTGTAAGATGCCATGAATGGTTCAATGCCAGAGAAGTCTCTGCTACTCAGGTCAAAAAACTGAATTTATGATCAGCTGTCAGTATCTGATTTTTGTCATTTGAGCAAGTGTTCATTTACGATACTGTATGGAAATTTTATATCGAAAACCACTGCTAAGGTATTTGTAGAGTCAGTGGCAAAGTGGGACAAAGATATTTTGTGAAGTATTTTCTTCCAAATTTCCATGAAATGAAATCACTAAAAACAAACAGTTCAAAATTGTGTAGTCTAAGAAACTGGAAATTGAGCATTCTGTTTTTTGACTTACAACACATGTGCTGCGTTTAACCAGGTTCTCATTGTAATGGGCAGTAAGCAAGCTGAAAAATGTCTTTGCATCTTGACTTTTTCTGAAATACATTGTTGTACCATTGCAACTGAAGACTAAAACCTTCAACACCCTGCATCATTTTAAGCCGAAAAATAGCTTAAATAAATATAACTTGCATAGAGCAAACAAAATGATTACAGTACTGTATTAATCAGTGCTATGTTTGTTTTTGTAGTCCTTGGGTGTGTTCTACCCTAGGCCAGCAATGAACAAAGCACAATACTTTCATCTTAGAGTACCTTTTGCAAATATTCCCATTCAAAAGGAAAGAGATTATTGACAGAATTTTAGCCAGCTGCAAAGAGAGAGCCCCTGAAAAAAACTTCAACTGTCTAAGAAACGAAACAAAATTATGACCATGAAGAAATTCCTTGCACTAAACCGTACACTCTGATACATGTAGCTGACAAGGAGCAAAGCTCCTAGCTAACAGTCAAACTCAGTCTGTTACAATGTACTTGTTTTAGTAGACTATTTACAAACCTACTGGCTAAATAAAATAATGAAAGTACTGATTTACTGCCAGTTACAGCTGTATAGTGTACTGATACTTTTCAGTACTGATGCACAAAAAACTGAACACAATCGAGGGCAATAATAATATTACGAAAACTAATCAGAATGTGAGTTAAAGTACTATCAATCACTGGGTAATACTTACTACTACCACGCCTGCTATGCAATTGTAAATACATGTACAGGGTCCGAAATTGCGCTTTGCTGGTCGCCAATGTGACTAAAAATTTTGCACTGGCAACCAGAATTTCACAACTGGTCGCCAGCAGGCAATTAACTATTTCATGCCACAATAATTATACAAACAATAACTTTGATTTTCAGCCAAATCGATTAAAATAAAATTCAAAGCCGCCCGCCAATTGGCCACTTTTTACCTTTCCGCTGCTTTTGAAGTATAAAACCAATTTTCCTGTTTTCACAGTCACGATCATTGCGAAGCCTTGCCGTCGTGTTTCTTCAGCGGTTTCCCGTAACATACGTATTGCGGGCGCAAGAGGCCGTGCGTTCTTTGGTCATGAATATTTATCCCGTCGATGTGGTGTCCAAAGATGTTCTGAAATCTTTCCATAATTTATTACAAAGTGGAGACAGAACATCCGCGGAGAGATTAGTTGAAGATTTAGATATTCTCTGGGCGTCTGTCAAAGTGGTCAAAAGATGATTTCAGCACTGGTTTGAATCCTGATGACATCCATTGCAAATATTTTGCCGGCAAGAACGAGATGGACGGGCGGGAAGGAAACCATCCAATCAAAAAGTCGTCAGCTAAACGCAAGTTTCTACCCCCAATGGAAAGACAAATTTTCATGGGTGGTCTTGACAGAACGCGAAAGGAAAAAATCGTTTTGAACATAGAGCAAAGAACCAAACGCCAGTTTTTCAGTCGGGTACATTTCTTCTCCAAAAGGTAGAGACAAGAAAAGGTATAAAGTTGACTTGAAACATTTGGCAGTCACACAAAACTGCGTATATGGCCAGCATTTGATTCGTTCGTCTTGGTTTTTCAGTGGTAGGTGTATAAATAATCAGCATGTTTGTATTTAATCTTATTCGTTAGCGGAAAAATCGACATTGAGGCCCCAAATGCGTTCTCTTCGTTTTGATTCTTGAAAGAAATATTGGCGACCAGAATTTTCCATCTGGCCACCAAAAATTTTGGTTTGTGTTTCGCTGTGAAGGAAAAATTTTATTGACACTTTTTGGCGACCAAATTTTTCCCTATGGCGACTGAAAAAAAAATTTCAGTCACCAGTTGGCGCCTGCCTAAAAAAGTTAATTTCGGACCCTGATGTACAGTGTAGAATGGTTTTCTTACATAATGCAAAATAAGCTGTGTGGTCTTCTACATATACAGAGGTACTGGGCTATTTAATTATCCCAGTACTGGTGACAAAATTATACATCATGGCCAGTAATGTACAGATTTAAACAAATCAGAAGTCACTGATAAAAACAGGGTGCAAAGCAAACCCATCTTTGAGCTTGCTTAGACCAGTTGTCATTCTCACAGACCCCCTCCAATGTTTTACAATCATCATGAACTAAATTACAATATAACTGATACAATAATTTCATCTCTTATGGTACTTCTGTAGTTTAAAATTACGAAAATATTTTCCTGAAAAACTTAAATTCCCCATCAGGAAAACAAAGGATAGAGTCCATTGGAAAAACTGCAAAATCCTTTAGCCCCAAGCTATGGCACAAGATGCTGAAAAGATATTACTTTGTGCCACAAAACTAAATGGTATACAATGCCACCTCTTGAATGAATACTGTATGTACTATCTTTATTTCACACCTACACAACAAATTTCCCCTATAAACTATTGTGACCTTCCTTAATATGATTGAACCTGTTTACAAATTTAGTGAATCAGTGGTTGATAACATTGATTTAATTTGTTTATGCTGATTTTGCAAAGCGCAAAGTAAATTATTCCAAGACTGGAGAGCAGAAGTTTCAAACCTGCCATATCTGGTAAACTGGAAACAAGATGCACTCTGAGACTAATGAAAATAAATCATATAAGGTCTGTTCTCTCACTGTTATCAAAAAAATCTACTCTCACTGAGCAGTAGCAGAAAATTCAGTCAAAAACTTTATTAAAATTTTTCACTGAAAACAAACATAAACGTGACTTTGAAGTGCTTTCAAATTCTCACTGAAGTCTTTACATCAAGTAATGTAAACATTAAGTGGCTATTTCAATTCCCTTCATCAAATTAAGAAAAAACGTAATGTAAAGTCAGTAACATGTTTCCAGAGCCACATGCAAAGCACCTGACCCTCCAATCAAAAGTATGGATCATAATAAATAAATAAATAAATTACAGCAAAAAATTAATAAAATGCACTTTGCACTGATCTGAGATTCAATTTGTTACAAGGTGGTGAAAAGCATGGACATATTTCCCCTCCGAAAATGTAAGACAGATTTCATTCCAAAACATACGGCTGTTTCTCCTCTATACAATTATAATTTGATACATGCTTATTTTGAAACAAATTCAAAGTTACTGCTGACATTAAAATATCTGACCTATTTGGAGCACTAAATTACAAATGTAATCTTACTAAGAATACTACGGCTCTATTCGAAATGAAGTGAGAGAGAAAAGATGGTGGAGAAGTCCTACATATTTTAAAAATGCGAACAAGCAACAAATCTAAAGAAAGGTCAAATATGAAAGTCAGAATTTTGGTTAACATGGACAAGATAGTGTCGAAACCTAGGTGGAATCTGCAGATTCCTGATACGTCAAAGAAATTCTTTCAATTTAGTTAAGACTGCACCAGCAAGCCTCATAAAAGGACAAAAGATTGCAATGACGTTAGCCGAATGAACTCACACAAGTGTTGTAGTCACGTACATGCATAGCTATGGACACCATTTCCTGACAGATAAATTATGAGACAGTCGATACCGCAAACAAGCAGGAGAAAAAAGCGGCTCGAATAAGTTTCTTTGAATTCTTGATTCACTTAAGATTACCATTTTACATACTAACTAAAACTATCCACGACCGATTTTCTGGGTATCGATTTTCCTTGTTGATTGTTCGAGTGGGTGAATACCAACACACATAGCTCTCCCAAACTGCACCTGAATACGTTTTCAGGAAAAACTGAACCCAGTTTACCGATACAGTGTCTAAGTATAACACTATATTACTAAGGAACTCACCTTTACAGCATGTTTGTGACCGGATGTTCAAGCTCAGGTCGTCTCAAGTCGCTAAAACACTCTGTGTCCTCTGTGTCGAAACTTGAGAGGAAGGATACCCACGCC
>Ga0099805_1269469_pt1 | contig 12157 bp, 10 predicted proteins | sample OrbCnscriptome_2_FD_81143 | JGI IMG/M metagenome (GOLD analysis project Ga0099805, IMG submission 81143) | Coral microbial communities from Puerto Morelos, Mexico - Orbicella C B metatranscriptome (Eukaryote Community Metatranscriptome) | ecosystem: Host-associated > Invertebrates > Cnidaria >...
CGGCTAGAAAAGGACTGGGACTCAAAGGGAAACACGAAACATGAACAAGAAAGAGGCTCGTGTCAGTAGTCTTAATTTTTTACAACATCTGTTAAGTTCCTGCAGCAATAAGAAAGCTGTTGAAGGAAGCTATTCTTGATCGATTTTTAGGGACCTGGGTCATCATGATTCATGAACTGGCGCAGACAAACTTTTATGAGAGCTGACTTACCAAATGGACCACAGACAGCTTCGTGGATTTCAAACCGGGCTTCACTATTGAAGGTAAACCAAGTTTAAGCATTTTATTTACGCTCAAGTTATTACGTCTTCATAAAGCTATATTGTGCAAATGCAATGAATGTAAGGTCGCCAGTCATTCATGGTTTCAAGGCTGGGTGCATATCCAACCTATCACGTTAGCCTATTAAGTTAAACGTCTTAATTATTATAAGCCTCAGGCCTTGTCTCTCCTGCTAGTTTCAAAAGTAAAGGTGATTTTGTATGCTCTGACTGTCATGTGCCACTCAATGATATCGTTCGCGCTTAAAAGCCTTGGAAAGGTTTTGGGTCGAAGTATAAGATGTGTTCTAAGATTTCCTGCATTAAATCTTCAGCAGGCAATTGTGAAACCCTTCTTGTTTTTCATTTCCTCCCTTCCTCGACAAGCTTTTCTGCGTATCACCCTTCACTGCTATCCATCCCAATTAATATTTTTACTTTCATGCGGCTTCCCCTTCTCATTCCTCCAACACAGAAAAACCTGTCAACGGATTTGTCAACATGTGCAGAGGGGTGGCAATCAAAAAAGGCAGTGAATCTGAGCAGGCAGTTTTTTCAATCCTCCCCCCAGGCCACTTGCGGCTTCGCTGCTAGTTTTTGCAGATCACGCTCAATACTATCCGATACCAAAACCAACTAAACTGCCAGCTACGCAGTCTATCAAAACAGCAGACTGCTTTTGTTTTCTTCTGAAAAGTGAAATCAGCCTACTTAATGTAGTAGGACAATTATCATCATAACCAATCTTTTAACAGTACATAACAAATGCTTTACAATAAATTATGTTAGCTTAAGAATTTTATTTCTCCTCACAAAGATCCCAAGATTTAAAGAACAAAATAAATTGTTACTAACTCCACTCACTAACAAGTGAACAAAACGTTTTTACTTCTAATGGGGTGTTCACAAACACCCCAGATTGCTCGAGATGTTTGAATTAGAACCACAAAAACAGGCAAAACCTTGAACTACGAGATAAATTTATGATTTCACCTAACTGCACAATAATTTCTTAATCGATAACCACCAGATAAATGTGAACGTACCTGCAAACTGGCACTCAAAATTAGCTTAAACCGCCAAACCGCCACTCCATACTATAACTTGCACATTCACCTACTGAGCTAACCTTGAACGGTGTGTCTAAATATCCAGCAGCTAGACAATTAAATCCTCAACTGTCAATCTTAGATTTTTAATCTCTTTTTTATTATGACTTCTCACACAAAAACATACACCAACAGGTATTTGTTCGAACAGCTAAACATTGTCCACTTGCTGTTTGTCATGCATTCAAGATCGATAGGAATGCAATGTGAACTGCTGGGGTTATCTGTTCAGAACTTGAAAAATATTCAGCTGTTCGAACAACTGCTGCTATCTATTTGAAAAAAAAAATTATCTGTTAGGATGGCAGACTATTCAGCCTTTTGAACAGCAGAGGTTTTTACGTACGGCAAAGGGAATCAGCTCAGTTTTCATGATGCTTTAGATTTGTCACAGAGCACCTCTCTTTGTTGGCGTATATTTCAAAGGTATTGCTCTCCAGATGTCAAGATATCTGTTGTTTTTTTCACTTTCACTGCAGCCACAAAAATCGACAAACAAGACACCAAAACAAAACTTTTTGCTCAATTGTCAAGTTGTTTCTAACTTAGACACTATGGGACTCCGGGACATCAAAACACGCATTTTGCAGTCTGCTTCGTTTCCATCAAGCCATAAATGTAACATTGAGCACATACCCAGTATCTAATTTAGAACCAACCCATAAAAGTTACTGTTACAAAAGGGATGAAAATAATTATATACCAACAAAAAAGCTGAAGGCCTTATCAGTATCAGTATCTGTATCTGTAGAGTTATTAAATTGTCCGCGAATAAAATTGCGGACACTCTCACTCATTGCTTAGCACGCGACCAAAATCTACCCACTTGCAGTGATAAAATCTACCGAATGATGGTCATTAGTTCTTCGTGAATGAAAACTCTCTCTAAAATATGACTACAACAGAGTTAAGATGTTTTATGGCCTACACTTTAGAACTTTTAGTTTAGTTACATCATTAAGAAACGTCCCAACACTTGTTGTGTAACTGTAGCCGTATTTGCAGTAACGCGATGATTTGTTGTGCGTTTACACGGGTGGGAAACATAAACTTCTTCTTTGGCTGTATTTGTTTACCAAGTTATTTCTGAAGCCCAAAATTAAGATCTGCTGGTGCATTTTTGGTTTCATTTACGTTTTGATGGACATTGTAAATACTTTGTAGAACATCAAAACTACAGTTCATTAATTTCAATATACCGACTGAAAAATTTGAAGTTTCCTCAAATATGCATCCATTCAACACTTTTTCTTTGGCAGGTGGCAAGAATGAGTGTAACTAATGTGTGAGCCTGTGAGCCTATTTTTGCGAGCCACTGCGTTTTTTTTGTTTTGAGTTTTTAATTTAATGTTAACATTTTACTCAGCAAATGCTACACTTGGCAGAAGAAACAAAAGATTTGTATTTTCTTTCATGCGTGAAATTCTGTGCAAGTAGTTTTCCCTCTGTATCAAAACAGATTTTGCAGGTCAGTTTCTAGTTTAGATATGAATGAGATTTTGAGTTTCCCTCACACAATTTCTGTATCAAAATGTTGATTATGTAAAACTGACTAATATCCAAATATAAACAGGGAAACGTTCAAGTGAGGCGTATTTTAGGTAATTATCAAGATGATATATCGAGAAGCACTGCCAGAAAAGATGCGTAATTTATTATTTTTTTTGCTCCCAGTTGACCATTGTTTTGTCTCTTGGGAAACCAGGCTCATATATAATTGTTGTTTTTTTTTAATAGTTCCCTTGTAAAATCAAAAGACTGGACGACTGCTGATATCAAGCAAATGAATATAAAAGTTTGGGGATAAAACTCCTTCGCTTGGCCCAGTGAAAGTCAGTACAATTTACTGGGCTGAAAAAATCACAACGCCTTACAAACTAATTAAAGATTAAGCAGAAGTTTCCTCTGTACCAAACTTGTGGGTTACACCTTAACTCACACACTCACAACTCACTTGTACTCAACAAATCCTTGTTTAATTGTCTTCCAGAGTTACAACGTGTCGTATTTTCTGTGTTTTCTCGATAAAAACCTATTTCACAATCACTCATGTCTCCGATTACAATGTTTACTAATCTCGTGATCCTAGCTGTCAACTTATGAAATGCCATACTGTCACGACACTTCTGTCTACCTCGCTTGCAGCTACCAAAAAGCAAGATGGGAAAAATGTCCTTCCTATAATATCTGCTTAATTGGTAGAAATAAAAGAGAGGAATACTTTCCATCACCTCGCTTGCCATGCTACAGTGCACCAACACGTGAGGACCGCTGGTGTTTTTCATTATGCCAAGGATTCCTGAAATTTCGATTGGAAGTCAAGTGGAAAGGTTTAGTTTGGTTTCTTCCGACTGCAATATTCAGGATCACCTCTGGAGGTGGTCCACGTATTTTGGTCAGACTGTTCCGACCAAAATTTGCCGTTCCATTTTTGACAAACCGGTTCACTGCCCTGCTTCTCTTCACTTCTGTAGGGAATTCGGTAAAGGAATAAAAAATGGTAAGAGTCTGATTCCTCTTGGTTGGCCTGGTTTGATTGGAAAATGTCATGCCATTTTCATCAGGTATTGGCATAATGGAAGCACCCTGCACGTAATACCGTAAATCCTCGAATTAGCGCCCCATCTAAAACAAGCGCCCCCTTTGAATAAGCGCCCCTATTATCGGCCAAAATTAAAATTAAGCGCCCCCCTCCCCTCCCCCTATTTTGTGGACAGGTAATGAGACAGTAAAGGATGCATAGTTTTTGTCATGTAATATTAGATTTGTACATTATTTCAGTTTGTGAACATGTGAATTTCTATTGGTGCCGCGATTTAAACTCTAGGATCGGCTTTTTATGTCGATAAACAGCTTATGTTGTTGTTTATGTGCAGATGGTGTATTAAAAAATGATCATGTCAGGCCATGATTTGGGAAAAATTAAATAAGCGCCCCCCTCGATTAAGCGCCCCCCTTTTCTCCTAAATTTGAAATAAGCGCCTGGGGTGCTAATTCGAGGATTTATGGTAAATACCTTATCAGGGCTTTATCCCTGTTTTTGGATTTTTTGACGAGAATCTTTTGAGGCTCACAAAAAGAGCCTCGCAAAAAGAGACTTGTGGCTCGCAGCTCAAGGCTCGGGCTCACATGCTTGCAAAAATAATAGTCTCTCGCGGCAAGAATTCCACTGGCACTATGCCACTTCATTGAGCTGCTGAGCCCTGCCAAGGCTATCTTTGGTTAAGTTTTAAGCTTTTCTTTGTATTAAGCCTGGAACAGACAAATTATATTTGTGGGTTTAATTAGGCCAGTGTTAATTAAATTTTTTTTTAAATATCTTGACCAGTCAGAAATGAGTTGTGACCGAGCTAAAATGACTTTGGCCTGTCAACATCACCGGCCACAGTCCGAAAATTATGTTGAGCCCTGAAACAGTGTAACTGGTTTGCCATTCAGGCTGACCTTCGCACTTTTCAGGCTAACTGAGTACTGTTCAGTGCTAACCAGACATGGACTATTGTGACAAAGAGTAATATTCTGTGGCTAGCCTGAAAAGCCCTATGGTTAGCATGAATGGCGCATGGTAACACAACTAATTATAGGCATAAGTAAGAAATTTTGCTGGAAAAGAGTATTTTGAAAATGTTTTCGTGTCTACAATGTAGACACAGTGAACCTCAAAACTATCCCATTTACAGTACTGTAGCTTACCTTGGGTGTATTGCTGTCTCTCTGCAGTTGAATGTCATTCTTTTTCAAATGCCATGGGCAAATATGTTGAGATCTTACTGTGCAGTTATGATTACCATTAAATAATGGTGAGGGTTTTCCGAATTAAAGTAAAAAACCATTTAAAAGAGATGGCATTTACCATGTCATAATTTTGGCTTTGTTTATTGTTTTTCTAGTAGTCCACAATTTCTGAGTGGATTTTTTAGAAGTACGTGTTTTTGTTTGATTAATTAGACTGACTTCCAAAATCTATGGATTTTTTGGCTACAAATTTTTGAGCTTAGCCTTTTGGCAAACTGTGACCATGATGATCTCTAGCCCAAAAGACATTCTCATTAGTCCTCTATGGCAATCCCCCTTTGTAGTACACGTACATTGCACAATGACGTATGATGTCACTGGTGTTATTTTGAGAACCAATCAGAGCTTACCTTTGATTGCAATGGTAGCTTTGCTAAGTGTAAGTCTTGCTAAGTAGAGCAGTGTGATGCTAATCTGGGGTCGTTAGCAATGTGGCTAGGAAGCCATTGCAGACTTAAACCTTATTTAGTGATTGAGTCTGCTGTAATTATGAACTAGCTAGTCGTCTCCTCAGGTGCAAGATGTCAGAAGAAGAAAGTGCTAGGGCTGAACAAGGGCTGGGAACCAAAAATGAAACAACCAAACAAGTTAATGAGGGACAGAAATTGATCACAGGGAAAATGCATCTGAAGCTGAAACAGGAAAAGGCACTATGGAAGACTGAAGTGACCAAGTAACATCACCACATGGAGAGGCTCTGTATTCTGCCCAAGGATGTATTTGTAATGGCTAATGAAAAAGATGTAGAGCAGCTCTGGTCGCTTCTGGAGAGTATACCGGAAATTATGGATGAATTATGTGTTGCTGGAAAAACAGAGGTAGAGAATCAAAAGGCGGTTGTGAAAGAAGCACAACCAATTGAATTGGAAATTGGGGCCATGATCAAGAAAGCCCTCAAGGTTGTGATATCACATGTAAATTAAATTCCTTCTGCCAAGGTGAGTACTACACAAGAGAGCCGTGTCACTCAATGCATGCAACTTTGCCAATCATTTCAGAAGGTTAGTTTAATGCACGTACATCAGATTCTTTCCTGGCATCCCCAACTGGTCAGAGCGAAGCATGGGCTTCTGAGAATTTGCCTAGCAACTTTTCTGTGGAGAATTGCTTGAAACCATTAGAAGTACTGTCCTATTGTGGAGAGAAAGAAAAATTGGAGAAGTTCTCCAAGGGGACTATCTGAGAGTCTTGTAGATCAGTTGGACAAGCCTGAAGTCAATTAAAAAATAGTGAGATTGCATCAATGCTTGTTTGGAACCGCACTTGAATCCATAACAGGGCTTGGAGTTTCTGATCCAGAGTATGAGGAAGCTAGGGCAAATTGCTATTCAAATTCTGTCCAGGTCAACAGCAACAGCTCGCTTACATGAACCAGCTGGAAAAAATAGCACAACTGTGGATTAGTGATCTTGAAGGTTTTGGAAGGTTTGTGGATCTGGTTAAGATAACTGTGATAAAAGTGTTAGTCGATGGATTCAAGGGAGAGCTTGGTGAAGGAACCTTGCACAGCTTGGTAGTCAAGACACTTGCAGAGGACCAGGAAGAAAAGTAGTTGTTGGTTACAAGAACTGAGCTGCAAGTGGTCCATGTTAGGTTTATAAGGCTGGCTCAAAGAGGAGGAATGAATCTGAGTGGATGCTATGGAGGTCTACATACATGTATGTTATATGACCCAGCGGGAAATTGAAAGACAGATGGTAGGCAGGTTACAAACAGAAATTGCTTCAGAAACAAGAGAATGGTGACCGTCATATAAAATGTTTCAGCAAAAGAGCTATGATGGAGGGTTGCTGTCAAGATAAGGATAAACAGTTGTGCTTTCAGTGTTTGACCTGCGATCAGCAGCTGAGGGTAGTGCTAGAGTCTGCATAAAGTCATAAACGTGCCAAATCAAAGAATGCCAGGCGAATCATCACCAACTCCTACACAAAGGTTTCACTGCTACTAATGTAACCAGCGCATGAAAGCTGCACACTTAGTTGTAGCTGATGGCACTTACCCATCACTTACTGCACATGAGGGAGCTTTCAGTATTGCAGTCTCAAAGCAGGTATAGGGCGGTCTTGCAATACAGCTATGATGACATGCAACTCAGAGCATTTAATGAAGCCCACTCTGTGAGAACCATTTGAGCGTGGGTGAAGGCATGAGGAATTAAGATTAATAAGTGAATGCAATCCTGGACGATGCATACCTCAAATGAATCATTTTGGAATGAAGAAATAGCTGGAGCTCTTGGGTTAATGGCACCCTACCAGAGAGTCAAAGTCCATATGTTGATAACTCTGTGGAGACCTATCAAACCAGGCTGTTGGCAACTGCGATTGAAAGTGTGAATGAACAGTTAATAAAATTAAGAGACTGAGACGAAGATGTGCCCCTGCAGTGTGACTGAGAGCTGCAAGATTGAAGGGAAGAAATGTCAACCAAAGTGGCCTCACCTTTTGGAGTATGATTTCCCTTCTTCAGCAAATGATGGATTGATAGACTTGGTGAGATGGGTGGATAATGCTAACTTGCATTACTCTTTTGTTGATGTCTGTGGTATCAGAAAACCATCAAGACGTATATGAAGAAAAGTTATTTTTGCAAACTCCTCAAAGATGAAGAACCACCCTCTGAAGTCTGGTGTTTATTACATTTCCTGGCCTATGTTGTCAGAATGAGCAAGACTACCACCAAAGTGAGAATTGCGTTTGATTGCTCAGCAAAATGTGATGGGGTGTTTTAAAATGATGTCATGTTAGACCTAAACTGCAGGGAAAGGTTTGCTGTTCTGATTTGTTTCCACTGCAACCTGCTTGCTGATTGCCACAGTTTGTGACCCCCAGGAGATGACTGTATCTTGAAACAGAATTGATGCCATTTTAACCTTCCTTCGTTTTGAATTGTGTATGAAAATTGGGAATCAGACCGCAACCCTGATGTGTATGAATTTCTTTAGAGTTGTTTTCGAAAAGAACTCAGGCCCCTCATTTAACCATTTTTAACCTTAGTTAGTAGTAGTACTTTTAATCCTAGTTCTAGTTTCAAACCTTATGTGTAGGTTTAGTCTCACGTTTTTAGCTCTTATTACTTCTGTGTTTTAGACATTAATTTTAATGTTTATTTTAGACTTTTAGTTTTTAGAGGACCCTCCTGAAAACCACCTCTAGGTGATTGGAAGCCTCCTCTCTTAAAATATTAATTTATTATATTATTATTATTATTATTATATAGCTCATCACACAGGAAAATGCCAGTTGTCACTGAACAGAGTATCCAATAGCTGCTAGAACTGTGCTTTAGTGTACTTTCAATGTGGATGATTCATTTGACACTCACTGTTGAATAGGACTAGAAGGGCTGAACTGTTTATTATAATCAACTCAGTGGGCTGTGGGGAAAAAGCAGGCATGCATGCATGCCCAGAAGTGGGTCTCAAATTCAGACAGAGTTATGGAAGGATACTGAAAGAATACCAAGCCAGAGAAGTGAACATAAAGGACAACAAAGATACAGTCCCAACAACACTTGGCTTGTAATGGAATTGCACTGATGATGTATTTGTAGTACCTGCAGCATCAGTTAACTGTTTGACTATCCCATCATCAAGAGGAGTGTTTTGAAGAAAGTCACCAAAATTGTTGATGCACTTGGTTTGGTCAGTCCTTTCATCATTAAGGCAAAAATTTATACATCAAGAACTGGAATTGAGATTGTGACTGGGATGAGGAAGTTGAAGATGAGGTAACTTGTTGTATCCAGAATAGGTGGTTTTCACTGTCATCCAATAGAAAAATATATCAAAAATCATTTTGTGAAAGAGAGAAGAAAATGCAATCAAGATTACAGAAGGTACAGATAAAGAAGGCACTTAAATTCCACGTTTTAGGTCTGTGGGCTGTCCAAAACTTCAGGTCTGTATTTGTTGAAATCTTTTGCACAAATTTATAGAGCCTAGTATGGAGCTGCCATATTGGTGTACCTCCATGGTGCACCAATATGGTGGGCAGAAAATACTGTACATCATCTTCAGGTAGCTTAGTTTGGTTATCTAGGCCACTGATTAACTGCACAAACCTACATTTTACGTAACAATTATTTTTCTACTACATGTACTTTAATTTCACAAATGGCTAAAAATCATGGGGTAAGTATATATATTTTTTGACAAACACGATCATACTGTAGCTCTGCGTGTATGTCACACACCGCCATAACTCTGAAATGTAAAATGCACCAATTTCCAAAATATGGAGGATGCTTTTGAGCTAAAAAGTTGTCAACATATATACACTCAGTTTGCATCTCTTATGCCTGATGAGGATAGAAACTCTGGTGGCTCTTTTGGATTTTAGAACTTGATGATATCACATGAAAACCATCTATTGGTTCTTACAGCTGCAATGTCTAGCTAAAGTCAAAGTTCCCCGTTGTCTGCAGACTCAGCAGTCAGGGAAATCCAAGGAAGTGGTGACCTCTGATGCCCCACAGCAAGTCTATGGAGTAGTATCGTACCTTATTAAAGGAGGCAGGTGGAAAGATGGTCTGCATGGTAACCAGTGGTCTGATGATAGTAGCCTTAAAGAGTAAAGTTGCACCTCTGACCCCTATGATTATACTGAGGCTGGAATTAATGAGGGATATTATGGGATTGAGGCTTACCCTGTCAGTCTCTTGAGGATAACTAGAAGTACCTACATGTATTAACTAAATCAGGACCCTTCTACTGTAACAGCACATACATACAGTGTATTACTGGTGGATCCAAGGAAGAGGAAGAGACTTCTTGCCCTTAACTTTGTTGCCAACCACATTGGCAAACAAATGTTATGCAGTCTTGCGTTCTAGAGAAATCAGCCCGTCAGAACTTGCCAAGTCTTGTCTATGGTGGAATGGCCCTGAGTGGCTGAATAAAGAAAAGAGTGAATGGCCCCAGATGCAGCCAGTACGCAACCAATTTGTGCCTAACACCATAGATGTGACAGAATTTAGCACACCAGAGCTTTGGCAGAAAGTCCAGGAGATAAACTTGGAAGTCTGGAAGGGGTGGCTATCTTGCTATGTGCGAGGCAGAAGTAGTCAGAGATAATTAAGAATTCAAAGGAGGGTGATGTACATGTAGTGTTGATTTTAGAACCTACATGTAATCTACCAAGAGGAGGATTGCATGTAAGATGCATTAATTACTGAGACCTACCCCAGCCGGGATGGGCACACAAGGGTTGCCAGGATCTAGTGGGGGATTAGAACTACAACTGGTGAGATCCATCCACAAACCTGTGCCTTTACAGGACAACTAGAACATTGACACATACTACTGTGAATGAGATCTTTTCTTATGAAAACAATGAGTAGGCTTAAATTATTTAGACATTGATTTTGCATTATATTTCTGAGCAAAATGATGGGACAGTGCGCACACATGTACATCTAAATTTCTTTCTCTGCAGCTATTACTGATCAAGATCAAGACAGTTTATTTTAATTATAGTGGAAACAAAACTTAAAATGTAGAAGTTAAGTAATATGAAAATTAATTGTCTTTTTTGTTCATGTCAGACAAGCATGAAACTGGATCTGGTTCTGAGGTTGTCATGAATGAAATGGTGAGTGAATTTTAATGCTTTTATATCACGTCAAAGCTGGAAGAGGTTATATCAATTTATTAACTGCGTGGTCTGAGGCTGAGTGCACTGTTTATATTTCACTGATGGGTTGTTGTTTTGTTTTGGTGGTGACATTACCCATGCTTCCCCTAAACAAGACTTTGAATCACTCTATACTTTTGATGCTTACTTGCTAAGAGCTGTTGACAAACTAGTTAACATGGTACTAAAAATTAAGAATACTCCTTTGCTGTCAATAAATTGTGAGTATATTTAGTTTTTTTTGGTACTAAAGTGTTTGAAACAAATTGAGTAAGGCATATTCATGTTGCAAGTTGTCTAATGGCATGCAAGATTTATAAATTTATTAAGCCCAGTATGTCATTTATGCTATTCTCTTTGGCAGCTTGCTAGATATAGGAACCACAGCTTCAATGTCAGGGCAAGAAAAAAAGTTTGAAATCCAGTTGCCCAGTGGGCCAGTACATTTCAGTTTTCAGTTGCCCCCACTAAAATATTTCTTGCCCAATAGGCGTGCAATGTTCATGCCCCTAGTTATCAAATACATGTAATTTTGAACTCGGCCTTTGTTTGTTTGATTCACTTTGCTCCTTTGGCTCTTTACTTGAATTGGACAATGACAAAAAGAAACACAGAATGGCGGTTTGTTGGTTGTCATCTTGAATCTAACACAGGCTTTAGTAGTGCCAGACATCTGTTGTATGCAACATCCAATATGGTGGCCAATAAGGCAATTGGAGGACGAATGTGTGCAAACTATGCTTGGAATTTAAATTAATCATGGTTGCTTTCAACTCATTGTTTTGCTCATCTTGCAGTCTTTAGTTTTGAAATCATTCTTGATTGGAAATTATCTCTAACAAGACTACTGAGGCTAATTTCACTTGCCCACTGCACCTCCAAACTTTCATTGTCACTTTCTCAAGGGCCAAATTTACTTTCCCCTTACTTACCTATCAAGAATACTTTGCTGTTTACATAGTGCAATATAGGTATTTCCCATTTTTTGAGAGTTTGGCCTAGAGCAAGAACTATCAAAATATTTTTATGGCAAAACCTTCCACACCTTGCAAGATTTAATTATAAGTGCATTTGATGCAGTGCAGTTGAAAGCTGATTTTGCTCATGACACTAAATGTTTGGAATAAATAGATAACTGTAGAACTTTTTACTGATGGATATACACTATAATGTAATAATCACGGTAAATCCCAGTATAAGTCACCCTTCCAGCAACACAATCTTTATAAACCTGTTAATGGGCATTTCCACAGTTACGGACGTTACATTCAGAGTCATTTTTGAAACTTTAATCTAGCACAGGCAAAGGATAGGAAGAGATTGTCCAATGTTACATTGCTGATCATGTTTGTGCCTGCT
>Ga0099805_1035759_pt1 | contig 12108 bp, 12 predicted proteins | sample OrbCnscriptome_2_FD_81143 | JGI IMG/M metagenome (GOLD analysis project Ga0099805, IMG submission 81143) | Coral microbial communities from Puerto Morelos, Mexico - Orbicella C B metatranscriptome (Eukaryote Community Metatranscriptome) | ecosystem: Host-associated > Invertebrates > Cnidaria >...
GAGTCCTTCGATGTCAGAATTTACTCCATCGTCAGGAATATCGAAGTTATCGTCTAAATACTCCAGTATTTCTGCCACGGTAAAGCGCCTCTTGGCGCTTGCCATGATTATGACACCTTTAAAGTTTCCTGGGAAAATTGGCAGTCGAAGAAAGTCGAAAAATTCCCATAAAGCAACCCAAATTCGTCAGAAACTATGAAAAGCAGAAAATCCAAAATGGCGAATGATATTTCTAGCCTGGGGAGGTCTGGCAACCAAAAATGGAGAATCCGCTGAGCCTAAATTCGCTGTTTCTTGTTATGGGCGATATATCGGCCATTGGGTCGCAAAGGGTTGAGGAGGCCTATAGCTGTAGGGTTAGAGTCCTTGTTCTGGTACCATCGCCAGGTCTGAAGAAGGGCTGGCAAGTTTCGACACACACTCTCTACAGACTTATCCAGAGATAGCCATCTTGTATGGCATGCTTTCTGTACCTTTGTTGTGAGTTTTACTTTGCTCTTTTCAGACATGCTTTCAAGTTCCTTCATCTCAGAGGAAATTTGCTTGTAAACTGCTGACCTTACTGCGGAGTTTTCACAGAAACTCCACAGCTGCGGAAGAACAGTTTCTACTTGCGATATTGGGGTCAGGTTGTCATTTGCATCATTGCAAGCAAGTGCGAGGCGATGGCAGATACAGTGGATGTTAATGAGGGTTGGGACTGTTTCCCTCAGCTTGGCTGCCACCCCATTGCGAGAGCCTGTCATGACACTTGCCCCATCACTGGCTAGACTGCTGAGCTTGTTGATTTCCAAACCATCTTTTGACAATTCTTCTCTGATTAGTTTCACAATGGTGGCTGCATTTGCTGATGTTGAGTTTTCCAGGACATTCTGAATGGACAGGAAATGGACCTCTGGTGCACCTGTCTCTGGGTTAGCAAACTGTATAAAAGATATCAGCTGCTCTACCACGGAGACATCGGTGGCCTCATCCACCATCAGGCTGTAGCTGTTTGCGTTCTTTACCTTCTTTACTATTTCATCCTTCAAAGCTTGGCCCAGCAGCAAAAACAATTCTCGTTGTGAACCTTGAGATCTGTGATCAAAACGACGTATTTCGGGAACGCGAAGAATTTCCTCTAGTTCCAACAAAGATGTGAACTTGCGGTTAGCAATTTCTTCTCTGGCCAACCAATATGCTGACAGGAAAGCATGGTGCAACACTGAATCTTTTGTCTGTAGCTGGGTTTTGAACTTTTTGTGAAAGTATGACACTCATTTATTGTGCTCCCTCTGGATGGCCATCTCATGTTGTTGTGAGCCACTGTGTCCATCTTTTCCAACCAGTACACTCTTTTTAAATCTTACAGCAGGGACCTGGTTAAACTTCTTTTGATAGTTAAATGGATTTTGACAGTTGTGCATTCTGCACAGCAAGCAAAACATACTATTCCCTTCTTCATATACGAGCCACCACAAAGCGGTCTTCTCACAATATCCAACTTCTCTGTCAAGAATCCAGTCATGCTTAAAACGAGCATCACATAATTTCTTCAACCTTCTTCAACCTTCTTTGCATTTATAAAAATAGTGAAGTTTTAGTGACTCTTTAAAATACTGGCTTATTAGCTCAATTGCACGAGAAGTAGGAACAGGTTTAGTTGAACGATGTGTTGGCTTGTTTTCAGTGTCCACAGGGGCTGCTGCTGAAGAAAAATAATAAACCATGGTTATTCTTGTTATATTTTGTACCATCTTATGTGCTGGAGCAAAATAGTGCTCAACAATTACAAATGATTCATACCAACTTCAACATGAGCTTCACCACTTTAAAGTGTACTTTCATTACATCCTCCTTCATTCCCTGTGGTGTTTTGAAAAAATCCAACACAAAGGAATTATTAAAGATAGTTAGGATTTTGTGTATTTAACCAACAATTCTGTGACTGAAACTCTCTCACATCTAAAAAAAAAAAAAAAAATACTGTACCTTCGGACCCCAACGTACCAACAAGTATACTTGTAAGCTTAACAGAACCCTCGCTTTCTGTCAGAAGAAGAAGCAAATACTGCAAGTTTAAAAGTTGTCTCTTACAGAACTAAGCAGCTTGGCACTTGACATTATTTCAATATTTCCAGTTAAGGAGCCAACAAAGTTACAGGGGTTTAATAGTGTTACTACAGCAACATTAATGGTGATTGCTCTACTGAGTAAGAACCTGGTTCAAAGAAACCTGTTGTAAGTGTGCTTTATGCATATCACGATTTCAAGCGTTAAAATCACAGAAATACAAAGTTTTCACATTCTGCTTGTAATACATGCAAAAATGAATAAAAAGGTGCTTACCTTTGCTTTGCTCACTCGATGGAGAGTGAAAAAACGTGCTCAGCAATGTCTGCCTCGGTTTCTTTGGCGCGGACGCCATTTTGGCCCATGCGAAAGCCTGGGGTCTAGTCTTGTGAAAATGTCCCAGGCATTCCATGACTCTTCGATCTGCTTCGACTTTTTATACTTCCACTGAAAGGTTAACACGTTTAAAACTCCAGAAATGTGCCTTTACTTAGGCTGAGACGTTTGAGCTGGATGTTTTACAATTATTTTTGCAGGATCTTTTCATTATTTTTAGCTGGTTTCTTGCTGGATCCTGTTCTGTGAAAATGTTGCAGGCATTCCATGATTCTTCGATCAACTTCCATCGCGCCTAGGAAAGGTAAACACGTTTAAAACTCCTGAAATGCGTCTTTATTTCGACTCAGATGTTTGAGGTGGATGTCTCAATTATTTTTGTGGGATCGTTTCCTTATTTTAAGTTTCTTACCAAAATTAACAGTAAAATGAGACGAAAGTAGTCGGCCAAAGATTGGTCAGTAGCTGGCTGTTTCGGCCAGCTACCGGCCCTTATTGACAGCACTGCAAGTCATGAAAAGGTTAGCATATATTTGTCAGCATTGTTATTGTGTTGGTAAACAGTTTTCAAACATCCTTCCTCCTGTGGTTCAGATTAAACATGGAGGTTAAAAATTTTGTTGTAAAAGAAATGGCTGGTTTTGGTCGTTTTGTGGGAAAACTGCTTCAAAATAATCAATCTCTTCAGACGTTTTGCTTGTGGGGATTGTAAGCAGCTGTTTTATTGCCAATATGAAACAATTTTTCTGTTTTGTGTAAAAAAATCTGATTATGTGGAAGATGTGGATGTTGGCAATTAATCAGATCTGTATCCTGGCAGATGCTCTGCTTAGAAAATTCAAATTAGAGAAGTTGGGCTTTCAAAAAAGGCAGGGAGAGAATGCAGTTTCAATGACTCCTTTTGTGTTGATTTTCCTATGTTCAGCAACGGAGAAGTTGTTTTTTCCAGAGGATATGGTTAATGTCCCCAGAGATGAAATATTGTAATCCTGTCAATCTAACAGTAAAGCAACATTCATTACTTTTAAGTCCAAGACAATGTGAACAAGGTGAACCGAATCATGAAGTAAGTGTCCGGCAAATAATACTATTGTTTGGTAGGTGTCTATCACTACATGCACACTAGGGTATTTATCAGGACAAGTCATACCACCTTGCAAGGTAGTATAACCTTGCATGACTTACTTTGTTACTCTAGGCTTGCCGGTAGTGTATTTCATGAGTTTCAACCTCAATTTGGCCACTACTAAATGATGGTCTGATGCCATTTCCATCCCTCTATAAACCCTCACATCCTGCATTGATAGTTAAAATCTCCTGCTGATGCAGATGTGATCAATTTGATTTTCAGGGGAGTGTTGTTCTTGGGACAACAAGATCCCCAGGAGGGTCAAAGAGAGAAAGAAATGAGAGATGAATTTGAAAGTTAAAACTTGACAATCCCTTATGACTTGAATGGTCTATGAAAAAAGGTTTATTTTAATGTCAGTGGAAGAGGCTTCAATGTGGGATTGCCTAAAAGAGAAAAGTGAAAGTCTGCTAACTCTTGTGAAGGCAGTGATTTTTGCCATAGACGTCTAAGACAATCATCATTTGCACTGGTACAGCATAGTGAAACTTTATTTGAAAAGTATGGCAATACCGTCATAATGCTTTAGATGAAGACTTTTTGACACTAGTTGAATGATTTCAATGAATTCTGGTACTAAGTATGATAAACTTATTAATCCAAAACCCATTATCCTTTGTGGACATAGTATGTGAGTCTATCACTTCAGTAACTAGGTTAAAATGGTGATAATATGGCAGGAATTACTTTGAATTTTAAAAATAAATTGGCGTTACAAAGAAACAATCACTTCATTCATTACAGTAGAGATCTTGTAAATTTGATTTCTTTTGTGCCTCCATTCTCTGCACACATGCTGCACAGTACCTGCAAGCACAATGGGACATTTCTTTTTAACATGAAGTTAACAAGTCATATCAATAATGTTCTCTCTGATAAAGATGTTCCCTTAAAGCACACCAGATCCTCATGGAAAGCCATGGGTAGCATGGTTCTAGCCATGGGTAGCTGGTATTTCTATTGTTCTAACCCAGAACCTGACTCAGTCTTGAAAGTCCCTATGAAATGAAATTTTGGCAGCATAATCAGTGTGCTCTGTAGCACAGGAAATTCTCAGTTGCTGAGATGGTGCTCTCTTCCATGCTGACTTGACTGTCATGGATGTCATGTCACTTGAAAGTCATCCAGTGAGCACATAAGACAGCAGAAATTATTGAATGCAGAAAAATGACATTGAAAAAAATAATTCCAAGTTAATTTCAAAAGTGTGTACTTATTATTATTTCACTACGCTGAATAGAAATTAAAAATCATTGAACATGTTTTATGAAGATTTATTTATTGAGTTAAAACTCAAGTCTTGAATAAAATTTTGGTTTATTGAAAATAATTATTTATTGAATATCAATTTGGTTTTGTGGACAAACATTTATGGCATCCAATATTACATGTAGGTCTGTATTTTTCAACTCAAGTGACATATGCTCAGACTTTTCAGTCATTACCTGTGGAATGCAATTCTTTTGTGAAAATAAATTTTTAGCAAAGGTAAAAAGCACAATTAGATCCTCATTGAACATTTTAATTAAGGTATAACCAAAAGCATAAACAGCTCACACTCCTGCATTTTGCAAAGTGAAAATTGATTTGCTGTAACACCAGGTTCATGGCAACTGTTGAAAAGTCGAAGGTCACTTACTAAACAACTTGTCATGATGAGATTGGCTTGTGGGAAATGCTTTACGATCGAGTGAGGTCAAAGATCATTGAAATCAGCTGTGATTGATGGCTTTCAATTAATGATAATGGAATGTAAACTGAAATACAATGCAGTGAATAAACCAATTACTATATAATAGCAGATTACTAGATGACAGGAATCTCAAATCAGTAATAGCAAACATTGCAATCATAACTGTAGTATGACAAAGCTTTCAGTCAAACTTTTAAAGGCACGAATGAAATCAATGATACCAGTTAGATACACATACTGCCAACTGTCCTAGTGCGATAAATGATAACTTCTAAAATCTTGAAAGCTATAAAATTGCATGATGCGATTTGGATATGCTTGCCTGAGCGCCACTGTGAGGGATGTGGGAACTTGTAGAGAGGAGAAGACTGAAATTGCCAAAGATTCCTATTGGGAGCTTCTAAATAGAAACCTAAACTACAGGGAGGATAAACTACAAAGATTTATCACTAAAGAAGCTGGAATGACAACCTTAAAAACAGGGGTGCTGCCATGTGCTGGACTAGAAGAATAGGCTGTTGTATGAAGACCAGAACTAAAAGTACTAAAGGGGCAAAATGTCCAAACTTATACTGAAAAAAAAGCATAGAAATTAGTATGAAGATATACAATGGTTCCTGCTTGGACTCTAAATAGCCAAGGGTAACGTAACTTAATTTACTAAGAGCATGCTCTGTGCACGATAAACTAGAACTACTGGTGGGAACATGCCACTAACACTATCTGTATAAGTCCATGTGCTAATGATGTAACTGCTAAGTTACGAAATTGGCGAAGGGGAAAAAAATCAAGATTAATCACCTTGATCTAATGTTCATTGCATATGCTGATTACTTTCTTTGCAGCCTTTTGTTTTCCACCCTCAAACTATTATTGCTTTGTGCCTTTTCATGTAAATTAATAAAGCTTTGATCCATAAGCAATTGTATCTCAGTATCATGCAGAGTTGGCTCTAAACAATCATTTCTGGTCGTCAATAATTTCTTCATTCTTTGAAGTTTTCTGCTGCTTCAGAATGCTTTGTAAGGACTTGTGATTGCACATAAGCTTGTTGAGTTTCATATTCTTCCTGCAGAGCCTTACTGCTTGTCAAATATTCTGATAGTTTGATGAGGTTTTTGAATAGTGTACCAGCTGATGACTTCACATGCACTTTTTCCAGCTGTTTCAAGGTATTCACTTCCTGACTTCAGTGCATGGGTGTGAAAGTGGTGAATGGTGGAAGTTGGTCAGCTTCTGTGTGAGTTTCACAGGTGAAGCGACTTGAAAGAATTCAACACCTTAAACAATGTGCCTCCACCAAATTCCTTCACCATACAAAAGGAAATCTGAATTGCGCTCCAGGTGTGCTTGATAAGCAATCTGGTATTTGAGGATAATTCAGTGTGGGATGATACTGTTTTCTGCTTTTGGTAAGCAGTTGGATCATTTTCCCAGTCACAACACCTGCCCTTGATTGGCACTCCTTTGATTTCACCTTGTTTCATTTCTGCCTTTCAGAGTGGAAAAACATATTAAGCTTGCTTTGCTGTGCACCAGGCTCCAAATTTCAAAAAATGATGGGAATTTTGTCAATTGGGTTAACAAAAAAGGTTATGAATTTTGTATGCTTTCCCAATATTCCCGGTAAACAGTAACATTTTAATGTCACTAATGGAAAGTTGGTGTTTAGTTTTCGTGGGGAATCAATTTTTTCAGACAAAGTTAACCTAATGACAGTTTTCGAACCTTTTAATTTCCCGAGGTATATAAGAAATTTCATTGCAGACTCATTTTATCTACAAACACTCTTTACATGTTGCATCGATATAAGCAATCCACTGAATATATATGCAGGAGAGCCTCGGCAGGCAGGGTAGGCTTGTTTTTGTAACAGTGAAATGCTGAAAAAATCAATGGTAGCCCAAGTAAAAAAATCAACTGAGTGACATCTTCGCCTACCTTATTTCAGTCCGCCGCTCTTTCCAACCATTGAGAACCATTGCAGCTTGCATTATTACCTAAGCCTGCAAGTAGGGCCAGGGATGTGCAGAAAGCTGCACAGTATGTTTTCTGCTCTGAATTTCTGCCTGCATCCTGATCAAGGCATTGTGATGATCTGTACAGGTTGTCTGCTTGACATTGCCAAGGATATGCTTGCAAAAGTGTTGAGATGGCTCACTGTTCTGTGTTGGTTGACCTGGAGCAGATGATGCAATGCTGGACAGGTGGGCCTCACACTAGTGATGGCAGGTTATTGCCATATATTTTTTCTGTGTCAGTATTTTAGTCTTCAATAACCTCCTCTGCACATGCAATAGCATGAAGACAGGTTTGATTGTGAAGCTGTAATACATTTTTGGGCATCTCTCTTGGACCTTAGCATTCGATTGGTTCTGCTTTCTTTGGAAGGACAGTGAAAGTTGCAATGTGTTATCAAATTTTTACAACCTTGTTTACGATAACTTTTTCTGTTGTGGTGTAATAAAATGTGTCTTTAGTGTCTAACTCTGGAATACTTAGTTTTGCCAACTGTTTAAGCTATATTGAAACATTCTTCATACACGGCTTCTTTTTTAAAAGAAGTATTGAAGTAGGCTGATCTTGGACCATGACTGGTTAACTAAAACTATCCAATGCTTGTACAATTATCAAAACATACACTTTTGTTATGCTATACACATCACTGATAACTTCATACATGCTCAGTATTTCAATCTATCCATTTAGCAGAGGTCATTTTAAAGTTAGGTCAGTAACCTTAAATGGGATTTGGATAATAATCGTTATGGGATTAATAGATCACAGATTGACAAAAAACACACCCTTTAACTGACAGGGCTAAGATTTAATTATATCATTAAGTAACTGCAGTTGCCACCTATCGTGAACTAGATTTATGGACTTGATCTGTCATTAAATCAGTTTGAATCTACCAAGTGGAGTTTGAATCACTAATCATATCGCACCATGCTACCCTGCAATTGTTTAAGGTATGAGTAAGTAGCAATCTCCAGATTCTTTACAATTACACTGGGCTGCACACCCATCAGTGAACCCTTGCATCCCTGTGATTTGTGGGCCAAGATCCTTTGTTAGGTTTGTGTTCAAAAGTCCCTGCACTTTGTACACTGAATTGTTATCTTGAATACCATTATCAGAAATTATGATCACATGTTCCTTCACAACCTTGGTGTTACTGTGGTAGAGGCCAACACAAAAGCTTAAGCTCCTTTGGCCACTACACACTTTTCTCTTATTTCATTTTGCATTTTTTTCTTTCTGATTCCGTAATTTTGGTAATTAAATGAAATCTGTTTAACTAAAAAAGTGTGATTAAGAATTGAAATTCTCTTCAGTATTTTTAATACCATCATTCCTTTCTGTGGCATAGAGGTAGGGGATGGTGACATGCAGGGAAACCTTTGCCACATCGAAATACTCAGACTGTGTTTTATCTTGAGACCTGCAGGTGTACCATTGAGAGTAGTCATGGATGGTGACTTTGTGATTCAGGGGTAATTGCTCAAGCAAATTGCCGAGTTGATCACGATACCACTTGGCCATAACACAGTGCATCAGAAAATTTCAAAGGAGATTCTTTAAGTATCCAAGCATTTTGGAGGGTGGTGTTTCCCTAGTGACAAGGGCCAGTTTCTCCTGCTCTTGACCAATTTCCAAAACCTTTCTGGTTGAGATATAGTGATGGCATCTCCAAATAACCACGCTGTCTTTCGATTCTTCTTTGGGAAGGAGTTTCATTAAGTAAACATCACATTGGTCGCATTCTTTTCCCGAACATGACATTTTATGGTATGGATCTTTTGCTTTAGGACAAAGGGTCAATTCAGCTGCCTCTGTTATGGTGGCAGGAACCAGAACAGGCTCATCCTGATCTTTATTTCTAAAGTCTTGCAGAATCTTGTACGTCTCCTAATAATCTCAACATTTCCGACAAAGATGACTTTCTACTGTGTTCTTTGGCAGGTTTTACAAAAAATGGCTTCAGTGATTCAAACTTCAGCTGCTTTATTTTAATATCAGGGTGTTGTGCCTGGAATTCCAAGTAAGCTTCTGTCTGGGAGTTTTCCAGTATGTGCTTTCCATGTTCTGTGCGCTGGCTTTTTGCTATCCGATACCAAACAAAATCTCTCTTGTCTTCAGTTTTGGACAGCTAGCTTTTGTTGTCCAGAAATCCTAGAACTCTCTTAACTTTGTCAGGAACATAGTCCATCAGCTGAGGTGGTTGTATGGCTCACTTAAGGGGAACAAACGAAACCTGTATATTCTTAATCTTTGACTAGTAAGTATCATTAAAATGCATGATAGCAAGGATAGAACGGTAGCTTTCACTTTGTAAATGGAATTTTAAATTTACCCCCAATACCCTTGTTTTGCTCGCCATCTTGGAATTGTAAATGTTATTTTTGCGTCCGATGAAGTGGAACGCAAACTTAATATTTGACCTGTGGCTTTCCAGGGTTGGTTTCCCTGTGTGTGGTTTTAGGTCAAAAACAACACATTCCTGTAAGGACACCAAAATGGCCACCCCCGCCTGATTTTTGCGGGGGCATGTCATGACCAGTAAACTGGTAACGTTTAATGCTAAGACATGTGATAAGACATGTAGCGAACACATGAGTATGTGTGCAGGCCATGTGAGCAGCTCATCTTTCTGATGGATCTTTCTTTGACTTCTCTCCATTCAGTCGCCATACGCTTCGCTATTGTGTGCTCTCAGCGTTAGATTTTGGCGAATTTAAACGCTTCTACTGCAGCATTTATCGAAATCTGGGGGAATTGTCCTCGTTTATCAACACGACTTGGCTTCGGGATGATAACCATGGGAACAGCTACATTTTGATTGCATTTGTTGATTAGTTTCAGTCGCGACAGATAGCTCAGTCTGTCTGGTCGAAATTTTATTGCTTGGAATAGGTGGAAAAGTACTCTGAAGGCAAGATCCATAAGACTACTTTATTCAACAGGAGAAATACTTGAATTAGTCGCACGGAGTTTGTTTACGATAAATGGCTACGCAAAACGAGCACGTGATTGCAAATGCTAGCTTAGAATAATGTACGTAATTTAAATATTCTATGAAACTTGAGAGTCTACAGAAACTGGCGGCATCACGCAACGTATCAACAAATCGTGACCTTCACTAGCATGGACTTGACACTATGCATATCTGACTGTAAAACCTCGGTTGCTGCTGAAAAATGTTGATTTTAGCAATAGACAGGTTGAAAGTCAGCTAGTGAAATCATTTATTTACGGTATATATTAAAGTGAGAGCGTCGAACGTGCTCTCATAATCTCTGATTACTACTAGTCTTATATGTTTTTTTCTCAGAGGCACACAATATTTTGCCTGGACGTATATTTGGAGTAATAAGTATCTTAGATATTATTTCAGTATTGTCTGTAGTTGTTCAAGCTATGATGATGTCATAAATTATGTCACGATGACCGCCATTTTGTTTCTAGTTTATGTATTGCAATAAGGTTCTCCACATCACAGTACTAGTAAAAGCCTTTTCTACATTTAGTTAATTAAGCACACTACGCCATGAACCAATATACCATATATATGTAGATACATGTAACTAGGTCCACACTTCAGTCTAGAGCTCGTTCGAGTACAGAAACGCCAGGCTCGTATAACGCCCTTTGTCACTGCTGTCACTTGCATTTCAATCTATAACTTCTCAAATTCATAAACAATTCATCAAGATGGTGTTTGGATATCTGATTGTTTTAGCAGATATTTCAGCCATTTTAGTTTTCACTTTCTCCTTAGTGTTAGTTCTGATCGGGAAGTTATATCAAACACTCAAGACTCTGTTTGAGCACCTTTCCAAAGACCTCAAAAATTGTCAAAAATACTCTACTACTAGCGTCATATTTTAACTGGAGCTGTCTTCTCTGTGGTGACGGCTCCTGTCCAGATTGCTGCTTGATAATTTGCTCTTGTAACGCGATGTCACAGAGATGACTGGCATGACTGCAAAGCCTCTAGCCAGACTTTCCCGCCTCTGGCGTAGTGGACTTCCTAGCGCAGTGCATCCATATTCTGGCCCCCTTCTCGTACAGCTGTCACATGAGTGCCTCCTTCAGTATCTCTTTGGATACTGTTCACTCGTGCCCTTCTCGCCATAGCTCGGACGTACCTTTCACTGTATTGAAGAATTAGAAGCTGAACTGCTTACCAGAGAGTATCACAGCCTGTGATTGTGTTTAAGCCAATTAGGACTTTCATGAAGTAGAGCTTGTCAATGCCTTGGTCAAGTTACTTCCCCAAGCTGGTAATAAATAAAGAAATTTTATGATTCTGTTCTTTCCGCCTCTTCCATTCTTCATGTAGCGCATTCCAAGGTTTTTGCTTTGAGCAAGCGTAGGACAAAGATATCAGTGTTGGGGTGGGATGACACACCTGCCTCCCACATACCAAGCATGGAGAACCATACTCATATCAGCCTCTTCATGGTTACACCCTATCTCAGGAGTTGGTTTGCATTTGGCTGCATCTTAGTCTCTAGCACTGATCTTCAGCTGTCACGTACATGATCTGGTCACCGAGTCTGCCTCTGAATGCTTCTTTCTTCCACTGTGACCTGAGGGAATTGGCAATGTCAGGCTTGTTTGCCATGATACTGAAAAGCTTGTTCCCTAACTTCAAAGTACAGGCAGAAAGTATGTTCTTGTACTGTCCACTGTCAGAGGTAGACACTCTTTAAAATCTTTTGACATTCTTGATTGATACCTTGTGATACATGCGGAACACTATGTCCACGTGCCTTTTCCCTGTGCTCATTACCAACTCAAACACTCTCTTAGCAACCACACGAGACATGCCTCTAGGGGGCGGGATATTCAACTTCTGGAAGACCACTGTTCCAAATATACTGAAAATACT
>Ga0099805_1206119_pt1 | contig 11872 bp, 13 predicted proteins | sample OrbCnscriptome_2_FD_81143 | JGI IMG/M metagenome (GOLD analysis project Ga0099805, IMG submission 81143) | Coral microbial communities from Puerto Morelos, Mexico - Orbicella C B metatranscriptome (Eukaryote Community Metatranscriptome) | ecosystem: Host-associated > Invertebrates > Cnidaria >...
AGGAGATCATTCTTCAAATCCAAGCTAAAGCTGCCTCTACACCTAGTCTCACTAATGAGTAAGTATGCCAACTGATTCCAGTGCACAGTGTACACATTTTTGTTGTCCTTTAAATCTCTCAGGAGCTAATGTTTAGACTTGCACAACAGAGGATGGCTCACAAAATGGTTGTACATTTTTTTAGTGCTTCATCCTGTGCAGTAAATCATAATTTATGTTTACTTGGTCGATTTTCTGGTTATCGCTTACGCTTGAGCTTTGCGTCTTACTGTGGTTTGAGCTTCGTTGCAGATTTGAAGGAGGAGGTCAGTAGCCTCACTCCACTTGGTCTGTTGATGTTTGAGGTACCCCCATTCATCAGCTTAACCCCCAGTCTCTTCATATCAAGGTTGATGGAGTTGACTCAAGTTGGCTCGAGTTGACTCCGAGTTTCATGTCTTTTGTTGCCTTCTTCAATACGTTATTGTAACTGACTGTACTCTGAGTATTTCTCTCAAGATTCAAAGGCATCAACCATGTATCTGGAGATATTGCGAGATCGAGTCTGACTTTTGCCTCATCAATCGCGAGTTGAAATCGTTGAATGTTTTTGCTGATATCAACTTGCTTAATGTCATCTTCAAATAAGATTAAATTTTTATTTCTTTGTTGAATAAATGACAAAATGGTTATGGTTTCTGAAAATTCAACTACTGGGATGGGTAATTTTTGAATTAAGTTTAAAGTTAATTCTGTTGGAAAAGCTCCTATCCCCAAAGCCTTTTTCATTTTATCACTCCAATACCTTTCACTTACTCAAAGACACTCTGCAATGAACCAGGACCTTCAATGAAAAATACTTCAGCAGTCACTTCATTTATTACCTTTATTTCAATCTTAACTTTGAATTTACTTAAATCAGCATTTTGAAAACTCAATTTGAAGTCATTCCAAGCTTTATCTCTCTCTTGATCAGCAAGTTTCTTGGCTTTATCACTTTGAGACATGATTTCATTAAGTCCATTTTATATTTGAATATACAAAATGGTCATGTTGACAATTATTGGGGATACAATGATCACACAGGTTACTTTAAAGAACATCTTCAAAAGTCTCAATACATAAGACTATTGAGTTGCTATCTTTCTAATTCATGGTACAATTTGGAGAAATGGAGAAATCGGGATTTTTGATGAAAAAGACAACGTAACTGTAAAAGAATTCCTGCTGGAAATTATACTCTCAAGAGTCTCAGAAAAGCACTTTATGATTATATTTGATGAAGATAGAATCAGAGTAAAATTGGATAATTCAGAAGGTGCAATCATTATAGAAAATCCACTGGAAAGGAAGATTCAAATAGATTGTGATCTGACTGCTTTACTTGGACTCATTGAATCTGGACTCATTGATAAAGATAAAAAATTAAAAATAAGGATTGTCATCAATCTGTTGACTTCATTCAGCAATTACCTCATACACTGCATTCTCATTGACTGAGATGAAAATCTCTTCAATGGAAAAGTATCAGCGGGCGAAGCGCTTCTACCATCTTGGGTTGTTTTGATATAGTTGGAAAACCTTTTGAAAGATTGACTTATTCGTCGAAAGAAACCGTAATGAGAAAAATATCAATCAGTAATCAAATTCCTTTGATCAGAATTTATGTGACTGACAAGAATGGTGAAATGATCAATTTCAATGGGCTTCCTTTGAGGTTTGAAACAGAAATTGTATAAAAAATGTCAGATCAAAATATTTTTCCTATTGAGCAAATCAAACCAAGCGCTCCCCCACTTTCTCCAACTCTACCGGATGATGTGAATATTACATCTTTCTTCTTAAAAAAGATTTGTGACTGTCAAAGAGAACTTGAAAATCAAATTTCACAATATCAAAATGTTTCAAAGAAATAATGATTAAAACTTATATAGCGCAATATTATTTTCCATGACGTACATGATCAAATGCGCTTTACAATTAGATAAAATGATTAAAAGTAAATAAAATATACATGTAATTAAGATTGATAAAATCACAAGGTGAACACTAGCAAATTAAAACAAATTAAAAGCCTGTTTAAAAGGATATGTTTTAAGATAGCACTGAAAACTTGAAAGAGAGTCAAGATGGGATATGCTACTTACCATGACCGATGTAACATCGCATGTACATCATAAATTCTGAGTTTCTTTCTTGCTGTACAATGCAACCCAAAAAACTTGTCAAATTAACCAAATCATTACTGTAAACAGCTCCATGAATGCTCCTATCTCTGACACTTCACAAAAAAATAACTCTTGGACGCCTTGTGTGCCTATGTTTTCATCATTGAGAAGGAGTTTGAGCGAATGTCCCTAATGCAATTTTGTATGGCAGTTACAGCACCTTGTTGACTTGACAACTCATCTGGCCTAGAGGAGAGATATAATTGTTAATCATCCGCATAACAGTGAGAATCTGGAAGGTGTTGTTCAGTGACGTTAAATAGCTTTGAAGAATAGATTTTTATATAATAGGGGACCGAGACAAGGTCCTTGTGGAATGTCCTATTCAAGAAAGAGACTCAGAAAGGGCGCCAGAAATGGAAACGCGTCTTCTGGCCATTAAGTACAAAGTAAACCAATCTAATGGTGCTCCAGAAATTCCAAATGAAAATTTGTAGTCTACACAGAAGTACACTGTGATCAACTGTATCAAAGGCAGTGCTTAAGTCTAATAAAACAAGTAAAACAGTATGCTGAGAATTCATTTTCATCAGGATGTCATTAGTGACTTTCAAAAGTGCCATTTCTGTTCTATGGTTCTTTCTGTAAGCAGATTGTAATGGCGGATAAAGATCATGTTTCTTCATGTGATTGTCAATTTGAAGAAACACAGCTTTTTTAGTTACTTTTGAAATGAAGGAAAGATTACTTACAGGGTGGTAGTTCTTAAAAACAGCATCAAGCCCAGCCTTCTTAAGAATTGGCAAAACCAAGGACTCTTTCCATGCTAAGGGAAAGTGACCACTATCAGGTGAGATGTTAATCATTTTAGTTATGACTGGTAAGAGGACATCAATGCACTTGACTACCAGAGATGTGGGTATGGGATCAAGAGTGCACAATTTCTTAGCCAAATTCATAATAATGACTTGTTGTAAGTTTCATGTTCTGTAATTGCTTGGGAACTACTAAATTATGGAGTGCATGGATCCATGATCCTCTTTGAATTTGGATCTTATGTTACTTATCTTTTCAACAAAGAGGTTAGCCATCTCGTTTGCCAACAACGGTTAATTAACGTGAGAAGGGAGTGGAACATCAAGCTTTCATTTAACAGCTGTTTTGAGACCCTGAAGAACTTTTCTTGATCCAAACTGTTTTCTTGAATGAGGTTCTGATAAAAATCGAAGTGTACTTTTTTAATCATATTAGAAGCGGAGTTTCTTGCAGATACATTTAGGTCATGTATGGAGGTTGGTGAACACCATTTCCTTTCTGCTTTTCTTTTCATCCTTTTGCAGCTAAAATCTGATCGTTATACCACCGTATGCGTTGAAAACTACAAAAGAGTTCACGCAATCTTTCAAATGACTTCTATTATGACCAGAGTCAACATGGCAATGGTTTTATCATCAACAGGATTAGGAATATCACTAAGTGGAATTGGAGTCATCATCAGCGCCCCTCACACAGGAATTGCCAGATTACTCGGTTTCATTTCAACCGCAATTACTGTTGGTAGTAAAAGGCTAAATAAAAAGATCACAAAACATGAGAAAACTGTTTCTCTTGCTGAATCATCAAATTTTTCAATAAGCAAGTTAATTTCAAAGGCATTGAATGACAGACCAATCTCTGATGTCGAGTTTGACTTGATTCCCCACAAGGTTCAGCAGTATTATTAATTTTATTGAAGAAAGGTTTGAGAGGTAAACCATCTGCTGAAGGAGTTGACATTGAAGCTGTGGAAAAAGAGATGAAAAAATGAATACCGAAAAAAGCTTGGATCACTCGTAAACATAAAGAATTAAAATTCAATTCAATTCAGCCGAAGAGCATATGGTTTTTCTTTGTTTATATTGAGAGATAAGGCATGATGTGTGAATTAAATATGTAAATTTATCTGATGCATCAGAGAAATTCTTTACAATTCTGAAGAATTCTATGAAACTTTCACAATTGTGAAGAATTCTGTGAAACTTTCACAATTGTGAAGAATTCTGTGAAAGATTTTGTGAATTTATAGAATTGAGAGCGAGAAAATTTATTTGAGCAGGTGATTTTTACGTATGCATAAAATTCCTCATAAATAGATACCGTAAGTTACCATGGCTTTTCCTCGTTAATTTTTTTTTTATAATAATTTTTTTTTTATTTTCATATATAAAAATGGAGATGACGGAACATGAATTAAACAAAAAGAAGATGTTTGAATTACAAATCATGGCAATGGAAGAGGGTCACTGGAATATTACCAAAAAGAAAGATTTAATAGAAACCTTACTCAATAACCGAGATAAAGAAAATAAAACAAATCCAGCGACTTCTTATTTCTCACTAATTGATATGGCAAGGAGGAAGAGGATAAAGAACTTCATGATAATGACAAAATATGAGTTGGAAAAAGCTCTCGGCCTCAATACAACTCATGATAATCCTCATTCAAAACCTCTAATCCTATTAACTACTGAATATGTTCACCTCAAATTCGTTACTCAAAAAGAAGCAATGGATTATCTCAGTGTCAGTGTGAGCAGAAGTTGTGAAGCAATTAAAAATGGAAAAATAAAAGTCAATGATGTTGAATATAAATTAAATTCTAATTTTGAAAACTTTAAAAATTATGAATTTAATTTATATTCAACATCGCTGAATTTTGTTATCGTTGAGGACTATTATTTTTTATATAAAATGGATAAAAAAAGTTCCAGAATTGAGGGCCATTGCGAGAGGCTCAGACTTAGACGTTACAGCCGATTAAGAAGTGCTGAATTGATAGATTCAATAATCAATAATCAATTCAATTTTCAACAAATATTCTTGATGAAGTTCCAAACATTGATGCCCCAGTTCTCAGACTGACGAGATACACGAAGCCAAAGATTGAGATAAATGATGAGAAATGGAGAAAAGAAATCAGAGAACTTGAGGAGATGCTAAGTTTCATTTAACCCAAAATCAAAATAGCGAATCCAGTTGAAGTCGAGTGAGAAATAAAAATCAACAAAATCAGAGATAAATAGACAACATCTCCAACTCACTCAAATCACTCAAACAGCAAGCGCATTGCATAGTTTCGTTAGCAATTCCAAATTGAAGGTGTTGAAAGATATGGACCCAGAGAGTTCATGCAAAGAGCCAGACCAGATATACTTAGATTGATGAGAGAGAATGGTCAGACGAGGGTAATGTTAATCGTGAACTGCAAGATGGTTAGACAAGAATTATTCAGTGAAGAAAGTGAAATTCTGAATGCACATTTCCAAACCAACGCAATCGAAAATCTTGCGGCAACTGATGAATCTGCAAAATTTAAAGTTTTTGTAGATACCATTGAAGAAAGAATTCAGAGTAGTCCAGTTGCAAGTAGTCCCATCACTCAACGTTCATTTGGTTGATTACAACTCGTTGGGTGGTTCATCTTATTTGAAGCTTCCAAAGTATGTTGCTGATAAGAAAGCGGTGATTAACATCAAGAATGAAGATAATGTTTCAAATGGTGTGTATTGAGATATTTAAATCCATGTGAAAAACATCCTGAGAGAGTTTCCTCCCTGAAACAAATATCAAACAATTTAAAGTTTAATGGTATCAAATTTCCAATGAAAATAGACGATACATGTATGTCCAGATTTGAAAAACAGATTGGGGGAATCTTCATTAATTTCTACAGTTATGAGGACACTCGCAGCTGCTTCAGTAAAAGAATATATCCTCTGAGATTTAGCAAGAAAAAGAATGGGATAGATTTATTACTCATAAGTAAAGAAGGTGAGCGATTCATTAATCATTATATTGCTTGATAGAAGACTTGAGCAGATTGCTATCAATGCAAGTAACAAAGCATAAAGAAAAATTACATTTCTGTAAAAACTGTCTGAATCACTTTCATGATGAAGATAAATCAGAAATTCATGAAGAGAAATGTGAGAAAAATGAAGAAGTAAATATTGAGATGCCTGAGGTTGAAATAGATAAAGAAACTGGGGAAGAAATAAAACCAAAAATTAAATTCAAGAATCATAACCGATCTACAAGAGTTCCATTCGAACTATATGCTGACTTTGAAGCAGTAATCAAACCAATCAACAGTTGTGAACTGAGTAGCGAGAGGAGTTTCACAAAACAATATCAAAAGCATGTGCCATGTGGGTTTTGTTACCATATCATTTGTTTTGATGAGAAGTACACCAAAGAGACTGTGATATGCAGAGCGGAGAGTAAAGATGAAGACGTGAGTAAAATCTTCATTGACTGGCTTGAAAGAGATATCAAGAATATTCATGAAGAATTTGACTTTGCCACGGAGATGATATTTACGAAGAAAAATAAGTTTGAAAAAACGAAAAAATGTTAGATTTGCAAGGGTGATCTTGTGAATGATATGAGCAGCGTGAACGCTGAAGTGAGAGACCACTGCGATTTCAAGGGAAGTATTGTGGAGCTGCACATATATAGTAAATGCAACTTGCATTTCAAGAAGCCTAAGTTCATTCCAGTCATTTTTTATAATCTGGCCAACTATGACTCACATCTATTCATCAAGATTTAGGAAAGAGTGAGGGAGATATAAGATGCATTCCAAATAATGAGGAGAAGTACATCAGCTTCAGCAAAGACATTGAAGTGGGATCTTATATACAAACAAAGAAGGAAAAGAAGTCAAAATCAAGCATGAGATTTGTTTTATTGATAGTATTAATAAATTAATAGTATTAATAGTATTAATAAACCCAAAGAAACCGAGAGAGTCTTTGAAGACAGAATAGATTTACTCTCCAGGAAAGGTGTTTATCCTTACAATTATATGAGTGATATTTCAAAATTCAATGAAACTGAACTTACAAAGAAAGAAGAGTTTTATTCAAAGTTTAATGACTGTGATATCTCTGATGAGGATTATGAGCACGCGAAGAGGATATGGAGGGAATTTGATATGAAGACGATGAGTGATTATCACGATTTGCATCTCAAATCTGATGATCTCTCACTCGCTGATGTATTTGAAGAATTTAGAAACGTCTGTCTTGAGAATTATAAATTAGATCCTGCTTGGTATTTCATTGCTCCTGGATTGGCCTGGAATGCCACTTTGAAAGAGTCAGGAGCAGGACTTGAATGGCTGACTGACATTGATATGCTGCTGATGATTGAAAAAGGAACACATGGAAGAATGATATCAAACTGTTATTCAAAAGCAAATAATAAGTACATTGGTGATGCTTATGGCAAGTGAGCCCTCAAATTACATGTACATTGAATATCTCGATACTAATAATCCTTGTGAATGGGCAATGTGTGAAAAAGAAAGTTTTATAGTTAATAAAGTTGAAAAGCTGATTCCTAATCTTAATAATAAAGAGAAAGATGTCATTCATCACTGCAACTTGAAGCTTTATGTGGATCTTGGATTTAAGTTGACAAAATTCATTGAGGCATCAAATTTGATGAAGATCCATGGTTGAAAAGTTACACTGAAAAGAACACAGAGCTTCACAAAAAAGCAAAGAATAACTTTGAAAACGATTTCTTCAAGTTGATGAACAACTCCGTGTTCGGAAAGACTGTGGAGAATATTAGGAAATGAGTTGATGTAAAATTAGTTAATAATAGGAAGACAGCAGAAAAGTTAGTCGCGAAACCAACTTCAAACATATAACCACTTTCAATGAAAATCTCATTGCTATCCACCTGAAATGAACAAAGCTTGTCTTTGATAAGCCTGTATATTGTGGAATGAGCATCCTCGATATCAGCAAAATGTTGATGTACGACTTCCATTTCAATTACATAAAGAAGAAGTATCAAGACAAAGCTCGTGGCGTTCCCAAGGCAAAGCTTCTATTCACAGATACGGACAGTCTGATGTATGAGATTGAGACTGAAGACTTTTATGAGGATATTAAAGATAATATCTAGTCTACATTTGATATGAGTGATTATCCTAAACATCATCCAAGTGGAATGCAAGGATTTAATAAGAAAGTGATAGGAATGATGAAAGATGAAGCCACAGGAAAGATATTTGAAGAGCTCGTAAAATTGAGAGTAAAGCTTTACAGTTTCAAGATGTATCAGGGGGGAAAAGAAGAGAAGAAGTGTAAAGGAGTAAAGAAATCAGTAGTGAAAAAGAATATCAGTCATGATGATTTCAAAGAGTGTCTATTCAGCACAAAACCTCAAATGAGGAAGATGAATGTAATCAGGTCACACCTGCATTAGATCTCTACCGAGACAATCAGCAAAGTCGCTTGAGTGCTGATGATGATAAGAGATTTATAATAGAAGATGGAATTTCAACCTATGCACATGGTCACTATAAAATAACATAGGCACGCAAGGCGTGCAAGAGTTATTTTTTGTGAATTGAAAGCCCCCGGAGGTAGCAGCACTCACTCTTAACAGTTATGATAAGATTAATCCAACAGATTTGTTAGGTAACAATGTACAGCGCAGAAAGAAAAAAGTAGAATTTGTTTCACTGTAGGTTCAGCTTACAAAACGTTCTTTAGTTCCTATTATGTAATCGTCGATCGTCTGGGTGAGGGTAGTTCTGAAAAGAATTGTTGTTGGTGACTGGCGTTTCAACAACTTGAGCAGAAGACATCTTCTGAGTCAAATAAATAGTTTGTCAGTAGATGGTGTTATAAATCTGCTCCGTTGAAAGTGGTTGGTCAGTTTAGCTATGATGGTATTAGCTGTAAGACTCGTCTAAAGTTGTCATCAGTCATTGGTCGGTTTCGATCCATCGATTGTTAGTCAAATCAGTCCTACTGTTAGTCAAATTAAGTTGGTCTGTTAGAGGTCCGTTTGTACATTTCGTCTACATCGCGGATAAAGTCATTTGTAAGGTGCCAGTAGTTGTTGACATCTGTTAAGAGGCGTTTGTTCCAAGTTAGCATACCAGCTTTCCAGAGTCAGTCATTAAAAAAAGTTTGTACTGTAGGTTCTCTTTGAAATGCTTCTCAGCTGTATTAATTGATAGCATTGTGTATTAATTTGAAGTGGTTTTATTGTTGGCGGTAAAGGTGGCAACAGAATAAGAACGCGCTATTCCGTGACTCGACATGTCAGACATGACTATCTAATAATTAGATTGTTTATTCGTGAAATGATAATTAGCGATGTGAAAAAAAATCGTTCTTATTCCATTTTTCACCATATATTTAATTTTATACCAGCTTTCTCCAGCAATGAAGAAAAAGCACATCGCCCCTATGTTTTCGAGAAAACAAGAGTTTCGTGGTGTATACCTTTATGAGGAAAACAAAATTATCAAGTTACAAAGATTGGCGGGAAGAGTAAAATTGTCATGTTTACTGGTCAACGTATTATTGAATTTAACTCATTTTATAACAAGACATGTTCATAGAAACCACTCCAAATTAATATTGATGTCAAAACCCATTTAAACGAGAAGACATTAGCCTTACCTAACTTGAGACTTGAAACAACCAGACACATGAAAAGCTGTATTAATTTTATAAGACACTATGAAATCTGCAGAGTTTGGGACGTTTCCTTGTCACATAGATTTTTGTCATTGAGATTTTTTGGTTGCAAAAAGTCAGTTACAGCCAAAAAAATTTTGTTACTTTATGCGAGACGTAAGGTAACCTTTTTTAACCGCGTAAGGAATCTGTTCCAAAACGAAAGAACGTGGCGCCTCAAAGTCTAATCTAATTAATTTGCAGTTTAAGTTGCCGCCTTGGAGTCTTCAGGAATATTTGAAGATGTTCCATATCACAAACCTTAAAGAAAATCTCTATTAAGAATTTTTAGGAATTTCCATAAATGCAAGAAATTAAAATGCCACTGAAGACACTGAGAAAAGAGATGTCAAAACATTTATATCAAGTCAAAGTTTCTGGATGAGCCACTAGATTGGCTTCTTGTTTGTTTATTCTGACCATGTAAACAAGAGTCACTGATTCATCAGTTTTAATTGCAACTACTCGTGCGTGAAAAACAAAAGTGTCAAGTTACCACTTGAAACTAGCAAATAAAAATACCATGTTACATTTATCTCCAACAAAAGCAAATTTCAAAACTCAACAGTGTTCTCATCCATAACTAGCCGTCCGTAATTTCTTTGGTTTTTACAGAGAAAACCACTTCAAATGAGCATCTCAGTATCGATTCCATTTCAACGAGAAGACCGTATTACTCCGTGAACAGCCAGCTAAATAGTGCGACTTAATTGAAACTTGCATTCGTAAACATAAACAGTTTGGACTGAATTCTTTTTTCGTGAACTGTACGTAATGCAAATGATATCGATGGGGACCCTGGCTAATACCATCACAGACAAAAGCCCCCCACCATCCTAATGGTGCATTTTGCACTAAAAACAATCGTTCCTGTCCTAGAATTCAGCAAGTTACCGAGCGGCTAAGACTCATTTCATTCAAAATTTCCCGGGGCAAAGCCTTGATGACATGCTAGTGTATTCCAAAGACTATGATTCTTCGGCTGATTATCGAATTCTGAACTCTTTTGAAACCCATCCGCAAAGTCTCAACCATAGTAAACGGAAGCATCGGAAATGTCAGGTGAATACGTGTTTCTGTTTGTAGAAAAACAAAGATGGCCATTCTAAAATCAGGATGAAATCTCCACACACATGATTCACCTTAACAAGCGGCAATTTGATTGGTCGTTTATAGTAGCTCCAATCTGATTGGTGCGACATACATACATCTCTCACTCACTCACTCATCCATTGACCCTTCCATAACATATCCCAGCGTGCCAACTAAGAGGTATTGTTTTAACAAAAAAATAACTCAAAAATATGAATCCTGATAATATTCCTTTCACCACATTACACCTTTTGCTGTTCATTTACAGAAAATATCCATTCATTTGAGTCCAAATTTGTTTCATTATGGTCAATATACTCTCATTAACACCAATATGACCTTCATTTGCGCGTAAAGAACGGTCAAGAATAACACTTGCATATGTATGAACATTCAAAATCATCAAAAGATAAACAATACCTTCCTTTGACATTCATTGGCTGTAAATGTATTTTCATTTTTGTCGAAACAAAATTCGTTTTCACGAAACGACAATCATTTACACTTTTGGACAATCCTTTTTCAACAAAAGACTTTCAATAACAGAATTTGCACGAGCACTCACAATCAATTGCATTACTATACAACCATATCCGTGAAGGTTACAGTCTTTAGTACGTTGAGACAGACATAACCGTGTTTTCACCTAACGTTAAGAGAAAACAATTGCTCATTAGCGTAATTCTTTTGAACAGAGATGTCGCGCCCAATTTTCCTCGAAAATTTGATTATAGAACTAAGGACCGTATGTACCTTTTTTTAATCGTTTTTTCACGATCCTCCCCCTGCAGATATAAATTCAGCCTCTTAAGAACCTTTTGCGTACAACTCAGAGGGCGCACTACAGTATACATGTGATAAAGTGACAGCTAGATTTCCCCGCAAATGCCACGAAGAAATAGAATCCCATTTGAACACAGCGAAATGATAATCAGGGCCTAAATGTGGACAATGGTATCGTTTAATGCGAACATATTTGCCACGATGATGTAAAGTGACAGTTAGATTTCCCCACAAATGTCACGAAGAAATAGAATCCCATTTGAACAAAGCGAAAGGATAATCAGGGCCTAAATGTGGACAATGGTATCGTTTCATGCAAAC
>Ga0099805_1211985_pt1 | contig 11774 bp, 2 predicted proteins | sample OrbCnscriptome_2_FD_81143 | JGI IMG/M metagenome (GOLD analysis project Ga0099805, IMG submission 81143) | Coral microbial communities from Puerto Morelos, Mexico - Orbicella C B metatranscriptome (Eukaryote Community Metatranscriptome) | ecosystem: Host-associated > Invertebrates > Cnidaria >...
CAGGGAACAGGCATTCTCGGTGTGCCGTATGCAGTCATGATGGGCGGCTGGGCTGCTGTAGCTGTCATTGTTATAGTAGCCGGAATCTGCTGCTACACCGGTAAGCTTCTGGTGGACTGTCTGTACGTGGAATCTAAACGGACCGGTGTGCGCAAACGAGTCCACGTAAACTACCCGGAGGTCGGCGAAGCGGCATGGCCAGGCTGGGGCAACAGAATAGTCAGCGTTGTTCAGGTGTGTGAGATGTTCGGTGGCGTTATTATGTATATCGTTCTCCTTGCCACGGTATTCAGCGACATCTTGAACGGAAAGACACCCCTGGACATTTACCAGTGGGCCGTGGTGTGTGCTTACGTTGCGTTACCAGGAATCTTTATCACCCGCGTTTCAGTGATCGCCTGGATCAGCATGATCTCTGTGTTTGCTTTGTTGTCCAGCATCGCTACCATCATCATCTACTGCATAACTGAATACCGTGACATGCACCTCTCCAACATTCCTTCCTTCGACCCGGAGAAGTTCCCCATCGGTTTTGGCATCATTGTCTTCAGTTACTGTGCACATGCTGTGTTTCCTGGCGTGGAGGGTAGCATGAGAGAACCAAAACAGTTTCCCATGATGATGAACGCAGCATTTGCTCTGGCTGCAGTGGTGAAAATGCTGCTTGGTCTGTTGTCAGTGCTCAGATTTGGCGGCGAAACTAAACAAGTCATCACAGTCAGCATGAACAACAGTCCAATCTTTAACATCGTCACCACAGCCCTTGTTGTGACCAATGTCTTCCTGGCCTTCCCTCTTTGCATGTTTGTCGTTTTAGAAACATGGGATGTTAAGATTTTACCATATTTTCCACATCTCAGCAAGAAAAGCAATTACCACTGGTTTTGGTTGCTGCTCACCCGTGTCATGCTTCTCACTTTTGCCTTGTTCCTGGCCATTATTGTGCCACACTTTGGTCTGTTAATGGGTCTGGTCGGAAGTTTCACAGGTACTTGCCTTTCTTTTGTTTTCCCCTGTGTTTTCCACATGATCTTAAAATGGGATACCACTCCTTGGTACAGCATTCTGCTTAAGATTGTGGTCGTGTTGTTTGGTTTAGTATGTGGCGGTTTTGGATTGGTGTTTTCGGGAAGAGAGCTTGCAAAGGCATTCACTTTTGGTTAAAATGATAGACATATGTTTAAAGACATATCATTTGGAAGGCAAACATTAACATTTACTTGATGAATGGGTATAACCAAAAATGTGATTATTTGTCTACATATTTTTTAATCTTCACTTGGGTAAAAACATATTTGTGTAAATATTTAATGGCATGTGTTTGACATTCCCAAAATCTCTCTGCACAAAAATGAAGGAAAGATACTGAGTTAGAGTTTGCACAATTATAAAGAATGAACTTTTTGATGACCCTGATTTATAATTTGCAATATTATGTTCAGAGACAAGTTAAGAGTAAATATCTATTAATACACCATGCTTGTCAAATGCAACATTGAAAACAGTTATTTTAAAAGTAGAGAGAGGTCCAAGAAGGGTGAAGAACCAGTTTATTTACAGATAATGGTAGATTACTAAAATTTCTGAGCATTTTCCATTATTTTTGGTTTCGAATTATGTATGGTGGTCTTGATTGCTTTCAAATTTACTGATATAAAATTTTTGAGTCACCTGGTAAAATATGTATGTGCTCCCTAACAACATGGAATAGTTACTTGGTGTTGGAAAGTTTTGCTGGCTATGTGTCGCAAAAGCAGTGGTTTTGGAAAATAAGTGTTGAATAATTTGGTTTGTAAAGGACCAGTGGACTCACCAGAGTCTTTGCTCACAAGTTATTACTAGCATGATTATATCAGATTGTGATTGTGATTGTGATTATATCAGATAATGAAAATGCATATTTAAATAAAACAAAAATAAATTTATCTTGACTCGTGTGCCCTTCTTGTATATTCACAGAAATAAGCCTGAGCAACTGAAACAAAAATCAAGATTAGCCAGACTCGCTCTTGAATCATCAGGTCAGGAGAATTTTATGGTACAAATAAACTTTAAACATCCAGTGTAGGGCTGCAAATAACAGTCAGTTAACAGAAAATGGTTTAAATATAACCAAAATTTACCCATGTCTGAGGAAAATGTGGCCAATACCAAAACGCACAAGTGAGGTTATAACTCAGACAAACTCGGACAAACAAAACGAAATGGTGAAAAATTTGAAGCTCTTTCAAGCATGTAAGCAAGTGTTCCTGGAGCAATTTTTAAAACAAAAATTTGGCGTCCCTTGGCCTCCTATTTCTCTCAGAAAACACTTATGTTGTCTGACTCTTGCAAGGCTCCAATAATTTGCATTCTATTTTTAGAATTTGCGTGCTTTGTTGTTATATAAAACATCCTTGACTATATCATTTCACAGATGTAAACATGCAGCAATATATACACTCCTTCACTGGACTGCATTTTGGTATTGCCATTATGAATTTCATGTATACAGTAAACTAAAGGAAATATAAATTTCAACATTGTCTGTAGCACAAACCACTTGCCTAATGGTTGGTGTGTTGGACTCCAGATCAAGTGGTCTGGGTTCAAACCATGGCTGGGGTTACTTATGTTCTTCAGGGCAAGACATTACTCTCACAGTGCCTCTCTCCACCCAGGTGTATAAATGGGTACCGGTGAAATTAATTCTGGGGAGGATCCCTGGAATGGACTGGCATCCGATCTAGTGACTTTCCTCCTTACCTGACCACCTGCCCTTGGGTTCCTGAGGATGTGTTTGACTGTGACCAAACCAAAATATTGACTTAATGGTACCTATTTCATTTCAGGAAAAAAAAATAATTTATTGGAAATATGCAGTGGCTTGGTAGAACCCAGCTATTCCAAAAATTTGATTTAGACAGGTTTTGACTCAGCTTAGGGCTTAGAGAACATCAATTTTCACTTACTACAGAGCCACTAGAAATGTGAGTTGATAAGTTCTTCATGTCCCAACATTGAGTTTAATGCCAATGAAACAATTTCATATTTTCCACCAGGCGTCTAAAATGATTTTCCAATCCCAGCCCAAAGCTACAATATTGGACAATTTACATGAAAATTTAACACCACCCCTCCCCCCATTTCAATAATGGAAAAAAAGGCGCGTTTTGGGTTTTAATAGCAACAGTTCATCATTGATTTGGGGGGAGGGGTGGTTTTACTTCTTATTTCATTCTCACCATCGTAACTAGGCTCGATTACCAGCTCTTCTCGGGGAGGAACATAGACCGACTCGAGAAAGCGGTGGAAATTGAGCCTACATTGTAACCTGCGAACGCAGTGTTGTTATTGTTTTTCTCGAAAAACCGGATGCAAGCAGGCGCAGCGTACCGCGAGACTCACTCCCCGAGAGAAGTGTTGTGTGACGCGTGACGTCTGGATCTAATTTGTTGTTGAAACGCCGTGAAGGAACGCATAATTTTTATAAAGAGAACTTTGTAGTTTTAATGTACTCTTCTCTTGTTTTGATGAACAAATACAACGACTAGGGTTTTTTAAGATTTTGTTGTAAACAAAGGACAATGTACGAAGTGTTTGGTTCTGTGATTGGCTAGTTGGTTGGTCCTAGTTTCCCCTTGGGAAACAAGAACACGTGAAAAACACACACCAAGGATGTCTAGATGTACGTCACAAAGGCAACAACGGGTAAGAGAATCTCAAGTACGTGTTTGCCTTTTGATGCAAGAACTGTTTACAGAAATCTACACGTGGCGAACAACCTTAAAACACAGCAGGACACTGAGAACGGAAACAATCAACAATGGCGGAAAACTCCCCTCTGCTTGCAATACCAACCCCAAGAGTTAGACAACCTTGTGAAGAGATCGCTTTGGGGCCATCGGGGCCAACTGTCGTACCGTTGGGAGAGAAGGCGCCTTTGACTCGGGGCGAACCTGAAGTTGGGAAGAGCTTTCTCGGAGTAAGCTTATCAAGAATGGCACTGTCCCGTAGTTTAATGAGATTACGTTCCGCGACAATGACTATGTCCTTGATCGAAAAACCCTCCGACGATCGCAGAGCTTCAGCGTTTCTCGCCGGTTGGAATGTAACAAATCTTATCCAAGGCACGGGGATTTTGGGCATACCGTATGCTGTGAAACTGGGAGGGTGGGCCGCTGTTGTGTCTATTCTCATTTGCGGTTACCTTTGTTGTTACACTGGCAAGTTGTTGATCGAGTGTCTGTACGAAGACTCCAAGCGCACGGGTCAAAAGAAAAGAGTAAGGGTCAACTACCCGGATGTTGGCGAAGCCTTTTGGCCCGGATGGGGGAACAAGATCGTCAGCATTGTGCAGGTGTGCGAGATGTCTGGAACAGCGGTGACATACATTGTGCTAATGGCCTCTATCTTTCTTGACTTGTTTCACAACAGAACTTCCATGAATGTCTATGAATGGTCTGTGCTTGTGGGCTGTTTTGTCCTTCCTGGAATCTTTATCACTCGAGTGTCAGTAATCGCCTGGATCAGCATGATTTCAGTTTTCTCCCTGTTCTCCGCAGTCCTGACAATCATCATCTATTGTGTTACGCAGTACGACAAGATGAGTGTCCACAACATGCCAGGTTTCCAGTTGAACTCCTTCCTGGTTGGATTTGGCATCATAGTGTTCAGCTTCACAGCACACGCCGTGTTCCCAGGGGTGGAAGGAAGCATGCGATATCCTGAACAGTATCCCATGATGTTGAATGTTGCGTTTGCAAACTCGACAATTACAAAACTGATTCTGGGCCTTATGGGTGTGTTTCGATATGGACAAGAGCTTAACCAGGCCATAACCATCAACATCAAGACCAGTTCTGTCTTCTACATTCTCTCCAACACCTTTGTGATTGCCAATGTCGTCCTTGCTTTTCCTCTTGTCATGTTCGTAGTGTTGGAAACCTGGGACAACAAAATGCTTCCTCATTTTCCTCACCTGTCCAAAGAGTCAGGTTTCCATTGGTTTTGGTTGATTCTCACAAGGCCGTTGCTCCTTATTTTTGGTGTCTTCCTGGCAATCACTGTTCCTCATTTTGGTCTGGTTATGGGCCTGCTTGGCAGCCTAACAGGAACCAGCTTGTGTTTCATATTTCCTTGTGTTTTCCATCTCAAGCTGAAGTGGAAGAAGCTTAACTGGTTCCAGGTAGTTTGCAGAGTTCTTGTCACAGTGTTTGGTATTGGCTGTGGAATCCTTGGAGTGGTATTTTCTACTATTGAACTGGTAAATGCATCGAAAGGGAACATATAAATAATGATTGAAAACATATTTTTTTGTTGATATCAATTTATAGTAAATTTTTCAGGGCTTATTTTATTAATCACTCTTGAAATTTTGTTGACAAATTTTGACTGGGTTGCAAGGATAAAATAGCAAAGGGTTTATTTTTAAAACAACATTTTGGTGTGAGTTGTTACTGTAGAAAAGTGCACTTTTGTACAGGAATCATCACTCACCCAAATGGATTTTTGTAGCCTGAATCACAAAACATTTTATAAATATTATAAAATACTAAATTAGTTATCTGGTGTGAATTTATTTGCTAGACATAGATAACTGAAATTCAAGATTTCTGTTGCACTTGGATCGCAACTTAAATATGTATGTAAACCAGCTATGTTCTCAGTGTGATTTGGTGATTTTAGTGTCATTGTGAGATGACTGCAGATACTCTGGGACAACATGTGTGTTAAAATACATAGAAAGTCTAACGATATCATGCTTAAATTGCACTGAGGTTGCAGCTGGTTGCAACACAAGTGCAGCAGAAAACTCAAAGGAAATCCTGACCAAAATGGTAGCAAAAATTTTCTGTGTAAATGGGCCTTAAGTCTTAGTTAGCTTTCGCCATTCTTGTCCCCGGAGGCCACAATCCTTTTAGTCAGCATCAAGAAATGCAACCTCTGGCAACAGCTTATTTTTTAAAGCAGGTGCAGAGTACTCATTCTCAGTTTATTTTCAGCCAATTAGTTTTCGGCAAAATCTTTCAGTAACTGTTTATAGCAAACTTGCAAATCAGAAAAGGTCAGAGATCTTGATTCTTGGTGCCAACAAAAAGGATTACAATCTCTTGGGATGTTAAATTTGAAATGGTTTAATAGGATTTCTTTTTTGCTTTTGGGCGAACAGCTTTTCATGGTTATGAACAAAAGCCAAAATACCAATTATGTAAGACGATGCTAGAGAAAGCTAAATGTTTTTTTTTAACTATTCAGTTTAACCTCAACTGAGGGGCAAGGATTTGATTGGGCACCTTTGATATTTTACACTAAAATTTTCTAAATTTACTTGTTAGTGGTGTGGCAGTGCCACATGTACATACAATATTTGCAATAATGCCAAAATGTATGTAACCATATTTTTCAACTGTCATTTCATGTACAACAACTATTTGCAGGCATTTTAAGCATGTATCAGTCTGCTGGGAATATAATTAATTTAAGCGTTAAAGTTTCATGTCATCCATAAGAACTTGGTGCTTTCACTTACAGCCCCTTTTTTTCATACTCATTTTGTCACATGATGTTTCAATTTTTTTTTTCCTTTGTCAAAGTGAAGAAAGGAATAAATCACCGCTTCCCTCCCTGGAGAAAACTCCCTTAATCCATTGACGCTATTGCCGCCCGTAATGAACGTTAGCCTTTGTTCTATACTCAAGTTCTGCAGCAGGAAAAAAAATTATCTTCAATGATACCCAGATCAGAGTCATTAAGTCAATTGAGCGTGAAATATGCACGAAAATGCTCAGCAATGTGAGTCAAAATCTCGGAGCAAAATTTCCCCCAACTATACACATGAATTGGCAGCAAGCACACTGGAAGGTCAACAACTGTAGCAAAAAGATAAGAAATGGAGAAAAAGGAAAGGTGGGAAAAAATTAACAAAAAACACGAAAAGCCTAAAGACATAGGTCACTTTCTCGTCCAAGAAATTTTGCTATTAAAGCTTATTAAAATAAAGATAAACAACAATACACGCCGAGACTGAATTTAGACGTGGTCTTGTGTAACTACAGTATTATTCGACGTAAAGCGGTTAGCATGGCTGTTTAATGCAGGATTCAAGGTGGTATGTGTGTCCCGGTGGTAGTTTACACTTGCCACAAGTCGACCGGCTGTGCTTAATCTTTCGTTTATTCATGTCCCTCGAACGAAGCCAGGGAAGTAATATTGGAAACGACTTCTAGAAGGTCTGTCATAGTTCAGCAGAAACAAAAAAGACCAAGACACGAGAACTTGTATTTGAACCACAACTTATTTTGTTTTCCACAAAGATGTAGCAGCTTCAGTTCAGTAAACTATCTATTGACTGTTTCAAACTGTCCTTGGTCTGTCTTGAATCGAGAAACCAACTGTAGATGTCCCGGCTCGAGATAAATCAGTTCATTCCCTCTCTCCGAGTCTCTGCCACACAGACGGACTAGACAGTCCAGCTAGACTATAAAGGATCAGAGCGGAAAGACTAGACCACTTCAAAGGTGTCCAGTTAGCAATAGCCTGTGATCATGTGACAGTTGTGTGCATTTTTTGATGATTATCCAATAAGGGCTCCCGATACAGACAAGGGGATTAGCGTCTTTTTGACGCTAATCCCTCTGTTTATATCAAATGCCCCTATTGGATAATAACCAAAAACTGTTCAAGAAATGCGAAGTGTTCATGGTTTGAGTGTCCTCTGGAATTTGGCGGTCCTGATTTAGACCCCCGTTGGAAATTTTGAAAACAATCCCTAACTGAGATACCAAGATCCCTTTTGTGGGCGTGGCTTGAAACTTTTTTCACCCCTAAGAGGTACCAATTCCGAGCCTTTTATAAGTTTTGATAGTGATGAGGACGATTGCTTCAAATACCTTCTACTCGCTAAATTGGTCGTCATCTTGTTGTTTCAATTGAGTTACTCATTGGTGTTAGTGCTTTTTCTTTTGTCATTGAAACAATTGTCTTTTTTTTTTTCGTTTAAATTTACTTATGAATAGCTTATTTTGTTTTTCCTTTACTTTATGCGAATGTAGCCGTCGGAGATTGATTAAAAGTTGTCCAGCGTTGTAAAATCATTTCAGCTACGGTATCTCTTGTCATGTTTTAATTCGGCTCAATACCCTAAAAAACTCCCGCCGTGGACCTTGTGAGGCTGAACACCATTAAGAGGTGCCAAAACCGCTTAGGTACGACGGGCATCCCCCGCACTTTTCATATGGGAATAAACCCGTGCCACGATCATGCATGGAACGTATTGACCGAAGCCGAACCGAAAGACGACCAAAAAGAGTACAGTAGCCTCTTATTCTGTATAAAGGGTAACTCGTGACTCGTCACGATCAGTTTGGCCATGGATAGTGGACTATCCATGGTTTGGCAGCTTCGAACACGGGAGCATCGAATCGTTTCTAAAAAACAGAAAAAAATATCTATCACAGTTCTTTTAAATTCAGTTCTTTCTACTTTGTATTTCAGGCGTCGTCCCGAAATCGCGGGACTCACTAATTTCAGATGAGCAAAAAGGAAAGAAAAGAAAAAGAAAAGAAAAGGAGAAGAAAGTTATTCCAAGCCGCCTATAAAGTGCGCATATGTAATCAATAGACCATTCTTGCGCCAGATCAACAACTACACTGTACATGTACGTTTCAGACACAAAGACAAAACACTTGGAAGCTACGTGACAGAAATAATTAAGTGACCAGTACTGGAGTTAAGTGAGTGAAGTCTGTTCTTATAGTCGCAAAAGCCTGTTTTCATATAATGTTCAAATATTCTGAAGACTTCTCTGAAGGACAGCTAAATTAGCCGGAATACAGGTAAACAAAGGTAAACAGTAACACAACACCGCCACGCGGACAAAGGTCAATATTCAAGCTCAGTCTCCGGCGAACTTGTTACGAGAATCATGCAATCAATACAACCAGTTTTTGCAGACCTAGGCTAAGCCAGGACAGTTCCAACGAGAGAGTTTAGCACAATAGCTTAACTTGAAACGACAGCAAAAGAAGACAAGAGATCTTCGCGTCCTACAATCGCCGTCTTGTAAATACGATTCAATTGTTGTTTGCAAATTTCGCCTTCAACAGGATTACTTCCACACACGATTTGCAACTGGTTAACTGAAAAGATAGAAAAGGAAGTTAAAAGATCTTCGCCCAGACATGGCGTCCGAACAGCAGGGCAACGAAGGCATCGCCATGACCGCACAAAACCAAGCGACAGTCGTACCCTTGGACGAACATTCACCTCTGTTGTCGGTGCAAGATGATGTGAGATCGAGAACGAATTCGGGCATCGCCGGAGGGAGTTTATCGCGAGGCGGCTTCTCTCAGAGCGTACACAAGCTAAAGTTGGCGACCATGACCGTTTCGCTGCTGGAAAAGCCTTCAGATGATCGACGTGCCTCGGCTTTCCTCGCGGGTTGGAATGTCACAAACCTCATCCAAGGAACGGGCATCCTTGGGGTACCGTACGCCGTGCGGATGGGTGGATGGGCGGCCGTTGCCGCCAATGCGCTCATCGCCTTTTTGTGTTGCTACACCGGGAAGTTGTTGATCGAGTGTTTATATGAAAAGTCCAAGCGCACGGGGAAGGTGAAGCGAGTCCGAGTCAACTACCCAGAAGTCGGAGAAGCCGTCTGGCCCGGGTGGGGGAACCGCATTGTGAGTTTGGTGCAGTTTATTGAGATGTATGGTGGTATCATCACTTACCTTGTCTTACTGGGTACCATTTTTAATGATATCTTATACAAGTATGCCCCGTTTGATATCTACACCTGGTCTTCCATCAGCGCATGCATCGCTCTTCCTACCTTTTTTCTCCGTCGGGTATCAGTGATTGCTTGGATCAGCATGATCTCAGTGTTCGCACTGATGTCATCCATCTTTACAATCATCATCTACTCAATCACCCAGTACAAGGATATGTCTATTGACAACATTCCTACATTTGACATCAATACCTTCCCTGTTGGATTTGGCGTCATTGTCTTCAGCTACACTGCCCATGCAGTGTTCCCAGGAGTAGAGGGAAGCATGAAGCACCCTAAGCAGTATCCGATGATGATGAACGTTGCATTCCTACTGGCAGCAGTAGTCAAAGTTGCTTTTGGCCTTCTTCCTGTGCTACGATTTGGAGAAGGTACCGAGCAAGCCATCACTGTCAACCTCAAAACCAATCGGGTATTCTACATTCTGGCCAATGCCTTGGTAGTAACAAATGTGTTCACAGCTTTCCCTATCGTTAGCTACATTGTGCTGGAAACACTTGATCACCAGATCCTGCCGTACTTTCCACACCTGCATAAAGATTCAGGGAATCACTGGTTTTGGATCATATTATCGCGCCCATTAGTCCTGACCTTTGGTCTATTGATGGCGATAGTCGTACCACATTTTGGCTTATTCATGGGCTTAGTGGGTAGCTTTACTGGTACCTGTCTCTGTTTTGTGTTCCCCTGTCTTTTCCACATGGTTCTGAAATGGAATGAGCTCAAATGGTACAACATAGTGGTAAGGGTTTCTGTCATCGTTTTGGGCCTCATTTGCGGGGCTCTTGGCATTGTATTTACCGGCAAACAGCTAGCAAATGCTTTTACTGGATTTTAATTCATCTGTTATCAAATGGGGATCTATTGACTGGAACTACTAGAATTGTGAGCTGAACAAACAATTTGAAAATGTCCTATATAAAAGATACTGTTCTATTTACAAACTGATTTGTGGGAAATAAGGGACAGAAATTAAATCTGCTGATATTCATGGAGAATCTCATAGCTCATTATTGGTAATTAACCAGAGGCTGTGAACATTTGGGCAAAACATTACTCATGGGAACAAGTGCCCTTTTGGGAAATCAACATCAATTAATAAATTGTTTAAGGACTCTTGAACATTCTAAAACAGTCAAACCAGGGTATGTAGTATTGTTTAGCAATTTCAGGTATGAAAATCAAATTTTCTGGAGCTGAATGTTGCCAGCCATCATCAGCAAGTACTTGTTTCCCTGACTGCCAGATATTCCATAATGCCTGATGTATGATTCTACAAAATATCCATACTCCTCCCATGCATGGGAGGTCTATGACCTGTTAGTGCACCCCTCTAGAAATTCCAGCCTAGCTTTATGCTTTCTTTTAAAAGTATAATGGCTCTTCAAGTCTGCCTTCATAGTTATGGATATTTCCTAACAGCACACAATGCAGTTTAGATTCCTGATTCTAACCCCAAAACTCAGTATAAAATGTCAGTCATTGTCTCTTTTCATAACATAGACAAATAGCAACTTGTGGTTTTTTTGAGTATTTTCAGACAGGTCCTGCTTTTAAGACTCAAGTGTCTCTAACAGGTGCTGAATTTTTGTCAAAGTTTCTTCAAAGGGTACAAATTGTGAGCTGCATGTTCAGAGTTTCTTGAAAATTTCACTTCTATGGAGCAGGATATGGAGAGCTAATAAAACAAGTAATATTTTGAAGCAAAATTTTGTGTGCCAAAAATCTCCTAATATATGTGATGAGTTAATTATTTTTCATGAGTTCTGATAGCATTGATTCAAAATAGAAGAGTTTTAACATAGCACCCATTATGAGTTAAGGGAGTAGAGGTCGGGAAATTTTCACAATTCCCAGTATATTTAAATATACCGGTGGCATGAATGAGGAAAGTACCACACAAACAGAATATTGCGTGACACTTGCTCTTTAATTAAGTGATACAGAAAGAATAAGGATACACAGTTATTTAATTAATATTTTTACCTGAAGATCCAGTGCACAA
>Ga0099805_1312818_pt1 | contig 11721 bp, 10 predicted proteins | sample OrbCnscriptome_2_FD_81143 | JGI IMG/M metagenome (GOLD analysis project Ga0099805, IMG submission 81143) | Coral microbial communities from Puerto Morelos, Mexico - Orbicella C B metatranscriptome (Eukaryote Community Metatranscriptome) | ecosystem: Host-associated > Invertebrates > Cnidaria >...
ACCATATCAGATGTTACTTTACTGGAGAGATACAACAGCTTCTGCTACACTTTATCGTGACCTCTACTACGCTTTAGGTCATCACAGAGTAGGTCTCAGTAACGTGGCCAACGAATTTTGTGGTAAGGAAACTACATGACTACTTGAACCAGATGGGGAAATGACAAAAAAATAGCCAAGGATGGGGTCTCCTCACAATCTACAAGACAGTATTTTTAACCTTCGTACATTTGCCACAATACAATAGTTTTCACTCACATGTGATGCAAAGCAATGTTTTCTTAACTGCTATGAAATTAAGCCCGTAGGTAGGGATTGACTTAAGGAGGGACCCTAAAGGTGACTTTCCTGAAGGGGTTAGGGAGCATTCCCTTAGATCATACAGCATTGTTACGCACTTTCACGGTGCCTACTAAATACAAAGGGTTTTGCGCCAGGTTAGGACCTTGCGGAAAAAGTAGATCTTTGCAAGGGCTATAGGAATCCACAAAGAAAAAAGTGGGTAGCCACGCATTTTTTCGAGATAATTAACCTTGAATCTCAACAAAAATGCTGACATCATTTTTCTGAAAATAGAAGGAGAGGATATTTCTTCACAGCTTTCTTTAGAATTCGCCTTTCCATACAGAAAAGGAAACACATTTATAAAGATCTGAAAACTACATGGTAAATGGTAATATAAAAACCATTTTTGGTATGTTTTTAATAACAAAATCGTTGCAACAGCACTTTTAGCGTCTCTGACAGCCTTCCTCTGTTTCCGCTAAAGTACAGTCTAAATATCTTTTGCTCACAACCAGAAACTAATCGCCTGCTGAATAGGCTTACCACTTCCATTTCATAACATAAAATATAGAGGTAACCACGCGTTTTTTGAAGTTATTGATCCTTGTTTAAACTTTTTCGGAGCCTGTTACATTTTTTCCTGTCACCTCCCCAGTAAATAAAACATTCGTATATTTCGCACTTGTTTTTCGCGCGCACTACGCCATCTGCAGGTACATGTTTACAGTTGGATTTCAGTATAATTTTCGACAGATAACAGCTAGTTTTTCAGCTGGAAGACGTTAACAGTTAGTGGCAAGCGATATGCTGCTATTCTGGTGTTCCTGGTTTAAGTACAAGTTCATTAAACTTGATTTGGTCACAATAGGAAAATTTTGCTTTCAATTTAGTCGCGTACTTGGTAGCCTAGTTGATTGCATCATGTCAACCCAGCGCGCGCTTGGTGCTTAAACCATGCCTTGCGTGATGCGCAGAACGTGCGTGCACTAACAAAAGTAGGCACCGTCCTTAAGAAGTTTTAGAAGCAAAATTTAACGTCAGTTTCAGCCACGCTGTATGTCATATACACAATGCAAAGTATGGCGGGAAAATTGCTTGCCTACAGTTTTTAGAAAGTACAATAAGTAGGGTTAATCTCTACCTTGTTGTTGCATGTAGAACAATTGGTAAGTGACTTCGAAAATTAAAGGGAAAAACCTGCAGTAGACTGTAGGAAGAGTTTTTCTCCCGCGATTTGAACCCAGAAAAAGAGGTTTCCGTAGAGGTAAAAAAACATAGCCAAAATTCTTTAAATTCCTTGTGCAGACGCGCGTAACTTAAGACAAATGAGGTTTTGCAATACATTATGGGGCGATTGTTACAACTCCTTTACATTAAGTTGAAAAAGACAAGCTGCGAAGAAAATACACTGTAAAATCAATCTTTGAGTCAAAAAGGCCTTCTATTCCAAAACACATTAAAGACAGTATGTATAATTGTAGACTAATTTTCAACATTTTTAGACAATGGCCTTCGCATATACATGTATGGTTACATTCTCACGCGTATTGTTTCAGATTCTTGAGTGCAGTACAGTATGACTCATGCCTTTGGCCCCGTCCACACTATGCCGGAAAAATTATTAAACGGATGTTTCATTCTGAAAACCCATCAAATGTTTTTCGTCCACACTGTGCCAGAGGAATTTGAAAACACAACAGTCACCGGTCATTTTAGATTTGTGTTTGAGGAAATCTCCACCAGGGAAGTGACGTAAGTATCGCGACGTCATCGTTTTCAAAAAGCTGTGTTTTCAAAATGTTTTCGCTGTCCACATGAAAACGAAAAGCAGGCGTTTTCAAAGTCCTCCTTTTGGAAGAGCGTTTCTGAAAATCTCCGTTTTCGTGACGGATTAGTGCGGACGGAAGGCCTAACCGTCAAAATAAAGATGTATTTTTCTGAATCCCTTGTGCCTGCGGTATATGGCTTTACGAACAGAAGGAGTATGCCTTTCACTGACCTTCTCTGGGCGTCGACTTTGATGTTCAGCCTCATGTCAGTGCATTTCACGAACGGGTGTACTTCATGGCGACTCATGTGGTCATAGGCAAACTCCTTGCCACTGGAGTAAATGCTGCGCGCCTCTTCAGCGAGTGTCTTGCTGTTGGTCAGCTTGCATTTTAGCTTTGATGGGTCAGATCCTTTGACCACTTGTGAAGCTAGGGCGAGTCACTTCAAATACGAGATCATTGGGCAAAGGGCTTGGGGATAGAATATGCCATTGTCGGATAGCATCTGATGGTCGAGCCTGATGCAAAACTTGGTGCTGTACATTTCGTTCAGTTTGTTTTCAGCAGCGAAGCCTGAGGTTTTCTTGTCCCCTGTGCCAGAGTGGATGTTGCATAAGTCTTTACTCTGTATTCCCCAAACATCATATTGTCTCTCCTTTTGTGTGAAAGGGACAGGTCTTCGAAGGTTTTGGATTTGTCGTAACCAACAGTGTCTTGCAGGGTACTGCTCGCAAATGTCACTACCAGCTTGTCAACAAGCGCCCGCGTGACATTCTGAACGAGGAAGTTGTTGGCGTGCCCTCCAGAAAGGTTGATGTCAAAGCAAAGCACCAGCAAGCCAGGCACCAGAACCTCATTCTCATTCAGGTTGGGCACTGAAACATACAGTGTCTTGCTGGGGCTGGCTTCAGTGCAGTTAAAGGTGATGCGCTTGACTGCGCGCACGGCCTTCATGGTGCCTAATGTCTTTTTGTTGTGAGTTGGGTGAAGGTTCTCTGGAACAGACATTTTGTCCAAGAAGAGGTGGTACTACAAACAGGTGATTATTTTTGTAACTTAAATACATATATTCAGATATGTATTGCAATGGCAGAAGACGGTTATGAAGACCCTGCTTTTGACCCCGATGAATGGAGGGGGAACGATGACGATGATGATGATGGAGAATGTAAAGAAGCAACTCCTTTTATTCCGGGCTCTGCCTCAACGCCAGGCCCTTCTGATGTACAAATTGAAATGAAAACAATGCACCATGAAAAGAGTGGGCCGCCTGAAATGTCTTGTGTTGAGACATCTTTTGGTGGAAGAAATATAACAGATGAGAATGTTGTAAGAAGACTAAGGGGTTTAAGAAGAAACACAGCAACAGATTTGCTTGACACAACAAGCATTAATCCTCGTGAAAACCCTTTGAGCGATGAGGATCAACAAACAGAAATCCGAATAGTAAAAACTTTGATCCGAAATAGGTATCACACTGTCAACTTTGATAAAATGGGGCCAATCAGATTTTCCAACTGAAAAACAAATGGATATCAATCAAAACAGAACCTACTGCAATTAAATCATGGCGGAAAAATTGTCCTGAAGTTTCTGACAATTGGGTGAACTACATCCAAAACAATTATAAAATCACTCGGGATAATAAGTTAAGACAATTCTATTTCAAGTTGTTGCACAGAATACTAGTCACTAATAAAGAACGTAATCGATTTGGAATAACTGACTGTCAAATGTGCTCTGTGCGGTGAAAATGACTCTATTGAACATGCATTCTTTGACTGCCAATCTCTCTTGAAATTATGTGATAAGCCTCTTCAATGGTTCAATAGTTTACACCAAATCAATGTCAGCCTAACCTCGCTACACTGCTTTCTGAATTTACCAACACCAAACACCAATCTTTCTGAAAACCAAACAAAGGATTTGCGTCTTCTTCTGTTACATGTATGTGCAAAGCAATACCACTATACTTGCAAAACAACGCAAAAGAAACAAGATACTTCTGAATTCATATCCAAATTTATTACCCAGCTTGAAATAAACAAATGACTTGACATTACTATGTTGCCCTTTCCTCCAGCTATATACATTTGTACAAAGCTAGAGAGATGTATTGTTTGTAATATTTATTATCGTAAACATTATCTACTATTTTTCATTAAGAATGTTATCAGTTGTAACACCCCTCTTCTTTGCACTACTTTTGTAATTTGTTGCAATATTGTAATATATTTGTATCAATAGAATAAACCGTAAAAAAAGTTGTTGTTTTGGGTCCGAGTGGCAGTGAGACCAAGATAGCTTTACATGACAGCAGCGGTTTGCGTTCTGAATTCTTAAATGAAACTTTTGTTAACAAAAATCTTGGCCCTATGGCTGAATCTCTGATTGTTCAAGCCAATGATACAATCAGAGAAAAGCAGCAGCAGTTAATAGTGGAAAAATGTTAAAAAAAGTCTTAAGAGATACAACGACTCGAGAAAGAGGATGCTAAGATTGATGCTCTTAAAGATGAACAAGGCCCTGATGCTGAAGCAGAAAGTTGCAGAAATTTACAACTGAGAACAAATTTACAAACCGATTTAAAAAACAAAAAAAAAGAACAAGCAAAGAGTGACAGAATCAGAGCAAATATTGTGGTGGAAAAAAGTAAAAGAAACGCTATGGAAGAAGGGTTAAACAGCACAAAATCGTTAGATGCCCCGAAAGAGCGAGAAAACGAGCTGCAGCGCCTAAACGAAGAAGATCAGACAATCATCCAAGATGAAAATGCCTCGCCCTCCGACAAAGAAGCGGCAGAGGAAAGAGTGGCAGAAAGAAACAAGGAGCTGGCGCGTTTGCAAACTCAGGCTGAGGAAAGAGAAGGGTGCAGCTTCTCTCGAAAAGAATCAAAGAGATCTTCAAAAAATATGGTGTGACAGTAACTGCTATTCTTCTCGCTGTGGGAGTCACAATCGGGGCTGTCGGTTCAATTACCAATGCTTTGAAAGCCAAGGCAAAGCATTGGGAAACAGTCTTAAGGATATAGGCGCAAAAATTGGTTCTATGCTGCCTGGGCTGATTGGTTCTATTGTGAGTTTCTATTCAAAGCTGCGGGCTAAGCCATTGGTTTTCTGGCCAAGCACATCTGGCTGCTGATGCTTGCTGCGGTGGCCTGTTTTGTTTGAAAGAAAAAAACATTGAGAAGCGCTGTTAACACCATGCCATCAATAGCAACGTTGCGAGACCTACCACACCAATAATGGCAGCTATTTTGTTTATTTCGTGTTGCGAAACAGTAGCTGTTTTGTCTTAAACCATGGATGTTTTGTCTGAAGCAGTGGGTTCTATTTTTTTTGCTTTGGGCGTTTTTGATTTGGCTGTTGCTGCTTTGTGAATCAGGTTGGAAGAATGGCTGTTTGGAGTGTTAATTTTTGATGGGCCCCGTCCAATGTTTTTAGACCAGATTTTTTTGTGCCAGGATTCACCTTATTGTTGACCCACAGTCTCATTCCAGGAACTGCCTGTTTGAGCTTATTGTTGTATCCAGCTGTGGTTTCTGTGTTGATCATCATTCTCGCGGGCATCCGCCATGCACAAGCAAGGTTAAGTCTAACCTTCACTTGATCCACTGCCAGCTGATATCTTTGCACACTCTGTGCTAAGTCTGGTTGTCTGATCGCGTCTTCCATCAAAGCCAGAAACTCGCTCTGAGCTTCTTTCGCTCGGCCTCCTTCTCCAAGAAGACTGCTGCGCACATTGACTTGCGCCCCCAAGGTGCAGTAAACAAATGCTTCGATTGATTGATTGATGTGCGAAAGGTCAGCCTGCATCAAACCAGAGGCTTTGTTTGGAGCAAACCAGTGATACTGGCTATCAGCAACTACGCCAGGCTCACTGTAGTAAATCAGATTTCCTTTGATTGCTTCCCCGCCTTCATCACTAGATTTATTAAACCCTGGATAAGCGTTTTCTGTTCTCATTCCGCGGCCTGACACATAAAAGTATACGCTTCCAAGACTGTGGTTTGTCCCGTATGTGAAGCGAAAATCACTCGAGGAATTTATTCTGAACTCATTGCATATCCTTTTTTGTATGAAGCCACATCATAATAGTTATTGCATTTATTGAATGTTGGATCGCCTGGCAAAGCACTAATGCTCTGAATACCGCCAAGCTGGTAAAAAAATTCGCTTCACTGTAAAATACACATGGAATTCGTAAAAAGCTCTCATTTGTGGGGGCAGCGTCAGGCCGCTGTCAAAGACTTCGCGAGAAATTCCACAACCTTTTGTCATACAGAAAACAGCAAAGTTGAGTTATGGCCAATGTCAGGGCTGCCTAACCACCGCTTCGATTCAGCAGCACTGTTGTGCGTAAGTTTTGTTTGGTGGAATATTTCTCTAAATTTTGTCACAAAGGTGTCAAGGGTCACGTAGATGTTTACGGTTTGGTTGAATGTTTTCTTAAGGCTTAGTGTTGCTTCTGTGAAATCTACAGCTGGGATTGGCAGTGGTGTTTTTTTGGTTTGCTTTGGTGACAATTGATAGCGAAAGCCAGCCACACCAAGAAGAGTTTTCAGGTTTTTGTGGCCTTTCAACCTGAGAGCGTTTCTCATTCGTATGCTCCAAAATTTCCTGTCTGATCCAAACACACTCTGCAAAGAACCGGGCATCCTTGAAAAATATTTCTGCTTTCATGTTGTGCTTTTCATCAACTTCAACTTGCGCCACGAACTGGTTTTTGTCAGCATTCGGAAACTGTCCTGCAAACTGGGTCCATGCATTTGTCTTCGCAAAGTTTGCTTTGATTTTTGCCTCTGGCGTTTGCAACCATTTTAGATCATCCATTTTGAAAGGATTTAGCACCCCTAGTTATCCACTGGGCTGGGATGGGTTCACCCGGGGTTATCGCCGTGGAAGGCCTCACCCTCTACCCCTAACAAGTGCCTGCACGTGCCGTATAAGGAACCAGGGATGGCCATCCCCACATCCAAAAGCACCACCATTTGCCCGCTATTTCACTTTATATGGCTTTGGGCTGTTTATATTGACTGAGATCTTTTTTGTCATTCATGTGGGCAGTAAGTAAGCCGGAAGTAGTGTCTTCTGTAGTTGCGTGTCTGAAATCTCCAATTCTCGTAGAATCGACGGGGATTTCCTCTGTGAGGGTGTGAACTGGTCTTCTTCTTTAGGTGTTGGCTGAGAAGACACTCTGGATAGTGCATCAGCTACAACATTATCCTTTCCTTTCAGGTATTCAGTGTTTATATCATACTGGGAGAGTCTCTGCGATAGCCTCTGAAGGCATGGTTAGTTACACTCTATGGATTTCCTCCACACACTGACCAATGGCTTGTGATCTGTTTACACCGTCATTGTCTATCCATAAGCATAATGATGAAATCTTTCAAGGGCAAAGACGAGACTGAGCAGCTCTCGTTCGATGTTCGAGTAACATTCTGTCTCAGTGAGGGTTCTTGATGTGTAGATCTTAGGCTTATCATCTTGGAGTAGGACTGCTCCGAAGCCTTTCTTGGATGCGGCTGGCTGAATAGTGCTAATTTTGGACTGATTAAAGTATGCCGACACTGGTGCACTCGTAATCTCTTTCTTGATAGCCTCAAATGCTGTTTGTGGTGAGCTTTCCCAGGTAAAGAGAGTGTCCTTACAGAGCGCTCTAAGCGGTGCAGTTAAATCTGCTAGTGCTGAGCTGAACTGGTTTAGGTAGTTCACCAGTCCCGCAAAGCTTAACAGATCGTAAAGGTTCTTCAGTGGTTTATCTCTTTGATGGCTTACACTTTTTGGGGGTCCATCTTGTACCTGGCTGGGGTAAGATTTCCTCCAAAGACTTCACAATCTTGAGACTTGAACAGAAATTTGTTTGCATTGAAAGGGAGATTGTTAGCAACACAAAGTGCAATTACCAGAAAGGTTCACCTGGTGTTTGATAGTAACAGCATCAACAATGGTATGTTAACTGGCTCCTCAGTAAAAGGCCCCTGTTGGAACGTGAATGTCCAAAAACATACTTTTTGGTGACATCAAGAAGGAGTTTCTGGAGTTAAGTGTTAAAGAGGAAGACAGAGATTCATTCAGATTCCTGCTCAGTGTCTAAGGAGAAGAGAAGCATTTAAGATTTACACGTGTACCTTTTGGAGTGGAAGCAAGCCCCTTCTTACTGCAAGCCACTCTGCAGAATCATTTTGAACAGCTAGGGGCAGAATTTGGAGATACAGTGAGAGCACTTAAGGAGAATACGACTGAGCTATCAAGCCAACTGGGAGCTGATGATGTTGAGAAAGATATGAAGACATGATATGAAGGCTTCATAGTTCAGTTGGTAGAGCACCGCACCGGTATCGCAAAGGTCATGGGTTTGAATCCCATTCAGGCCTGAATTTTTTTCAGGCTTAAATTTCACAACTGCTTAAGTTGTGTATGTAACTGCGATGATCAATTATGTCTTCATATCTTTCTCCACAGTTCAAATATGTGATCTTTCATATATTCACTTGCATTCTTTATCATATATGGGTATATAACAAACTCACAACATAATCAAGTCCCAGTTGGGTTGATAGCTCAGTTAGTAAAGCACTGCACTGGTATTGCAGAGGTCATGGGTTCGAATCCCATTCAGGCCTGAATTTTTTTTCGGGCTTAAATTTCACAACTGCTTAAGTTTTGCATATAACTGCGATGATCAATCATGTCTTCATATCTTTCTCTGCAGTTTAAATATATGATCTTTCATACATTCACTTGTGGAGAACACATGTGTTGACAATCCCATGCAAACAAGAGTAGATGATGAGAGGCCCATGCAGTTCAAAGAAGAGAGCACTGTCATACTTGGGTCTGCTGAGTTTTACAGTTCACAAATGGTAATCAAATGTTAAATCTCTTGAGAATGAAAGCATGGCTAACACTAGCAAGATTCTTGGAGATACAAGAAACAAAAACTATGATACACTGGAGCTGCCGGCAAAGCCCTTTTCACAAGAACAGCTAGTGACTAAGTGAGCTATCCTTAGTTACATCGGAATTGTGTATGACCCACTCGGAATAATCTTCCCATGATGGCTGAGGGAAAGCACATCTATCAAGAAGCCTGCGATGAAAAGAACGGGTGGAATGCAGAAGTCTCCACTCATTTGAGTGACCACTGGCTCAAGTCAACCAGGGAACTTAGAGATTTCAGGATACCTAGAAGATGTTGCTACCTCCATTGGAGAGATGGAAGGAGTCCATTGACATCTTTTTGCAGGTGCAAGCATCCTAACATGCTGCACAGTGGTTGTTGCCGTTGCAGAACATGAGACAGGCATAGCCAAAGGACTTTTGTCTTCAAAGTCGCGAATATCAAAGAGAAATACTTTCATAGCCGGACTAGAGCTTGGACGCTGTCATATTGTGGCACACATGGCGAAGAACCTTTGCACTTCTCTTTAGCGAAGACCTATCAAATTTATTACCATTTGGATAGACAGCATGGTGGCATTATATTGGATGACCAATCTTGTGAAAAGATGGGAATTGTTTATGGCCAACAGAGTGATGAAGATAGCAGAGACCACTCAACGTCATTTCAGTGTCCAATCAGCATCACTTGGAAGTATCGCCCGTCAGATATGAATCTTGCAGACCTTGAAAGCAGAAGTGTAACCATTGTGAAGATAGAAAGAGGAAATTGGTTTGCTGGTCCAGATTGGCTCTTGGATGAGAGGCAGTTGCTACAGCAGCCAAGGCTGAACAACACCAAAGTGACAGATAATGAGTGTAAGGCCACCCAAGAGACAGTCCTTAACACAAGAGCACAAGTTGAACAAGTGGAATGCATTGCTGGAAAGAAGTACCTACTGACAGACAGTGAGAGAAACATACAGAAGAGGAAAACCGATGAACTGAACCGTCTTTAAGTAAACCGGATTGTTTTTAATAGCCACCATTTTAAAGGGAGTTGTGTGCAAGAGTTTTGACCGACCCCTATCCCCATAGCCAGTTTGTGACATTTGAGAGAGTTACCAGACACACGAGGAATTTCAGGAACCGAGAGAGACGGAAGCATTGAGTTAACTGTAAGTTTACGGAGTTGTTACAGCTCCGAATGCACCAGTAAACCAAGAGTTACTCTGAGTACTGTGTACTGTGTAGAGATCAGCTCATTATGTTTGGTGCCGCATCTTGTGCACTCACTCAATTGCGTGAAAGCTACATGGTTTATTACAGTACATACTTCTGATGATGCATGAATTATATTTCCTGATAAACCGATAATTTTCTGCTAACCAGCATTTTAGAAAGGCACTGCAATTATATGTACATGTATTGTTAGAAAAAAAAGTGATCATTTGTTGTGGGTTTAAGTCTCTCCAGGTCTGGGAAACATCATGGGTTTTCAATCGGTGAAGTTTGACGCTTTAATGTTATAGGTGTTTTGTTTTGCACTTGTGTATTAATACTGACTACCCACATTTGGTATTTAAAATTGGTGCACCATACAGGTAGATTTAGTCTAAGGATGGAATAGAATAATACCAAAATATAAAAACGGAACGTTTCGTGCATTTTGTCATCTATATAATAGGCACAATCTAATTTTTCGAAAAGTAACAAAAGACAGTAAAGTAACTTGTAAGCCATGCATGTACATACTGCAGACCTATCTTTTGTTGACAGTGAATGGAGGAAAGGATTTTCCCTCAGGATGTGCAAAGTGCACCTCCTAAAGGAAAACCCTTCTATTAATCAGCACCTTCAACGCATGGATGAAGAAGGCAGAGGTTTCTGCTGAAACATGTTTGTTAAATTCAAAATCCTCGTTTGAGTTTTATCTTCTATGATATCTTAGATTTTCAAAACAAACCAGACATACTCTCCCACATAGTTTTTCCAACAACACATTATGCTATGGATCGTATATTTTGCGTATTGTGATGACACGTGGGGCAGTAGAGGATTAACAATTTTTGGTGGATGTATAAACATTTCAAGAAAACAAGTTCCACCATGTTTCTTGGACCACCATACCATCTCTGAACGAATTATGAAGAATTTTGATTTTTCATCTTGTATCACCACTGGCTTGATATTAATGGACATTCCCTCTTAATTTGCCCCATTTTTTAAAATTTACCAAGGTGTGTTTTATGTCTCTAATGTATTACACATCCTGCCGGGACAATATGGCTATTCTATTATTATTTGAGGCGGCAATTTCTTGAGTAAGTTTGACAGTCTCACATGCAAAAAGAAAGTATTTTACCATTTTCAAAACACTGAAATCTTTTACCTCTAAATATAATTTTCGTCTTTGTTGATGCCTCAGTGGTAAAACAAAACGTCATCTTGTGTCAAGCCTTTGGTCAAATGAATCTGAGTGACCGCAGAACTTTCCTAAGTTTAAAATGCAGTTGATTAGTTGACTCTGTGGAGTCCACTTTGTATTTACAATTCAGTCACACTTTATTCCATACACACTTGTCTTGACCCATAAGAAATTAAAATACTCCTAGAAAAAGAAAAAAAAAACGTTTCAAATGTTCTCACTTTATATTTTGTAGAAAAGAGATTCAGGCGAGAAAGGAATTTAAGGCTTAAGCTTTCAGATGAAGGGTTGGATAGCAAGTCAAGAAGCAAGATCAAGGCCGAACTATCAGATGAAGGGCTGGATACCGAGTCAG
>Ga0099805_1146004_pt1 | contig 11416 bp, 4 predicted proteins | sample OrbCnscriptome_2_FD_81143 | JGI IMG/M metagenome (GOLD analysis project Ga0099805, IMG submission 81143) | Coral microbial communities from Puerto Morelos, Mexico - Orbicella C B metatranscriptome (Eukaryote Community Metatranscriptome) | ecosystem: Host-associated > Invertebrates > Cnidaria >...
AAGGTCTTGTTGGTGCAACAATACCTGGTGGAAAATGAATTTAGAAGTCGCCATTTACGTAAATGCAGTGCACAAATCTTTCGAGCAAAAAATCAATGTACCCTGCAGCAAAAAGTAAGGTCAAAAAGCCTCATTATATTTGCAGGACTGCATCTTATAACTGCCTCGTTATAACTCCAGGACCCCACCTTGAACCCCGCTCATAAAATGCTAAGGATTACACCTCGAAACGCGTTCCCGAATATATGCTTAGAATAAACATTATCTTGAGGAGCAAGTTTGAATTTTTACAAATGCAACAAGGCTTCGAAATATATTTTTCGAGAATTTATCACTATAATTGTGCGAAGCTCATACCTCAGACATCCTTCGCTCTTTGGCGTTTCCTCGAGTCCTGAGGAAATCGTAATATTTCCACACTCAGTATCATTTCTCAAAGACCTGTATTCATTACAAGATGCTCTGCCAAATTTCCCGTTTGTTAAGCGGACGATAAATAAGTTTGTGGCTATTAGGACTATTAAAGTTGTTCTGATTTAACTGAATTCAGATCAGCGTAGAAATGTATAATAATTTGTTGATTTATTTTCTTAGTATTGCTATATTTCTTACTTGCCCAGCATTCCGCAGGGACAGCTAGTGCGATCTAGATAGTTAGTTATGTCAGTTTATTGTTGAGAGGTCGAGAAATTCAATTTGTCAACGAGCAATGGTTGCATATCAGTGGCCATTGCAAAGGACATCTTTGCAGGAAACAAGGGTCTTAAATTCTCGCACTGATATCACCTAGAACGTTTCCTCTTACATCGAAAAGGGAAAAATAATTGAAATAGGTACTCGTAATAAACCAGTTTGTCTAGAAATTTCGCTCTTTCTTTCCTCCAAAAACATACTGAAACAAGAAAACATTCTCCTGTAAAATATTGCCTCGAAAACAGTTGGCGCGAAAATATCCTCGTTTCAGTACAACATGGCGTCAATTTGCTCATAATCGACCATAGTAGTTCTAATTTGAGCGATTCCAAGTTCACCGCGCAGGTTATTAGCGAAAAAGACAAACGTAGTACTCCACTGGTTATTTGACTCGTTTGTGAAAAAATAACTGCAATTCCATTCAAACTACTGCCTTCCAAAGACATTATACACGCCGCATCAATATATATATATATAATATCATAACACAGATTTGCGTAAAATAATCAACAGTGACCTAAAAGGTCTTGTTGGTGTAACAATACCTTGCGGAAAATAAATTTAGAAGTCGCCATTTATGTAAATACATTGCACAAATCTTTCTGGCAAAAATCAGTGTACCCTACAGCAAAAAGGAAAGTAAAAAAACCTCATTTTATTTGTAGGACTGCATATAACTGCAGGACTCCACCTTGAACTCCGTTCATAAAATCCTAATGACTACACCTGGAAACGCGTTCCCAAATACATGCTTAGAATAAACATTATCTTAAGGAGCAAGTTTGTATTTTTACAAATGCAACAAGGCTTCGAAATATATTTTTTGAGAGTTTATCACTAATTGTGCGAAGCTCATACCTCAGACATCCTTCGCTCTTTGGCGTTTCCTCGAGTCCTGCAACATGGCGTCAATTTGCGCATAATCGACCAAAGTATATCTAATTTAAGCGATTCCAAGTTCACCGTACGGATTATTAGCAAAGAAAGAAAAATCGTAGCTCTCCGCTGGTTATTTGACTCGCTTGTGGAACAAATCTACAATTCATTTAAACTACAACCTTACAAGGACATCATATATGATGCATCTTCAATATATAACATTTTTAACACCGTCTTGTGCAAAACAATCATCACTGACCGAAAAGGTCTTCTTGATGCAACAAGACTCGGCGACAAACTGGAATTTATAAGTTTTCATGTACATGAATTTAATGCAAAGCATGCTTTTTAGCAAAAACTCAATGTACCCAAGAGCAAGAGGGAAAGTTAGAGGCCTTATTACACCTGCGGGACTGCATGTTACAACTGCCTCATTATAACTGCAGGACTGTACCTTGAACCATGTCTCCAAATATATGCTGATTACAGACATTGTGTTAAGTAAATGGTTTTATTTCTACAAATGAAATAAATTTTCCAGAGTTAGTCAAAATCCCTCGAGACGTCCTTCGCTTTTTTAGGTTTCCTCGAGTCCTGCAGGATAAATCATAATATATTCAGACACTGGATCATTTCTCTTAAACCTGTAGTTCCAACATGTTTGTTAAGCGGACGATAAATCAATTTGTAGCGATTACGAGTACAAAAGCTGTTGCGCTTTTTGTTACATTCAGAAGAGTGCCGAACTGTACAATATTTGTTGATAAACTGAGCATGATTTGTTTTCTTAGTACTGCTAGTCTAATACAAGCCCAGATCTCCGTAGGGGTAGTACAATGCTAGTTATTTCAGTTCTCTCGATATCTTTTAAGTCGATAAATTCAATTTCTTAACGGGAAATGTGCTGTATACATGTATCAGTGGGCCATTGCAAAGCACATGCTACATCTTAACGGAAAGAGATAAAATAAATAAAGGAAAAAAGGGTCTTACATTTTTAAACTGACTCGCGCAAGGATTATACGTCTTCTCCTGCACTGAAGATGGAAGCACGCCTGAAATAGCTGCTTGTAAGAAAGGAGTTTTTGTCCAGAAATCTAACTCTTAATTTTCTTGCGAAAGAACTACACGAACAAGAATTCATCCGCTGAAAATTGACGCGAAAAGAGTCAGAGAGAAAATATCCTCATTTCTACAACATGGCGTGAATTTGCCCACAATCGAACACAGTAGCCTTGATTTCGGCGATTCTAATATAACCGTGCTGGTTATTGACAAAGAGAGACTAACGAAGTACTCCACTGGTTATTTGACTCGTTTGTGGAAAATCATCTACAATCCATTTAAACTACAACCTTACAAGGACATAACATATGACGCATTTGTACAATTCATGACTTAAAATTCATAACACCAACTTGCGCAAAACAGTCAACAGTGACCTAGAAAGTCTTCATGGTGCAACAACACCCGGCGACAGATCGTAATTTATCAGTGTTCATTTATGTAAATTTAGCCGTGCAAAGCATGCTCCCGAGCAAAAATCAATATACCCTACAGCAAGAAGGAAAGTTAAAGGCCTCATTAAAACTGCAGGACTGCATCATGTCCCTGCCTCACAAATCTAGGAGTGTACTTTGAAACATGTCTCCGAATCATGGCATATGCTGACAATAAATAGTATCTTAAATAGTTAGTTTTACTTCTACAAATGTAATAAACTTTTGAAATAAATAAGCAAGAGTTTACCGCTAATCGTACGAAGCTGAGGAATCCCTTGCTTTTATAGCCTTCCTCGAGTCTTGATTTGTTTTCCTATCATATCTTTCTAATCAGCCAAGTGCTCCGCCAGGATAGTTGAGTGTATATAGCTAGTTGTTTCAGCCCTCCCGATTTTTATGAAGTCGATAAATTAAATTTGATAACGAGCAATGGCTGCATATCAGTGGCCATTGCAAAGGACATGCTGCATCTTTGTAGAACGAGATAAAATGACTGAAGGAAACAAGAGTCTTACATTTTCGCACTGATGTCGCGCATGGAATCTACAGAACGTCTTTTCCCGCACTGAAGAAAAAAGCACGCTTGAAATAGCTACTCGTAAGAAACCAGTTTGCGGCCAAACATCGAGCCCTTTCTCTTCCTTCCAAAAAAATACTCAATGAAGAAAATGTGCGCTCAAAATTATCGGGAAAAGAGAGTCTGAGTGAAAATATCCTCGTTTCTACAACATGGCGTCAAATTGCGCACAATGGACCATAGTAGCTTTGATTTGAGCGATTCCAAGTTCACCGTACAGATTATTAGCAAAAATAGACAAACGTGGTTCTCTACTGGTTATTTGACTCATCTGTGGAAAAATATCTGCTATTCCATTTAAACCACAACCTTCCAAAGGCATTCTATACGACGCATTTAAAAGACATAACATCATAACACAGAGTTGCGCAAAATAATCGTCACTGACCTAAAAGGTCTTCTTGGTGGAATAATACATGGCGACAGGTCGGAATTTGTAAGCTTCCAATCTACCCAAATTTAGTGCAAAGCATTTTCTCGAGCGAAAATCAATGTAATCTGAGCAAGAACGAAAATTGGACTGCATCTCGCAACTGCCTCCAGACCTGAGGGACTGTTACTTTGAAACTGACATTTTCTGAATACATGCTGACAATTAACACTCCCTTGACTGATCTACATTTCTCCAAATTTAATAAACCTTTGAAAAAATTTTCAAGAGTTTACCACTTATTGTGCGAAACTGAGACATTTCTCGCTTTTTTAGGCCTCCTCGTAGCATCATCTCCAGTTCAAGCATGCGCTGCCAAGTCTCCCGTTGGTAAAGCGGACGATTAAATTAAGTCGTTGCGATCTTAATTCAATGTATAATCACTGATTTGTTTTCTTAGTATTGCTATCTTTGCTACCAATCAAAATACTGGCCGCTAGGATAATACAATAGCCGGTTATTTCAGTCCTTTCAATTCTTTTGTCGAGAAATTCAATTTGTTAACGAACAATGGTTACATATCAGTAGCCATTGCGAAGGACATGCTGCATCTGTTCTGAACGATATATGAAATGAAGGAAACAAGAGTCTTACATTTTCATACTGACGTCGCGCAAGGAATTTACAGAACCTCTCCTCCTTGCAATGGAGAGAGGAGTACGCCTCAAATAGCTGCTCGTAAGAACCAGTTCTCGACAAAAATCTAGCTCTTTCTTTTCTTTTAAAGAAATACTCGCACTCATTTCCACAACATGGCGCCAAGTAATTTGCACTCAATCGACCATAGTAGTTCTGATTTGAGCGATTCCAAGTTCATCGTACAGATTCGTGATTAGCAAAGAAAGGCAAACGTCGTGTGCGTGGAAAAATATCTAGAATTCCATTTAAGCTGCAATCTTACTGAGACATTGTATACGACACTTTTACAATTTATAACTGACATTACGAAAGGTCTTCTTGATACAACAAAAGCTTGCGGCAAATCGGACTTCATAAGTTTTCATTTACGTAAATTTAGTGCAAAGCACGCTCTCGAGAAAAATCAATGTACCCTACAGCAAGAAGGAAAGTGCAAAGCCTCAACATACCTGCTAGACTACACCTTATACCTGCCTCATGAAACCTTCAGGACTGGACCTTGAAACATGTGTCCGAATATATGTTGACAATAATTACTTCCAGAAAATTTAATAAACATTTGAAATAACTACTTCTGTGTAGCTCAGGTATCCTTTGCCTTTCTAGCTTTTATTCTCGGGTCCTGAATAAATCGTTACATCTCTAGACGCTGGATAATTTCTCATAATTTTGCAGTCGATCCCACGTCCTATGGCAAGTGTCCGGCATTTGCTAAGTGGACGCTTAGGTGTTGAGATTTCAATTGAATTCAGAGGACGTCGAAATGTATAGACACTCTCGTCCAGAAACTGAGTTGTTTTCTTAGTATTGCAATCCTTCCTAGTAGCACCGTACTCCGCAGGGAAAGCACAATGTATTTAGCAAGATAAATCAGTCCTCTCGATTTTTCTGAAGTCCAGAAATTTAATTTGTTAATAAGCAGTGGCTGCATATCAGTGAACATTGTGACGGACATGCTGCATTGTTGCAAGAAGTACATTTTCACACTGATGAGTAATGCTGCGCATGGAATTTACAGCACCTCTCCCCCGCACCGAAGACAGCAGTATGATTCAAATAGCTGCTCGTAAGAAACCAGTTTCCGTTCAAAAATCTAGCGTACTCTTTCTCTTCTTTCAAAAAACTACGCGAAAAAGAAGCCATTCCCAAAGAATTGACGCGAAAAGACTAAGAGAGAAATATCCTCATTTCTACAACATGGCGTCGATTTCTGCAAAATCAACCATAGAAGCTATCATTTCAGCGATTGGCAGTTTGCCGTACAGATTATATTAGCAAAAGAATAATACAAATGTAGTTCTCCGAAACGAGTCAGTGTCTCGAGTGTGGAAAAACATCTATAACCCATTTAGGCTACAACCTATTTTATAAAGACATATTATATATGATGCAATTTTACAACATATAACATCATAGCATTAACTTGTGTGCAAGACAGTCATTACTGACCTAAGCGGTCTTCTCGGTGTAACATCATCTGGCGGCAGGTCGGAATTTGTAAGTTTTCATTTGCGTGAATTCGGTGCAAAGCATGCTCTGGAGCAAAAATCAATGTACCCTACAGTAAGAGGAAAAGTTAAAAGCCTCATTCTACCCACAGGACTGCATCTTGTAACTGCCTCATTAGACCCGCGGGACTATTACCTTATATTAAAACATCTCTACGAAACAATGAACACCATCTTAAGTACATTTCTACAAGCGAGGTAAACTTTTGAAATAAATCTCTCAAAAGTTAATTAATAATTGTGCGTAGCTGATTTAGGTTTCCTCGAGTCCTGGATAAATCATAACATCTCCACTGAGGCTGGATCATTTTTCTCAGTTTGGTAGTTCTAACATAGCTAGCAAAGGTTTCCCGTTTGCTAGGCGGACGACGAATCTCTTTCTAGGGGTCTCTGAAGAAATTGTGATGCGATTTCAAAGCCGCAGCGAGATTGAAATTCTTACCGTGGCAATATCTGAGGAAAAAACGCTTCTTTTACAATTATATTAGTTTTTTTAAAGCGGAGCTTTAAAGGGGAACTTGAAATGAATATATAAATTAATTTTTTTTTTACCAAGGCGAGTGTCTTGGTTCGCCTGTTACTACCAACACAGAACGGCCTCGGATTTTGTTTGAATTTAGACGCCGAGTGCCGAAAGGTATAATCATTTGTTGACAAACTGACCTATCTACTTTGAGCTACTATTTTTCTTACTGGTTAGTTCGCAGGGATAGAACATAGAAAGCCAAATATTTTTGTCCTTGAATTCGGAATTATTTGCTCTCTAGTCAGATGGTTCACTAGTAATGCTCTTCATATTGCTACAGTACTCATAAGAAACCCGTTTCGTTCGATCTAGAATTCTAGCTCTTTCTTTTTCTTCCAAAAAGTACCTGAACAAGGAAATATTCGCTAAAAATTGACATGGAAAAAAACTGATCAGAGCGAAAATATCCAAATTTCTACACCATGGCGTCAGTTTATGGAAACTGCGCCGCCACAATTGCTCTGATTTCAGCTATTCTATGTTCACCACACAGATTATTGGCGCGGAAAGACAAAGGTAGTACTCTGCTGTTGTTTGCAAAAGTCAGTATTATCGAGGTGTGTGAATTTCTGTATGAACTTGATCACAGGATTAACAGTTAACAAGAATTGTTCAGTCTTAACAAACTGCAGACCTAATCCGTGCAGGGGATTTTCAAATTTACCTTTAGCCAAACCACATTAGCCCAAAGTTGTTCCAAACTCTTCCTGCTGTTGTGAGCGTTGTTGTGGTGATGGTGTTTTTGACCCTAAAATGACCTCAGCATACTGATGCACTTCAAAGTCGTCTTGAAGGAGAGTTAAATATGATACTAGAAGTTGATTTCGACTTGACTTGTCTTTGACTAACTGTTTGCTACAAAAGACAAAAGACGCTGACCTAATAGCTTGCGCAATTCTCTTAAATTTATGCTCCAAATCACCTTGCTTTAAACTGACACAGAACTGTTCTTGCTGAGTTCGCTTTTTCTCTTCAGTCGATCACAGTGAAGGCGAAAGATCAATTCATGTTACGTATTAAAGAAAACGGCTGTAAGCTGTAGGCTGATCTTTCACAGTTTATATACAACACCGCCACGTCAAATAAAGGCAGACAAAACAACGTGCCGAAACTAAGCTTCATTCAGTGACTACACCGTGATTACAACCTTAAATTTGTCGGCGTTCCTTGTACCATTTGTCGACAATGCGCCCGTTATAAACTATTCGTCGTTGCTATTCAGTCACGGAGAAGAATGCACGAGTGGCTCTTGGGCTATTATTCAACCAAACCAAACCGAATTTTTAGTTCTTCACATATTGCTCCTAAATTGCTTTACGTTATTGAAAAGTTAGACTCGTGGTCTCTCAGACAATCCCACCGTTTCCAGTGGCATATTCTGCGATCGGCACGCGCAGTAATTGAACATCTGAAGTCAGGATCTATTTTCTGGCGAGAAATCATTTTCTATGATCGTTCAGTGTCTGGCTTTCTATGAATATTATCTACTGCAATTGTTTCGTTTTACACACCGTATAGGCCCCATTTTAATCACTGAGACACCGAAAATTCGGATGTGCAGTCGTTTCCATCGTGTTTCTTGGGGCAATTTACGACGAATGCCTTTTCAGGAAAAGATCAATTCGAGAATGAAAGCACATCTTAGAAACGTCTTCAATGAAAAGTTAAACATAAAAATGTGTTTACCACAGCCTTATATGAATAGAGTGGTGATTCACGATCAGCTGGTATGATGTTTAGTACAGTTTAGTTTTTATTTAAATTGTTTCTTCTGGATTGAGGGTACACTGAATACATTTTTGCTAAACCTTGATGATCGATTTCGCCAGAAAGCCTGTATCGAAGGAGGATAGAAGAAAAGAACTCTTGCTGCGCTAGAAATCATGGCTAATATGAGTGGTTTTCAGTGCCACGTAACTGTTTTGGCTTTCAAGTAATAAACAAACATAATCATCATTCTCTCCCAAAAGAGCTCGCAACTTTGGCACTAGTAATTATGAGACTGGAAATTGAACTTTTTAAGTATTTCGCAATTGTCTTCAACCTTTAATTTAGTATGTACAAGGGACATGCCAGCAATTTGGATGAAAGGAGTTTTGACACTTCATTCAAAGATGCTGTACTGTTGCTGCGTCACAAAATGTGTTTTGCACGATAGCTGCTTCACAAAGATATTCCTTACGATGACTTCACTGAACTCGGCTGGCTTCACCGAATCCTGACTCGGTGAAGCAAAGTAATTTACTAACTATTCTTTCCATTACTTGAGGATATTGCAAACCTAACTTGCAAACTTAACGCTTTTGTTTTTGCAAGTCTTTAACAAATATTCAAATAAACAACATTTTGGGTTCCCAACAGAACGAATTCAGTAGGTGCAGATTTTTCGTTAAATAATGATAGAATTATCATATTGTTCCATTCCGTTTGGGTTAAATAAGCTAAATGAGCTGCTACGAAACAGGAATGGTTGCATTTTAATTAAAAGTAATTATTTTTCAATTTTTATGAGTTCAATTCATGCACGGACACACATGAGCACAAGTTGTCAGAATACTGGAAAGGACTCTCGAGAAGCTTGAGCTATCAAGCACTGACCGAAAATACGATAAAAGTTCCTTCATTAACCAGTGAGAGCCGGCGATAGCCGTTTTGTACAGAAAATTAACAATGGTGCGAATTACGCAGGCTAAAACAAAACGATTTTAACGACTTGCACTCATGTCGACCGATCCAAGACAAACGTCGGTGGGTCGTGATTTAATCTAATTAAATTTCAAACAGCTCTGATAGCCATAACAGCAAGAAAACAAGTACTGATGTTCTTGTTAGAAGTAAAGATTTTTTCGAGCAAATCAATAATACTACAACTTATAAGTTCTTGGTCCAAACGTTACTCGATTGTAGTCTCTTCCACTCACACCAAACCATTTGTTGTCGATAGGCACTGTCAAAGATTTACGAGTTGTACTTCATTCCGTTTATATTCATAGCAGTTGATAAATCGTCAGGAGTTTATAGACCATTATAATCGGAGGTTTCAGTCGTACTATACATGATCATCCAAAAACTAGCTCTTTTCCCTGTCTCAATGTTTGTCTTCTGTGTATTGCTGTAGCTCGATCCTGGTACTTTTACAAGCAGCAAAGCCATGTTTTTGAATAATCGTGTTTTTCGATTCACTGAATGAACTGAATGATAGTTACCACAGGCAGTGACCAAAAGCAATCAAGATTGCAGAAGTTCAGTTCGGTGCATACGTTTTCCTAGACATGACGTAGTGGTGTAACTAGACTTGCCAGATGCATTTTCCTTCATTACAGTCAATGTTTATGAGAATGAATTGAAGCGATTGAAGTAATAATGATTTCCAGAGGTCCAGTGCCGCAGAGGTAGTCCTTACTTTCCATGCAGAGGTCTCATCAGTGCAAAATCCAGCTCCATCAAACAGTTTTAAAATGTAACATAAACAAAAGAAGCCCGAGGGTTGTCAAATTGCCTACAGTTTGTCTTTTGGCATTGTTGTTACAATATTATATTTCAACTTTCAGAGTTACAGTCATCCAACTGTTTGGCTACATGTATGCCTCTGAATAAGAGTCCAAATATTTAACAACCTTCCTACATTGTCAACGAAAACCAAAACTTAATTTCGCTTCAATACGCTAGTTGTGTTATAACTGTGAAGATCATTCATGTCTTTACAAAACTCACTTAGTTGTTAATAATTACAACACTTGCCCAAATTACCTAGTTTACGGTATGATTTCGCACTAATTATGATCTGTATAGAATCGAATTAACAATTCCACAGACGTCAGTTACGTACTACTTCTGCCAACTAAAATTGTCATGGGTTACGTACATCAAATGCAAGAAAATCGAAGCTAACTTTTAAGCAGAAAATGCCCTCGATTCTGGAAAATAATTACCACAACAACATGCAAACAAAATTTTACAAAACTAAAACTATCAATCTAGGAAGACCAACTCGACAAGAAAATCGACGTGTTACCGAATGGCGATCGACACAATTCCAACACTAAAACATCACCAATAAAGTCATTAAGGTCAATTTGCTAGTACTATGGTATCCATCCTTGAACAGGATAATTTTACAAAACCAACCAATATGCTGTCCTAGTCTTTGGACTTTGCCCGAGCTGGATGACTCTTTTGGATGTCCTTAGTTTGCCGGCATTGTTGCTTGAAAACGGGACTTGCTCACTTGCTGGTTCCACCACCAAACCGGCAATCACCGGTAAACGGTTGAAGCTGGTTGAAGAGAAAAGCGAGTAACCGTCCGGCTGTTAGCTAGCGATCTGTGAACACGGTCTGAATCGTCTTTTATCATTGACGCTAGAGTATAAACAGGCAGAATATGGCACGCGAACTGGTGATGGTCACAAAAAAAACTTGAAAAGAGATAGTAAAACAAAGGAAAATCACGTTTCAAGGACGAACCCATAAGATCTTTGTTTGTCAGTTGACAAGCAAACCGTATCTTGGTAGGTAATGAGAATTTAGATGTTACATCTCAGCGTCTATTCACAGGTGCTATCCCACTACTGTTTGACGCGGGAGCTTTTGCCTGCTGTGTTTCCACCCTGGGCCGGTTCGCTCCTCTTTAACCAACCTGGAGAACTCAGACTCCTCTGTGTT
>Ga0099805_1035679_pt1 | contig 11255 bp, 5 predicted proteins | sample OrbCnscriptome_2_FD_81143 | JGI IMG/M metagenome (GOLD analysis project Ga0099805, IMG submission 81143) | Coral microbial communities from Puerto Morelos, Mexico - Orbicella C B metatranscriptome (Eukaryote Community Metatranscriptome) | ecosystem: Host-associated > Invertebrates > Cnidaria >...
GCTTGATAAATTTTGCCAGGGAGATTTGCGACGCTGTCCCATGTTTTCCATCCAGTGTGGGCTTGTTGCTGGAAGGTAAGAACTCATAATGTCTTATAAGATCTGCTTCTGACAGCATTTCAGTGTGAATAGCGAAGTAATATCGCGTATCACATCCTCGGACCAGGCTGCAGAACACAAATTTTGTGATCGATCGTCACGCGAAAACTGGTGCACACATGTTTGTTGGTTAGGCATGTTTAGCTATGCCATTGGACGCAGAAATAGGTTAAGTCCTTGGAAATTTAAACCTGCGTCGAAAGCAACGGTGAAACATTTGGTGGAAGTTAATTTCTATGCCATTTACGAATGGGACAGTTCCATTAGTGGTCGGTCACACAAACAGGTCGGTTGATAGTAGTTATGTCATTTCTAGTCTAAACAAGCATACAAAAACAGCCTTCTGTGGAGAGGAGCTTTTACGATTGTTGAAAGACTTGGAATTTAAAATCATCATAGAGAATCAGTGTCTATAAATATCGACCGCTGAGTGTGTTGAAAGTAAGAAAGCCAAATCATAGCACATTGCCCTTGAAAATGGTCAGATGATTGAATTTATGGCTTTTAATTCGCTTTTACTAACACATTAAGAGCCTTAAACTACGCTTTTAAGTCTTCATACTGTCTTCATACTCTGGTGTTAAGAGGTAGTCTTTCGAATATATTTTTATTAAGCGCATTTAGTCAAAACATATCGCTTAACAGCCCAATCTTCTTAGCTTTTTTAACACGCGCGCTCGATTAGTTTCGATGAACTATTTTTCCGGCATACGGTTGATGGTCGTTGATCCGGTACATATTATAATAACATATCGTCGTGCTTTGCACACTGGTAAACAACTGTTTATGGGAAGAAGAAAAAAACAAACTATCAAACTGTTTTGGCACTTTCTGATAAAGGAATTTCTTTTAGGAGAAAAAAAAAAAGGTCGCGAGCAAAGAAATCAGCCGGCTCGGCCGACCTCAGCTGACATTGAATGTCAAGTTATGTCTGTTTCTTCAAGTTCACTCTGCTAGAATCGCAAGAAATGCAGAGAAACGGCCAAGGAAGCGAGAGTTTCTATGTTATATGCATTTGTATTGCAATTTTCGTCGATAGCTGATTTATCTGAGTTATATTTCGCACACTGCACCGTGCACAGTCAAGCAAACTTCATCGGACACACACATCATGGGTCACACTTGACAAATTCTTGGCTTGTCTTTTAATAAGTTTATCGCGGACCATCGCCGGAACCTAACACTGAACTAAGTCTAGTTTCCGCCGCTAATTGTTTTCACTAAACACTCTGGAGATTCAAGGCTGAAGGAGCGATCGGCACAACACTAATGAAATAAAACAGTGAAATGTGTACTGCAAAAATTACTGTATACACTAAAAAAATTGAGCACGATTGAGATAAAAGGCCCCATGGTCACGCACTTTTGAAGACGAGGGGAAGAATTTTGCGCATTTTGACTGCATCTGTTAAATATAATGCGATGAAACAATTTCGCTACGAGTGATTGGCGAAAAGTTTTGAAAACAATCTATTCCCGGGAAAATTATCGCGTGATTTCACGTTGAAGAATATCCTATGAGGCCAAAACCGCGCGGAAAATAGCACTTAGATCAATCAACACAAGAACGGTGGAAGACACATGTTGCACGAACAGTGCATCGAGTCTGTGGTAATACCTGTTCTCAGTCCTACGCGGCTTAAAACTAGCACGATTGTTGAGGTAAAGTTTCCAGTTTCCTAGAAGCACGTTGTCTACTTGAATGCCACAAAAAAGTCTCCTTTCTGAATTCGAAGCTCAAAGACAGAGAACAACACATTGAGAACCTTACAACCCCTCCATTGATGCTTTCAAACGATTACACTGAGGTAAACATAAGAGTCTAGATAAACATAAAGGGTCAATCTACTGTAACTCTCCGTGATACCAAATCTTCATCTGTTCCGTACCAAGTCTCGTTAATAATAATATAAAGATCACTTTTGGCGGGAAGGGATTATCGAAGCAGGTGCACATAATGTGTCATGATTGTTTGAGTAATGTCTGGTAGAGGAGAGCGTTGTTAAGAAACAGTCTTTCATTTCTCCTAATGCACGTCAAAAGAGTCACCAGGTTCGTGCTGAGCGGTAAAAACTTGTCACATCTCTATAGTATTTATCTGATGACTGACCGACCCAGCGTGCATTTGACAGTTATTTATTATTACTCCCCGAATTTCAAGAATTCAATCGAGTCGCGCAATGTTTCGTTTGTTTGAAGCTGTCAGAAATTTTCACATAATCTTTTTATTACTTAGTTAGTTGTACTGTTATGCTGGCAGAAAAGATGCAACGAAACTTTAAATGGAGCTGTTTAATTCCATTGCTAATCATTCAATTAATTAGCGTATTTCAGGGCTGTTGAATTGTGGTAGAAAATCAATTGGAAAGGCCAAATAAACTGGCGAAAGACCAAGTAATTAAACAAAGGAACAAATTCCTGGCCTTTTCTCAATTTTTTTTTTGTTTTCCTAAACTCGCCCCGTTACGTTTCTTCTTCGTTCTCGTCCACGATTTCAATGCCTGCAACAGCTCTGCGTTTAATTTTTCCTTTGTTCAATTAAAACATGAAAAGGCACCGAGGCTCCAGGCAGGCAGATACGGTCTTTCTAGAAACAGCTAAACACTCGCCACGCCTTCAAGTTGATCCGTGTATTATGGAGCTATTTAATATCCATTCTGACATCTCCATTGTTTTCATGAACTCAAGTTATTTTTCGGTCAAAAAGGGATGAAAACTTGAACAGTTGAACTGTGGGCAGTATTGCTAGTTATCAGCACGTAAGATCAACCTGAAAAACTTTAATTACGGGCATGTTATACGCTGGAAATCAATTTTTACACCACACTTATTCGTATAAACTCTTTCAAAAGACCATAACACACAAAAGCTCCTCTTTTGTGTGTTATATACTTACGTTAGTTTCCATAGTGTAAAGAACAAAGAAACAGCAGTGCCTCGTGTCAGCTCTCAGGACCACTGCTTTGTGCGGCGAGTAAATATTTGGAAGTATTCTGTTCCATATGACTCACTGTTACCGAACTTGTCTCTCAGACAGACCTCACCAATACGAGAACCACAATGAAGATTTATGCAAATTAAAGGGAATAAGGTCATCCTAGAAAACCATGGCTTTCAAATCATTTTTATGCTGAACCAACTCGCATCTGTGATTCCACTTCGTTGTTTTCCACCTACCCTACTCAATTAACGTATATATTTTTGTTTTGATATAATCCTATGCATTTGTGGTCACAAAGAGTCTCGACAGTTTTTTTTGTGTCGTGACACAGTAAGATAGCAATAAATTCAGCGGGCGCCAGAATATAACTTCATACGTTGAGCGATGGTTGGTCGTCTGCTGTCCTGATCTCGAAGAGTTTTCACCCTGGTTTGAATTCCGCGCAAGTAAGCTCAAGAAAACAGGAAACGTAATCATAAGAGGCCAATTTCCTCGTTTAATTTTTAAAAATGAACGAGCAGCTGCCCACAGGTCTTGTTTTAAAGCAAGATGTACTTATGATAATTGCTTTTATTATGTTTGTTTGGGGTTAAATGCAAATGCTCTCGAGCCAAGTGTGATTGCCCGCCACTAGCTGACAATTCACTTGGGTGTTACGAAATCTGCTATTCACAGGGAACAGAATCGTTCTCTTGTCATACTACGGTGTAAATAGATTGAACGCTGTCTATATTATGACATTATCTTCAACGTGCATCCGTTCAGATCTGCTTTATAATTCAAGGATCAATCCAAGAAGTCCATGATCTTCGACTTGACGTAATCTTTTCTCGACAAGAACAGACCCATCTGGCCTTAACAGCGGACAAGAAAACATGGACAAGATTTCTGTAAGTGCATTTTTTATTACGCTTTGGCTTTGCAACACACTGCGGGCTGACATCGTTTCCGCAGGAGAATCCCTCAAAAAACCCGGGGACGCGATTATCGGTGGTCTCGTTTCCGTACATCAAAAAGAAAGCGGAGATTCATGCGTTACACCAGACTTACATGGCATCTTGACTGTCGAAGCCATTTTGTTTGCACTGAAGGCCATCAATGACCAAGAATATCTGACACTGGGATCAAAGCTAGGCTGCGACATAAGAGACACTTGTCCGAGACCGGTTTCGGCTGCTCTTGATCTGGTGGTGAATTCTCCGCGACCAGAAGACCAGCCCCTGGTTGCAGCAGTAGGCAATCTACCACAGCAGCTTCCCGAGTATCGCCGCGCCTTGCTTATGTTGTTCAGCAGTCAAACGCCTCACATGAGCTGCATCTCTTCCACTTACCAAGTCAAGTACAAGCCGGACTTGATCTCTCGTACTGAGTTCATTTTCCATGCTGTCGCGAGGGATAGAACTAACCTAAGAGCGATGGTTCATCTCGCCGCGCGATTTAACTGGACTTACGTCGGTGTCGTGCACGACGACAGCGCCGAGGGAAAGTACGAGGCGGATCTTTTCCAACAAGAGGCTGAGGACAAATTTATCTGCGTCGGCAGGAAATACTCGTTGTCATCAAACGCCAGTGGAGTGCAAATCCAAAACTTTATCAGCTCTTTGAAGGCGGACAAGAATTTTTCAGTGGTTGTAATGTTGACATCCAAGCGCTTATTCAAGGGTATTATCGACGAAGCGTTCAAGCAGAAAATTAGCGACGTTACCTGGATTGGAAGTGAATCGTCGTGGGACAATGAGGCGAGATTTCCAATTGAAAACACTGCGGCTCAAGGAATGTTCAAAGTTGGAACATCGGCGTCTATCGCCGAGTTTAAAGCACATTTGAAAGAACTTCTCACGCGTCCTAAACGTAACAAATGGATCATGAACATGGTGCGGGCCTCCACACCTGTTACTACTTCACCGGATGCTAAATCCACCGTCGAGATTACAACAAGTCCACCGACCCAAGCACCAGTTGTCTCAAGTGCTCAACCGAACAGCTCTGCTAATTCCACCGGAAACACCACTACGCCTCTTCCATCTACACCTGCTCCGTCTCCTTCAACAGCATCCGCCACCCCCTCTGTCGCACCCACTAAGGCTCTGTGTCCGCTGTGCGGTGTTAACAAAACTTTATTGGCGCAGCTCGTGAACACGCTAACGTTAATGGCAGACAGTGCCACGTGCACTATCGATTCTATATTTGCAGTGGCTCATGCTCTATCCGCTAAGGAAAAGTGCAAGACAAACTGTCCCGAAGATCACGACTTTTTCAAGTTCATCAAGAACGTAAATTTTACAAGCCTCAGCGGACACCAAATAAGTTTTAATAGTCAGAGGAACCTCAATGATGTAGTGTACAAAGTTTTGACTCTGCAGAAAACTGGAAATGGCTCAGCGGTGTCTGTCCAAGAGCAGAAGAACCTGCAGCTGTCTGACGTCGGAAGCTGGAAACAATCGGGCCGAGACACTCCAAAGCTGACAATGCGACCATCAACGGAGATTAAATGGAACACAAAAGAAGACGAGATTCCAAAATCCGCATGCCACGATCCCTGCAAGCCTGGCACATACAAGGCCTTGAAGGAGACACGAGGTGAGGCTGAATGCTGCTGGCACTGCTTGCCTTGCGCGGAAAATTCAGTCAGCGAAATGGAAGACTCCTTGGCGTGCAAGCCATGCCCAGCCGCCTCAGCTGCTAGTAATGCGCAGGACGAATGCATCACTCAGTTTGAAGACTACGTGTATTGGAGCGATGCTGGTAGCCTTATCATGCTGTTCTTGATGGTAGCAGGCGTGTGCTTCAGTGTCTACGTCGCAGTGGTGCTTTTCAGGAACAGAGAGACACCTGTCATGCGTCGAGTCAAGAATGCCACACTCCTACTCCTGCCTTTCGTTGTTATCCTCTTTCTGATACCCATACCCCTGCTTAGCAAGCCTAAGGAAGCATCCTGTGAAGGCTATCGAGCTTTCTTCATCCTAACTCTTGGTATACCCCTGGCTGCCTTGATAAGTAAGAGTGTATTCGTCGACAACCGATACTACGACTCCGACGGTCAAATCAAGGAGAGCTGGGGCCAGTGCATTTGCACACCTCGCTTAGCATTTGCCATAGGAACCTTCACCATCCACGTGGTTGTAACAGTCCTTATAGCGGTCTTGCTTCCAAACGAGATTTTGCGCTATTCTACGGACGACCCATTCACCGTTTACATCGAGTGTTCCATTCACACGGGCTTCGGTTTCTTGGTCGTCATATTCTACAACATGGCCGTGACAACTGTGTATTCCATCATGTCCATGAACGAAGAAATCAGCCCGGAGAATGACATGGAAGTGCGGTGGACTTCCTTTTGTATGTTCATCTGGTACGTGATCTCTTTCCTTTATGTAGCGATAGAATACGGCGCGGTCGGCAAGGGGAAGATCTTTGGCTTGGCATTTGTGGATTTCCTGTTCGCCGTCAACATCCTAGCCTGTATCTACCTGCCTAAGTGGTACGTTATCATCTTTCAACCGGAGAAGAACCAAGCCGACGTCTCGCCCTGGAGCATGTACGTCAAGACCCAGGAGAAAGTGTCGGTGCGCCTGTCAGAAGGGGAACAGGAGTCGCCTGTCTTACCAAAACGAAGCACGCTAGCCAGCATGGCCAAGGAGTCTGGTAAAATGTCAAACGGAGACTCGGACATGGACGGTAAAAGCGAGTCAACAGGCCTCATCAATGACACGGACGTGTAAAGACTGGGCACCATACTAAGATTTTCAATCTTCGCCGCTTTGCGGTAAGAATTCAAATTATTATTAGCCCAAATAGAACTTTTTTTAAAAAAAGATGCTGCTTGAATTTCCCACTTGGGATTTTGAAAACGGACTGACGATGTGTCTGATATATAACCGCAATGTATAACTGTTACTTTTACGTTAAAGGAGCTACGTGACGGTTCGCGTATCTTGAAAAGTTTAGCCTAAATTTTTCAAGTTCGTCAAATGTAATCCGCGTTAATCTTGTCCATCCTTAACTATCCTTGCTCCTAGGTGTTTTGCAGTCTTAGTAAATTACTATTTTCAGGCTTCCTTTAATTTAAAGGTAATTTTGTAAGTGGCCAAAATATCTAAAAATACCGTGACTGGGCTCCTTTAATGTTAGCATAGTTGCAGGTCAATTTTCCCGACCCCGCAATTCGGAGAGAAGTGATGTTTATCACATTCATCGTAGAAACGGAATTATAGATAGACAAGAAAAAGCGTTTTGTTCGGACCAATTTTAGATGTCTGGGCTAATAACGGAATTCTCGTACTGTTGTTTCAGTCGAAAACTGATTAGATTTTTTCGAGGGATTTAATTTATTAAGATTTATTGGCGAACTGTGAAACGTACTAGTCGTGCATACTCCGTTTTTTCTCTGCCTAGTTTCCCGCCGAATTTAAAAAAAATAATGGCGCGGCTTCTGACATCACTTCTTTGGGACTTTTTTACAGTGTACAGTATGATAAAAAAAGTACTTTAGATTCTTTCTTCTAAGCGACATGCCGCCTTTTTATAGTGGCATCTGTCAGAAGTCAGGTGTTCCACTTTGCTTAATCATAGGCAACGTTTCTTTGGTAGAGATTCGTCCAGGAAAATATTAAGGATGAATTATACTCTAAGGGGGATAAATCTAGCGATTCAAAGGAAAAATTCAAAAAGAGAAAGCTGGTAGTCTAATAATTATGGCTGAAGATGCTTAACCAGGAGCATGTATCTCGGATTGAGGCGCGTTAAATCGTGTATAGCTTAATAGTTTATTTTTAGAACGAAATTTTGGGCAGAGCAATTCATTCTTACTTGATTTATTGTACTGACAATTCTGAAGGTTTTGTTATCAGTGCAATATTCGGAAGTGCATACTTTTGGTTGTTGACTACAGCTCTTACTTTTTAGGGTAAACTTATGTTAAGCTTTCTACGTTTTGTCAAAATACCGTGGATTCACTGAGATAAACCTACAATATCTAAACAATAGCCTCCATATGGCGCGAAAATATGCTCGGATATTTGTCCGCAGAATTATCATCTGTTGTGAGCTTTGAGGAACAGATAATGTCCAAGGACGGATATCCGAGCGTATTTTCGCGCCAAATGGAGGTTATTGGGTTTATTATCCTTCAAATATTTTTTCGCAACACGCTCGGTTTTGAAAATTGAAGAATATCACCCGGATATTCCCTAGTCTGAGTTTTAGCTGGGGCATATTCACTCACCTGACGCATTTAGAACAATCCCATGTGAGCGTTTCTTTCATGTACTTTTCTGGGATGGCATCCATTGTTTTCCGTTCCCTCTCTCCTGTTTTCTACTCGACAAGCGATCCTTGGGCTTAACTTATTAAACTTCACCACTAAGAGTCCACTAACAATTACTAACAGTTACGTCACTCTGCTTATCTTCCTATGACGCTTTTACTTGTCGTCTTGTCACGCTATTGCTAATCTTCCTGTTACGCTATTGCTAATCTTCCTGTAACGCTTTTGTTAATCTTCCTGTAACGCTTTTTCTTTTCTTCCTGTAACGCTATTGCTTATCTTTCTGTAACGCTTTCTTATCTTCCTGTAACGGACCTGTAACCGTTTTCTTTATCTTCCTATGACACTTCTGTTTACCTTCCTGTAACACTTCTGTTTGTCTTCCTCAAACACCTCTGTTGATCCTCCTGTAATGCTTTTGCTTATCTTCTTGTAACACTTGTAACGCTTGTAACTGGTACTAATCTTCTCTTTCTGTAACTAGTTCTTGCTAATTGTATTTGGGCCGCAATGCAGGCGTTTTTGCTGATTGGCCTCCTACGCAGACGCTCTTTGGTCCCGTCACGCCATCTTCCTCCGAACTCATCTCGCAATCTTCCTCCAGCAGACGTTCTTTGGGGCGAAGATTGCGTGACGAGCCCAAAGAGCGTCTGCGTGGGAGGCTGTTAGATGCTCGTGTAGAGGCCAAATGTTTCGTCTCTCCTAAAAGACTAGCATCTCCAGCTCTCAGCCTACTCCCCGTCCCTCGCCCTGGGATTAGGCTGGGGACAGGAGATGACCGACATTTTAGGCTACCAAAGGACTTCATATAGCTACCCTCGGAATCCAAGATCAAAAGCGCTTCACTCTCTAAATTACACGGCATAGAAAACCAGCTAACATTCTTTTAATGTTTTCTCTAATCTCACTGTTAAGCTTGTGCTAATCTTCCTGTAACCCTTTTGCTGATATGCTATGCTTTCTGTTGCCCTTTCGCTGATCTAGTTAATCTTCTTTTAATATTGCTAATTTTACTGTAACGCTTTTGCTAATCTTACTGTAACGCCTTCTTAATCTCTCTGTTACGCTTTTGGTACTCTCGGACTGCCACCCCTGTCCTAGCCTCAGAGAAAGTTAGAAACAAAAAAAGAAATCAAAACATACAAAAAAATCAAAACAAAAACAAAACGAAAAGAAGAAAACAAAATCTGCAAACTTGCACTCAGATCCTGTCCAGTAACCTACTATTGCTGTCTTTCCACCGCGACCTCGACCCATTCAATCTCTCAATGGGGTTAATTAACATGTTAATGGCCGAAATGTGCCTTGACAAGAGGCCAAACATTTTAAAACTTACAAACAGCAAAATTAAATGATCCAGTATATTTTTATTGGTCAGTGACATTTGTTTCTCGTCAAATGCAAGGGCTACCTGTTTCATAGGGGTGCTCTCAGACAGTTCCAATGAATCATCATTATCTCGCTTGTTATTCCCTAAAGGAAGATATTCAATCAGTGGCCTTGGATAAGGTATCATGTAAATTGCTTCACTGTAGCAGGAGAAGTTGATTGCGACTAGTTCGTTGCGTGACGGAGAATGAGTCAGGACCAGGGGTCCGTGACCATCGCCATGGGTTCATGGTCAGAACTTTGTGGAAAAGGAGTTAGCTCTTTCGCTATCTGTGGCTTTCTGTTAGCCTCTGTCAAAACTAGAATGGATTGACATCTATACCGGTCATGAGAAAAGTACATGAAAGGCACGGTCTTCTTTTGTCTTCTCAATTTTTAGGTCAGACAGAACACTCGAGCTACAAAATACTGAACAATTATGTACAGTTTATTATCAGTTACTGTTATTAGATAGGTATAGACCTTAAATATATGGCGCTTTTCGACAGAATAGCAAACAAATGGCTCACAGAGAGGTCACTTTCAAAGCTTGAGGTGTGAGGACACTCTTTGAGGACTAAATTATTTTTTCTCGTATCCCACTCAAGGATAAACCTAATGTTGGCATTTACTTGATTATTAAACATGAGAAATTAAAAGCTTTTCTTCAATCGACTGCCATTACTGTTAGTTCGCATTTCCTTGACTTATGTAGAACTAAAAGAGCATAATGAACTAATCACAATACAGCAAATAGGAAGCGTCTTAAACCAATCAGATGAACGCAAAGCACTGGCAGAGGATCCGCGAAGTGCGTGGGAAATGCACGGGAAATTCACGTGACCCAACAATTTGGTACCTGATAGGCCTGACATCTTTGCTTTCTGATTGGTTAGAGTACGTTCAACCTCGGTCCAGGGGCCCGTTTCTCGAAAGCCCCGGAAACTTTCCGGGCCCGTAAAGCCATAACAAAATCACGAACCTTACCATTACAGAGCAGTTTTATTCACATATTCTTACGATGAAGAGAAGTTCCCTTCATACAAGAAATTTCAGGCGTATACACTTCTCCGTTTTTATATACAGATGGACTAAAAGTCGTTTTGTGGGCCCAAAAACATGTTTCCGGGGGTTTGATCTAGTGATTTTCAGCAAAATATTTTATAAAAATACAATGTGATAGAGCCTGATCGTAACGACTGAACTAAGACTGAGTACTTCCGAATTTTTGGAAGAAACCATATGTGCTTTCATCTAGTTAAGTTCAGCTAACTACAGTGACGCTATAGTGTGTCAATGGTCCTGGACTAAACGCACAAATCAATCCGAAAATCATGTTCTTGGTTGATTAAGTTTTCTTGGCCTAGCGATGATCACTTGTAATTAGATAACTTTTTAATTAAATAAGTTTATGAAAATATTAAACCACTGACTCTGGAGTCTTAATTCAGCCCATTTTCAAAAGAGTACTTTGATAACAACTTCCTATATCCTCGGATGTTCAGGGACATCGGAGGGTTAGGAAGTGAAAACGCTCAAATTTGGCGCGACGGGGTTACCTTCCCCAGCGGTCTTCGAGCC